>Ga0209724_1001421_pt1 | contig 21721 bp, 11 predicted proteins | sample grotaG_FD_184143 | JGI IMG/M metagenome (GOLD analysis project Ga0209724, IMG submission 184143) | Glacier valley bacterial and archeal communities from Borup Fiord, Nunavut, Canada, to study Microbial Dark Matter (Phase II) -... | ecosystem: Environmental > Aquatic > Freshwater > Ice > Glacier ...
GTTTGTATTTCTTCACCAATTCGCGGGTATAAGGCACTTTAATGCCCCAGAAAATATCCCCTTCGCCGTATTGACCGGGTCCGGTTTTAAAGAATCGTTGAAGTTGGAAGGCATTCTGAGGGTTGGACAGGTGTTGGAGTTCCTGCCTGAAGTGTTCTGCTGTCATGAATTCGTTTCTTTTTTGTGGTGTTTTTCCATGTCACTGAGGTAAAGATCCAGTGCGCCGATTGATATTTGAATTTCACGGACTGAAATGCCGAGTGAAATCATGAGCATGATCAATGCCATCCCGAAAATGTAGGTGGCGTAAAGTTGAAGATTGATGTAAATAAAAAACATGCTGAACACGCAAAGGAACAAACTTCCAATACCCAACATCTGCATAGCACGCGTCAGAGTCAGGCGTCTGCGTAAGTTTTTGATCTGAGCCGCAGTCACAGCTGTCGGGCTTTCCATGTATTTATCCTTGAGCGTCCGGACCAATTGGGAATAGGAAAGAAAACGGTTTGTATAGGCCAGCATCAACAAAGAGATGGCTGAAAAAAGGAATGTTGGGGTAATTAGAGTCAGTTCTTCCATAATCGTTTGGCTTTAGGTTTTACAAATATAGCATAATTGATTATTTGTCTTTCAAGATTTTATGGTAAAATCTTTTGGCAACACTCCAAATTGACGCTGAAAGCATTTTGAAAAATAGGAGGGAGTGTTGAAACCAACGGCTAAACAAACTTCATTGACTCTTTTGGTACCTGTTGCAAGAATTTCGGCTGCTCTTTTGAGTCGGATGACCCTAACAAAATCTACCGGCGAATAACCTGAGATGGCTTTCAGTTTTTTATGAAGACCGGAACGGCTCATATTCAACAAGGAAGCAAGCTCATCCACGGAGAAATTATAGTCGTCAATGTGCGCGTAGATGATTTCCCTGGTTCGTTCCATAAAGAGCTCATCAGCCTTTGTATACGAAAGGATGGTTGTATCAACGTACGGTTGGCGGGCAAATAAAGCCTTCAGTCTGACTCGATTGTCAATAAGATTAATCATTTGAGCCTTGAGGTATTCAAAAACAAAGGGTTTATCGATATAGGCGTCTGCACCTTGCTCCAAACCTTCAATTTTGGAAGTGAGGTTGGTTTTTGCAGTCAGTAAAATAACTGGAATATGGCTGGTGCGTATGTCCTTTTTAAGGATGGAGCAAAGCGTGATACCGTCCATTTCGGGCATCATGATGTCTGAAACAACCAAATCGAAGGAATTGGCCTTGATAATTTCAAGCGCATCGATACCATTGGGTGCCAATGTAATTGAAAATTCATTTTTCAGGCTGTTCAGGAGGAAGTTGCACAAGTCCTCGTTGTCTTCAACAATCAGAACATCGGGTACATCATGCGATGGGAAGGTCTGGCTGATGGGTTTGTTGCTAACCAGTTCGCTTTCTACATAACTCTCAATGATATTGTTGCCTAATCCGGATGGCGTGTCATTTTCTGTTTCATCCATCTGTATGGATGGTATAGCAGGAATTTCAAGTATAAATTCAGATCCTCTGCCCATCCTGCTGGTCACATACAGGGAACCCTTATGTAAATCGGCCAGTGATTTGGAAAAGGTTAATCCCAATCCTGTACCAAAAGCTGGCATTTTCCCCCTTTCCGGATTGTTAATCTGATAAAATGGTAAGAAAATCTTGCCCAGCTTTTCTGGAGGAATTCCTATGCCATCGTCTTTTACCCTTATTTCTATGGTTGAACAAATGCCTTCCTCTTTAATTATTTTTAGAGAAAGTTCGATTTCGGATTTTGCAAATTTAAAGGCATTCGAAAGTAAATTGCTGACTATCTTTATGATAACTTCGCTGTCAAAATAAAAATAAGCCTCATCTCCATCGTGATTGAATATGAATTTAATGGAATTCTGACGAGCCAAAGGGGTAAAACGAAAAAAAATGGTATTTAAAAGCTCGGTCATATTGGCATTGTATGGATTCAATTTGTAATGTCCGTTTTCAATTTTTCGAAAATCGAGTAATTGATTGACCAATTTCAGCAACCAATTTACATTTTTGCGCATAAGTGAATATTCTTCCTTGATTTCAGTAGAACCATCATCTGAATGAACCAAGCGTTCAAGTGGTCCGCTGATTAGTGTCAATGGAGTACGGATCTCATGGGCGATATTGGTAAAGAAATCAATCTTGGACTGATAGGTTTCACGTTCTTTTTGTTCTTTAATGCGGTCAATGTTCAGCTTATGTTTTTTTTCAGCCCTTTTTATCAAGTATCGCTGAAATGCAACGATGCTGATAACCAGTGTGATCAGGTAAAATACATAGGCATAAATGGATTTCCACCAGGGTGGAAGGACCCTGATATGAATGGATGCTCCCGTATCGTTCCAAATACCATCATTGTTTGATGCTTTTATACGCAAGGTGTATTCGCCTGAAGGTAGGTTGGTATAGGAAACTTTATGCTCATTTCCAATCAAATTCCATTGCGGATCAAAGTGCTCCAACTTGTATGCATATTGGTTTTTATTGGGTGCAATATAACTCAGTGCTATGAACTCGAAATTGAGTATGGATTGTTTGTGAGAAAGGGTTATTTTATGTGTAAACCGTATGGATTGGCTAAGGGGTGAACCTTTAACGGCAATGCCGGCATCCTTGTTGAATAATTGGAAATTCGTAAAGACTACTGGTGGAACATCTCTGTTGAATATAAAGCTATCCGGATAAAAACAATTGATTCCATTAATACCGCCAAAATATAATTTTCCGTCACTAGTCTTTAAGCCTGATTTGTAATTGAATTGATTACTTTGAAGCCCGTCGCTCTTTTTATAGACTTTAATATTCCATTTGTCAGGATTGAGTCGAACCAGTCCGCTATTGGTTGTAAACCAAATGAAACCCGCTTTGTCGTCTTTAATGGAATATATGACATTGTTGGGTAATCCGTCTTTTTCGCTGTAGGTGATGAAGTTGTCGGTTTTATAGTTGTATCGGATGAGGCCACCACCTTCAGTACCTATCCACATGCGTCCTTTGGCATCACACCATAGGCTGATGACCTTGTCGTATCCCAATGAACTACTGAGTGAGGCTTTGTGACGATAATTCTTCCATTTCCCAGTGTGTGTATTGTAACGGAAAAGGCCTTTCTCGTAGGAGGCAAACCAGACATTTCCCTGCTTGTCATCTATGATGTCGTAGATATAAATATTATTCAAACCTAAAACATCAATGCGAGTAAAATTATCTTCTTTTGGATTGTATTTGTTCAGTCCGATGATGGTACCAACCCAGATGGTTCCCATTTTGTCCTTATAAATGGAGAAGACTCCGTCATCGCTCAACGTTTTAGTATTAAACAGGTTATGCCTATAATTCTTGGTGCTTCGGGAGGTTAGGTTTATGACATCAAGACCTGACCCCATAGTGCCTACCCATAATTTATTGTTTTCCAGTAAAAGTGCATGTAAGTTGTGGTTGCTGAGCTTTAATGCGGATGATTTTTGTGAAAAATTGGTAAATGTGCGTTTTTTTGTATTGAAATAATTCAAACCATTGTCTTCTGTCCCTATCCAAATATTACCCGATGGATCTTCAATCATTTGAGAAATGTCATATCCTTTAAGGCTTCCAGGCTCACCGGTTGGGAAATAATGTTCGATGGGTTTTGCGTTGGTTGCCAAAAAGTTGACTCCTCCAAAATAAGTGCCTATCCAGAAATTTCCTTCAACGTCCTTTAGAATGGAATAAATGGCATTATCACTAATGCTTCTGGGATCAAGTGCCTCTTTTCTGTATTTTTTTGTGGTCTTGTTTCTAATTTCGAAAATATTGAGTCCTTGATCTGTACAAACAAGAAGGCTTCCGGGGTGATATTCGATGATGTTGCGAATAACACTGTTTTTTGGTGAAAAGGAAGGGTCATTGGCATTCATTGATGAGAATAGATCCTTATCCCTGTCCAACAATATTAAACCAGATTGCCAGCTTCCAATCCAGAAATGTTGTTGCGAGTCTTCATACAAGGAATAGATGTTGTTGTCCGTAATATTTCCAGGTTTGCCATCTGCAATGTATCGTTTGAATTTGCCCTTTGATGGTAAGTATTTATTCAATCCACCAAAAAGTGTTCCAACCCATACCGTATTTTTTGAATCGACCATAACAGTCCAAACTTGATCGGAACCCAGGCTTTGGGGATCATTTGGCTTATTTGAAAAATGGACAAGCCGTCCGTTTTTTTGTGAGTATTTAAAGAGCCCCTGACCGAAAACCCCTATCCAGATGTTTCCGCGTTTGTCTTCCACGATGCTGTTAACGGCTTCTTTGATGCCAACCTTTTCGCTGGTCTTTACTTGGAATGCAGAAAATCTTTCAAGAGTGGTATTGAATATATAGAGACCTTTATCGGTGCCGACCCAGATATTTTTATCCTTATCTTCAAAAAGTGACCTGATGAAATTGTTCCCAATCATATTGGCATCCGAAGGCTTTGACTTATAAATTTTATAAGTTAATCCGTCAAACCGGTTCAGTCCATCTTTGGTTCCTATCCAAATAAAACCCTGACTATCCTGCAACATGCACCAAACAGTATTTTGAGATAAACCTGTTTCTACGTTGTATTTCGTGAAATGCAGATCCTGGGCTAGGGTTATATTCCCAATAATGATGAATAATCCGATTATAAACGTTCGCATCTTCAAGAGCTTTATTTAATATTTATTCTACAACAGGAGCAGTTACTGGCGAAGTTGAAGGTTTGCCTTCATTAACATAAGGCCATCCGTCCTTGTAATAGATTCTGTCCAGAAGCATGACCCGCCTGTCCTGTACGTTCTTTCTATCTTTGTCTTTCGAGTATTTTTTATCTGGATTGATAGCATGATAAATGATCCAGCTATTTCCAGCTTTATCCATAGCTATGGCATTATGACCGGGGGCACACCAAAAATCTTTTTGTTCGAGAATGACGCTACTACCCGTTCCGTTTGATTCCCCCAGAGAAATGAATGGTCCGAACGGATGTTTGGAGCGGGAAACCATGACAGCATAACTGGCCCTTTCACCACAGCAATTGTCACCTGAGTAAAAGATGTAATAATAACCATCCCGATAGGTAACCCAGGGGGCTTCGAGTAGATTGGTGTATTTGTTTTCTTTGCCTGTATAAACAATGTCTTTTGGTGCTGAGCCTTCTGCAAAATGCATTCTATCGTCTGTGAGTTCCTGAACTTTCAGGGGTTTGAAACCAGAGCCCCAATACAGTAAGTGTTTGCCGGATATAGAATCATCAAAAGCCATTGGGTCGATATTAATGAAGGACTCACCACAAATCAATGGTTCACCTTTGTCGGTAAATGGCCCCTGTGGACTTTCTGATGTGGCAATTCCTATGCACATACCCTCATCCTTGTTGTTTCCCGATGAAAAGTACATGAAATATTTTTTTGCAACGTCGTCGTAAATGACATGAGGAGCCCAGAGCTTACCAGTTTGATTGGCCCAGACCGGTTTAACCGGCATTGCATCCCCAAGAAAAGTCCAATGAACTAGATCTTTGGATCTGGCTAATGCAAAATTGACGTGTTTGTTTCCAATAATTGAATTTGTTGCGTAAACGTAATAAAAACCGTCATTGGCAAGTAGAACCGATGGGTCGGCATAAACACTGTCAATGACAGGGTTTGTGTATTTTTTTTGCTCCTGAGAATAAACGAAACTGACGTTTAATAGAAACAGGAGAAGTAGGATTGAATTGAGTATCTTCATAGGTTTATTGTATTGTTAGTTCAATAGATTTAAGGTCTTCATCCCGGGATGAATTTCCAACCATCAAATTAAATTTTCCGGGCTCCACCGTGTAGTTCATTTTTATATCCCAAAAGGCTAAAGATTCAGGTGTAATTTTAAATTCAACGGGTTTTGTTTCGCCGGCTTTGAGTGTGACACGTTGAAATCCTTTGAGTTCCTTGACTGGTCTGGTTACCGAGCTGACTTCATCCCGTATGTAGAGCTGAACCACTTCGGTGCCATCGAATTTACCGGTATTGGTCACATTTACCGTTACTGTCGAATTTTCATCTTTTGAAACGATTGGTTTAGAGAGTTTTGGATCGCTGATTTCAAAAGTTGAATAAGAAAGTCCGAAACCAAAAGGATATAGCGGTGAAACAGAATCAAACAGGTAGCCTCTTCGCGACATGGGTTTGTAATTGTAATAACAAGGCAAATGGGCAGCCGACCTTGGTATTGAAACGGATAGTTTTCCGGATGGATTGTAATTACCAAGAACAACATCTGCAATTGCATTTCCGCATTCCTGTCCCAGATACCAGCATTCAAAGATTGCATCCGCCTTTTTTACCAGATTGCAGAAGGCAATGGGAGATCCGTTAATCACTACAGCAACGATCGGTTTGTTCAAGGTTGCTAATGAATCGATCAGTTGATTTTGTGCTCCTGCTAAGTCTATGTTCGTTCTGTCACCCATGTGATTTAGATTCCAAGCCTCGCGTGATGTTTGTTCATTTCCACCTACTGCTAAAAGAATGACATCGGAATTTCTTGCTGTTTCCATGGCTGCTTTGATGCTCTTTAGGCTTATTTCCGGAGCTTCAAGTTCAACCTTGTCCTCTTGCCAACCAGATGTTGTCGTTATTTTGCAGCCTTCGCTGTATGCTATTTCCACGTTTTTGTCCAATCGGTTCCTGAAGCCTTCCAGAACAGTTACAAATTGTCGGGGCTTGCCAAAATATTCACCCAGCAACACACGGTCTGCATTTGGCCCGATAATGGCTAGCTTTTTAATTTTATTGGTAGTCAAAGGGGCAATCCCATTATTATTCTTAAGCATGACAATGGATTGTCGGGCAGCTTCAAGGGCTAGTTCCCGGCTTTTTTCATTTCCATTGGCTTTATCGGCTGTTTTTTCGTCCAGATAGGGTTGGTCGAATAGTCCAAGCTCGAACTTGTAATAAAGTAATTTATAAACCAGTGAATCGATGGCTGATTCTTTAACCAGATCTTCTTTGATCAGTTGGGGAATATTGGCGTAAGTCTGCGTGAATGGCAATTCTATGTTTACGCCTGCTTCTATACCTAATCGTGCAGCATCTTTCCAGTCGGATGCTACATGATGACCCACATTGTTGCTGCCAAATGCCAACTCTCCCAGAGCAAAATAATCGGACACGACATAGCCTTTAAATCCCCACTCTTTGCGAAGTACATCGTTCAGAAGCCATTGGTTGGCATGGGATGGAACGCCGTCCACTTCGTTGTAGGAGGCCATAACGCTTGCAATGTTGGTACGTTTCACAACCTGTTGAAAAGGATAAAGGAAAACCTCTCTCAATATACGCTGAGAAACATTTACCGGAGAGCAGTTTATGCCGTTTTCCGGCTGACTATGGGCTGCGAAATGTTTTAATGTGGCAACGACATGATCCTGAAAATGGTCTCCTTGCATCCCTTTAATGACTGCAACGCCCATTTCTCCTATCAAGAAGGGATCTTCACCAAATGTTTCTTCGCAACGTCCCCAACGAGCGTCCCTTTCAACATCAAGAACAGGACACAGTATTTGTTGTATTCCCCTGCTTCGAGCTTCTGTTGAGACTATACCAAAAAGTTTCTCGGTCATTTCCGGATTAAATGCACCTGCCAAAGCTATCGGTTGAGGGAAAGATGTTGCATTTTTTGCAGTCAGACCATGCAACCCTTCATCGTGAAAGACAGCAGGTATTCCCAACCGGGTATTCTCTATAAAATATTTTTGAATGCTGTTGTAAACCTTCGTTTGCTGAATGGGATCCAGCCAGTTGTGTGTTTTGCAGAATTCTGAAAACTGCCCCAGGCCACTGCTGTATTTTGCTTTCAGAATATCGATGTTTACGGTACCTTTCTCAGTGATGATTTCTTCTTTCAGATCATAGTTGATGCTGACCATCTGAGCTACTTTTTCTTCAAGAATCATCCTGCTTAAGAGGTCTCTAGTTCTTTCATCAGAGGAAAGGGCTTTGTTTTTGTAAGGTAATAAACCTTTTTGTGCTGATGCCTGTGAGGAAAATGCAAAAAAGAAACAGAAAAATAGATAAGTCAGTTTTAGTATAGGAATATAGTTTTTCACTGCATCATGTTTTAAAGGATTAAAGATTGTTCGGTCAGAATCCTTACTATATATTCTGAGCAAATGTAGTAGAATTTTCACGACAAGAAATATGATATTTGTTTTTCTGTATGTATTAATTGATAATCAGTGTCCTGACTTTACGCTTAGTACCGGTGTCAGCCACAACGAGGTAAAAACCTTTCTTAAATTGATTCGAATGAAGGCATAGGTAATCGTTGAATTCAGAATCTTTCTTGAAACACTGGTGTCCTAGTAAGTCCACAATACTGACCGATACTGGTTTGATTTCAAAACTGGATAAATCAATTCTGAAATCATTGTCCTTAACCGGATTTGGGTAAATGGAGAGTGTTTTCTCATTGATTTTAAGTTCAGTCGGTCTTAATCCGGTTGTCAAGTCCTTGGCCTTTTTACTCAGATAAATGGCTGCTCTGGTATTGGCTCCTGTGTTTTGTATTTCGAAAGTGACAATGGTCTTTCCTGCCCAACCTTCGGGTGCATATTTGTTTAAATCAAGAGTAAAGTCCTTGTTGTTATTGAAATCTTCTACCAGCAAGTCTTCATTGGGAGTAGATTTTGTTCCAAAAGGAAAAATGGTGGTTCTTTCCTTATTGTAAATACCACCATGAACAAGCAGGCTTTTAGTAAAAGCTGAACCATTGTAGTAGTCAAACCTTATTCCAAATAGACTGTTCTTATCTAAAGCTTTAAAGTCTCCGTCCTTTTTTACCTGGATATGCAAATCTGTAACAATACTGTCAAACTGAGCAGCGACAATGCCGTGCCCGCTAGCATCCGATCCTGTTCCGACGCGCGCTATGGATGTCATTTTGTCAAAGTTGGCATAGGCTGGTGAATTTCGATTGTAAAACCAATACATATGTCTGTTAAACGATCCGATGGGACATGGGTCAAGCAACGACTTGTCGGTGTTGTTATTGTTCAATTTAAGATACACAAGACTTTGAGCAGGAATGGAACCCGACCAGCTGTCATTATTTCCAGCCAAAGCTTTAGATTCTGAGGATATGGGGTTTAAATTTTCACTGATGTACTTGTCAATATAACTTCCGTATAACGAATTGATGCGATAAACTTCAATATTCCCTGTAGAAAATGGTAGGTTCAGAAGGTTGATCTTTGCTGATTTCGCAGCAGTGGTACTGGTATTCCAAATAACAATTCCAGCATTGTTTGGATCTACAGATGCCATTGTGTAAAGTTCGTTTGATTGAATAGGAGTGACCACACATCTGTCGACCGGCATTTGATAGTAGATTTTAAATGCATTGAACATTGCCTTTTTATGGTTGTCCAGAGTCATTAAACCCAGCTTATCACCACCGGGAAACCATGATTTTCCATCGTTCGTAACCTCGACATCAACCCACTGTGCCCAAAATACATTGGTCAAATCCGAATAGTTCAGAAAAATGTTTACATCCCTGAAAAACCACATGGCACTCATATATCTTTCCTGATTACCACCTGAACCAATGCTCATGGAGCCATCCGTGCGGTAAGATCCATATTCCGTCATGTACAAAGGTACGTGAGGGTCAGGATTTCTGGAAAGAGAACTATGCAGACTATTTACCAAAGAGGCTGGATCACCATAGGAATGTCCCGATAAAAAATCCAGGGGAAGATTATCTTTGTGGGTCATAGTCAGCAATGTATCTATCCAGTTTGGAGTAAAAGCAAGAGCAGGTCCTCCCACAATAGCTTCTGGGTCGCCTTCTCTCAATCCCTTAACTGCATATTGGTAAATTTTTTTGTAATCTTGCAGTGATCCCTTGAAAAACATGCTGAAATCAGGTTCATTCCATACTTCATAAATGGGGAAGCTTTTACCTAGTTTTTCTCTGAAATGTGCTGCATAATCGCGGTTTATTTTTTGCCAACCTTCCAGATCGGTGAACATGTTCATTTCATTATTGCCTATTTTAAGAGGCTGAGGTGTATAACCTAAAGCCAATATTGGTTTTATATTGGACATGTTTAAGCCTTCCAGAAATTTGTCGAAGTTGGTAAAATTATAGATGAAGTTGGGTGATGTGCCCTGTATCTGTGGATAATTCAGTTCACAGGGTTTACCCCAACCAATCTCATAACGCAGGTTTTGAATTCCAATTTCTTCAAGACGTGGATTGCAGTTTAGTAGTTTTGAGGCTTGAATCAAAGGGGTTTGATAGACATCAAATTTTCCTTTTACGAGTGGTTTGTCTGTCCATTTTGAAAAGTCGACATTAAACGTTTGTGCAACTGCTTGATTCAAAGGCCAAAGCGCAATGCAGCATAAAATTATTATATTCCTTATTTTCATAATTAGATTGGTTACCTGTTATGTATGAACAGTTGTCAAAAAAATGGAAATAAATCACTTAAAAGAGAGTCATAGGGGGTCGGTTTCATTCAAAAAGGTATTGACACCTGCCCCAGGTGACTCTCTATTAAATATGATTATTTCCAGTTAATTTATTAAAGATGTCAAATTATAGTTTGTAATTCTGTGATAAGTTCTGATTGCAATCCAGTTCTACCTGAGGAATTGGCAAATATTTGTCTATTCCTGGTCGGAAATTCTGAAATTCATAGTCATGTTGTAGCAAGATAGTTTTGCCTTCTTCCGTATCAAGCAATCCCCAACGAAGTAAATCTGCCCAGCGCTGGCTTTCACCTCCCAGTTCAACAATACGCTCGTGCTGAATTTGCTGACTCATTTCGTCTTTTGTTAAATTTGGTTTGGCAACTGAAAGTTTTACTACCATAACACTTGGTCGCTGGCGCACTTCATCTATGAATTTGTATGCTTCACTTGTTCTATCCAGTTCATTAAGTGCTTCAGCATTTAACAACAAAATGTCGGCATATCTAATCACCCGATTATTAATCGCTGAATAGTTTGTTTCATAATTTCGGTAGTAACCGTTTGAGCCTTTAATCATAAAGATGACTGGATAATTTTTTGCCACTTTTGGTGAACCACCCAAAGCCAGGATGTTACGACCATAAAGTGTCTGTTTAGTGCTCCACATGATGGTCTTATCCCTCCGTGGGTCAATGGTTCCATCAGATGTCTTATCGTTGAACTCTGACCAGAAAAAGAAATTGGGTTTGATGTCATCGTTTCCGCCAATGGATACTCCCTGTGCATCGGTACGAGGTGCGTAATAGATTGCACGCTGTGAACTCATTGGAGATTTGACCGTATTGTAATCTCCCCAGTCACCCGTACTCTGATCATTGTATTGGATTTCAAAAATGGATTCCTTGTTGTTTTCATTTTCGAGTCTGAAATTATCGTTAAACTCGTCTGTCAGTTCGTAATTCTTACTCTTGATGATTTCAGTGAAAGCATCGGTGGCTGCCTGCCACTTGTGTTGTTGCATATAGGCTTTACCCAACAAGGCATAGTATGCCCCCAAAGTAGCACGTCCAGCTTCACCATCAGGTACAGACCAGATGTCTTTGTTCATTGAGGTAAAGTAAGCTTTTAAGCCATCAATGGATTCAGTGAGATCTTTTTCCACTTGAGCCCATACTTTTTCTTGATGATCTGCTTCTTTGTTGGAAGGCATTTCTTTTCCACTCTGAGGTTCCAGAACAATTGGAGGTCGGCCGTAAGCCAAAATCAGGTTGTAATAAAACAAAGCACGGAGAAATTTGGCTTCCGAAAAGTAGCGTTGTTTGAGTTTCTCGTCCATCTGTATGGGTACTCCATATGTCAAAACCTCATTTACATGGTAAATAGCCCTGAAATGATGATCCCATACGTAACTGATGGTTTCCCAGTTGTAGCTTGGATATTTGAATTTAGAGAAATTGGCATAATCACGCCATCCACTTTCATTCCATCCTAGATCAGAACGCATTTCATAGACAATATCATACCATTGTCTATACGTTCCCTGATAATAGAGTGTGGAATAACAGGCAGTCAAGCCAGATTTAAGGTCATTATCGTTTTTCCAGAATGTGCCGGAAGTCTTGGCATTGGGATTCTCTATTTGCAGATAGTCGTCTTTGCATGCTCCCAATCCGAAAAGCACCAGAAATATCGTAAGGATTTTTAATCGTTTCATATAGCTGTTTTTTGTTTTTTAGTATTGAAAAAATAAACCAGATTACTTAGAACCCAAATTGAGCTCCCAAGCTGAAAGTCCTTACTGCTGGATATTTGTTGTTGTCAACACCTACTGTAAAAGGTACATTTCCTTGAAAATCTGGATCAAGTCCACTGTATTTAGAGAATGTGATCAGGTTTTCTCCTCCGATAAACACTCTGAACTTATCAATACCTATTGATTTAGTGATTGACTCAGGCATGTTGTAGCCCAATTGAAGTGATTTAAGCCTAAGAAACGATCCGTCCTCCAGGAAGAAATCACAATCTCCGTAGGGGGATTCATCCAGATAAGGTTTGAAAATTTTGCCATTGGGATTTTTTTCACTGTACCAATCTGCACCAGAAACCATATTTCCCATATATGTTGGGGTATAAAGACTAAGGTTCATGTTGTTGTAAACTTTTCTTCCTAGCAGACTATACCAGTACATGCTCATATCAAAATTCTTAAAACTGCAAGTGAAATTTACACTAAATTCTGCCTTAGGCCATGGGTTACCAACGTATTGCCTGTCTTCAGCATTAATTATGGAATCTCCGTTTATATCTATATACTTGATATCACCAACCTTCGGTTTGCGGTTTGGAGAGACGTTGTATGTCTTAATGGAATTGATGTAATTCTCATCATTGGCAGTTACTATACCATCTGTCTTGATTAGATAGAATTCGCCAAGAGAGCGTCCAACAGCAGTACGTGTATGATTGTCCTGAATGTATTGATTGGTTCCCCCCAACGACACCACTTTGTTTTTAAGAAAAGTAGTGATGAAGCTAATGTCGTATTTAAAGTCTTTAGAGTAGTTTTTATAAGCAACAGTCAATTCCAAACCTCTGTTTTCGACAGATCCGGCATTAATCCAAGGCGTCAGATCCCAACTACCGGTACTGGATGGTACCCGAACCTTAGCCAATAATTTGTCTGATTTGTTATTGAAATACTCAGCTGAAACCGTTACTTTATTGCCCATTAGTGATATATCTATACCGATGTTGGAGGATTCTTTTGTTTCCCACTGAATGTTTGGATCAATGATGTCCAATTGGGTAGTACCCCAGCTGATGTTTTGTCCAAACTGGTACGGCTGAAATTCGTTGGTATAGGTCGTGTATTTAAAATCACCGATGGCTTGGTTTCCTAATTTTCCATAGCTGACGCGTATCTTCATATCATTGATTATCTTTAGGTATTTTTTAAAGAATTCCTCATTGCTGATACGCCATGCTGCTGATGCAGAAGGAAAATTTCCATAACGGTTGTTTTTTGAAAATTTACTGGAGCCATCCCTTCTGATACTTCCTGTGAAAAAATACCGATCGTCATAACTGTAAATTGCTCTGCCTAAGAATGAACGCAGAGCGGAAGGACTGTAACCCTGATAAGCCACAAGCGTTTCCGTATTCCCAAAGCCCAGTCCCCACTGATAGTTACCGGACATATCCGATTTGATTCCTTCAACTTCTCCGCGCAAGTATGAATAATTGTCCCGTTGTTCTGTGTAGCCTACTAATGCATTTATGGAATGCTTGCCAAACGTTTTATCAAAATTCAAGGTATTTTCTACCAATGACATGGTTTTCATGTTTCGTTCATTGGTATAACCCGATTTGGGATCCTGATTTGGATACCATATTTCTTTTGTCCTTTTGGTTTCATATTCCTGACTACGGGCTTCATAGCCAAGGTTGAGCTTGTATTTCAAGAAATCAAAGATCGTATATTCCAGATTTAAGCTTCCCAAAGCATGAAACGAAGAGTTCTGTCTGCTTTCGTTTTTGATGTGACTCATTGGATTTTCACCTTGATTGTATTTAATCCCCTGATAGTAACCGAGGGTGGGTTGTCCAAGAGAATCCAGCTCAGGTAAAAGAGGAGGGATGCGAACCACCGAATTATGTGCACTTGTTACAGGGTCTGTTGTTATTGTATGCGACAAAAGCAACGATTCTTCAATTCTAAGTCGTTTGGTTTTTAAACCGCCATTTGCCCTTAAAGAATAACGGTCGAATTTGGGTCCGATAACAACTCCGTTTTGGCCAAAATAGTCACCTGATATCATGAAGTTGCTATTTTCGCCACCTCCGGAAGCTGAGAAATTGTAGTTTTGTACCAATCCTTTTTGGTATACAAGGTCTTGCCAATTTGTATTAATGGTTGAATCCGGATAATTCTGCATGGTCGCACCGGAGTTTGCATGGATTGTTTTCTGGAAAGCATACCATTCCTTACCATCCATCAGGTCATATCGTTTCACTTCCTTTTGATAACCTGTATTGGAGCTGAATTCGAATTTTGTTTTTTTCTTGTCTCCGCGCTTTGTTGTAATAATAATTACTCCGTTTGCAGCGCGCGAACCATAGATGGAAGCTGCTGAAGCATCCTTGAGCACCTGTATTGATTCAATATCCTGTGGATTGATGTCGCGGGAGTCTTCTGTTGGCAAACCGTCAATTACAAATAAGGGATCTGTGTTACTGTAAATGCTGCTTATGCCTCTGATAAAGATTTTCGAGGCATCGCCAGGCATCGCAGTTCCTTTTACGCTCAATCCGGCAACACGTCCCTGCAATGCTCCTGAGATGGATGTGTTTGCCGTACGTTTCATTTCTTTTGTATCTACGATACCTATTGCACCTGTAATATCCTTTTTCTTTACGGTACCGTATCCGATTGTCACCATTTCATTTAACATGAAGTTGTCCGACTCCAACAGGATTTTTAATTTGGAACTATTGGAAACTGTAACTTCTTTAGGAATGTACCCCAAAAAGGAAATTAACAAGATGCTGTTTTCTGATGTTTTTAAACTAAATAAACCATCGTTGTCAGTAATAACAGCTAATGTAGTCCCTTTTATTTTTACAATTGCGCCCATCAGAGGTTTCATATCATCCGACTCAAAAACCTGACCGGTAATATCCCTTTGTTGTGCAAAGGCATCTGTCCCTGATGTCAAATAGACAAAAATGAATAAGACTATTTGAAAAAACAGCCTACATATGTGTTTTCTATCTTTCATACAATTAACTTTAAATAAATATACATACATAAATACTCCCCCACATTGTCCATCTGCTCGTCAACTAATGTTGTCTATTTCATTGAATTGACGACATCAGTGTAGCAACATAGAGGAGTATCTTGAAAAAATCTATTTATAAGTGAAGAAACTTCTTCTACTTATTTCTTAATCGCTTTGTTGATACTTGTGCTATTGGCATTCTCAACTTTTACGATATACATTCCATTGGTCAGGTCAACTGTTGAGATCGTATTTACAGTATTGCCTGCTGGCAATACTTTTCTCATAACTTCTTTACCTGTAAGATCAAAGACTGTAACCGTATTTGATGCATTTGATGAAGTCTTGATATTCAATTCGTTTTTGAACGGGTTGGGGTAAATGGTCATGCTGTTTCCTTCCGAACCTGTATTTTTGGTGATGGAAGTTGGAAGTGTGATATCGGTTAGTTTTGCTTTTGCAATGATACCAGTTGCTCCTGATCCCGGATTCTGAATATAGAATGTCAAGACAGCATTACCTGTCCAGTCCTCGCCAGTCCATTCGTCAGAAAACAAAGATTTGATGTCTATATCCACTCCATTTGGGTTGGTAAAATCCACATTTTTTATTTCATTTTCTCTTTGGCCGCTACCGAAGGATGGCATACTACCATGATTTTCAGAAAAGCTTCCAGTTAAATGTACTGTATCACAATAGACAACTGAGTGTGCCCAATATTTTTCACCTTCAAACATGTCTTCAAAATCAATTCGCATATAAAGAGCTGTATTGTCGTCTTTTTTAATTGTATTCCCTAGAATATCCCATTTCATATTAATCTTTTGTGGAATGGAATCTATATAAACACCAATTTGGTTGATACCCCAGTCACGAGTGATGGTGTCGCCCAAATAGGCAGTCATCGTCTTTGGGTCAAATCCATTCCAGCACCAGCCTTCAGAGAAAGCAAACCACCACATGCGTTTGTCATTGACATATTTTCCAAAAGAGTTGAATTTCATGTTGTCTTTGCTTGCATCTTTTACGATGCGGATGCATGCTATACCGTTTGCAGGAATCGTAACAGTTTTACTGTAGATATTATCTGCTAGATTGCCTGTTGCTTCAACGGACAATTCTCCGTTGATTGAATGGGTATCGTCAATTCGGATCAGCTCAACAGATCCTGATGTAAACGATAAGTTTGATAGAGCCAGATTGACTTCTTTTGCTGAACTTGAATTATTCCATGCCACAATCATTGCCTTATTGTCATCTGAAGAGGATAAGCCTTGTACATCAGAGGTTTCACCAGTAATCGGACGACGGTCAAAAGGCATTTCATTGTAAAGTTTCAGTGCGAAGAAGAGAGGTTGTTTTTTTCCATCAGCTGCTATAAGACCTTTAGCTCCATCGTTTGTATCCAAAAGCTGATTCATGTAAACTCTGGTCACTTCATGGTATTTTGTAAGATATTTAGCCTCGTTGAAAAATGCTGAGGCAGCCTTGTAGGATACTGCATCTGCACTGTTTGGGGCAAATGAGGTGTAGGAGCTCATATATGCTTCCCAATACCATTCACCATTTTTGATTTCTCTGATTCTGCCGCCTTCATTCATTTGAGCAACAAGATTGTCAAATCCCTGAGCATGACCTGATACAAAATCTTTTGATAAATTATTGTCCCAGGTATATTGCCTCAATTTGTTATACCACATGCCATCCGTGCTGGGACCTCCTACTTTTACCTTGAAATCAGCATCTTTAACTGCTTTGTTCGTCAAAGCGTACAATTTAAGGTAATCAGTTGTATCTGCTGCAAAATTTGCTTTGTCATCCGGTTTGTTCCAAAGTTCGATGGACACACCTCCAATATTTTTAGTTGCCCAATGTTGGGTAAAGCCTTTAATCAGCTTTGTCCATTTCCCAGCTGTAGTATCAGGAAAGTCATTGAAATTTGTACCCAATGATTTGGGGCAATTGCCGGCAACAAACATAAACTGACGTCCGTTACCTTTTAGAAGGGATGTTATCTGATCAATTCTAGTGTAGTCATACGTAACGGTACTACCACTGACGGTAACCTGAGGTTGATCAAACATGGTACCTGTGACTTCCTGCCCCCAACCGGTCATGAGTCTGATGTAACGAACATCAAGGTCGTTGAGAGCTTGTGCATTTGTTACAAGTGCGTTGTAGCTGCTCTTGTTTGAAATGTTAATACCATACTTTTTTACGAGCGGATGTTCTATCCACTTGGAATGGTCTGAACTTAAATTAACCTGTGCACTGGCTCCAATTGTAAAACTAAGTACTGCAGCTACGCTAAGTAAAAATTTTGTTAGATGTTGAATTGTTTTCATGACTTAGAATTTTTGTTAATATTAGGGTTAAACATATATAAGGAATAAGAGATCAGAGATGAGTTTCATTTGTGTTTTTATGTAAGTCAGTCAGAATTTGCTCAAAATTAGAATGTTTTATATTCATATAATACAACAATTTGATAAAATAATGGAACAAATAGAGACAAATTGAAGTTATGTCGACCATGATGCAACACCTGAAGGCTTTTGCTGAAATGTGTAAATTTTAAGAAAGATTTGTCTCAAAAAAAGATGGAATTCAATCATTGGTTTCTGAACCATTTTCTAAGAAAAGTATATACTTTTACATCAAAATAATCCAACGTGCAGAAAGTTAAGAAAAATTCCCCCAAAGCCTAGTTGCTTGCTGCCCGTCCAAAAACGCTGGCAGCCGGATCAGTCCCTGTTTTGGTGGCTTCCGGGCTGGCTGCTCACTTTGACCAGTTTAAACTAATTCCAGCTCTTCTTTGTCTCTTGTTTGCGTTGCTGGCTCAGATAGCCTCCAATTTCAGCAACGATTATTTCGATTTTGTCAAGAAAACGGACGATGAAAACCGTCTGGGCCCGGCTCGTGCGGTTTCATCGGGCTGGATTGATCCTAAAAAAATGCTTTACGGCACGTTTGTGGTGATTGTTTTGGCTTGTTTTTTAGGACTAGGCCTGATTTTTTATGGGGGTTGGGAAATGATTCTGGTAGGAGCGATTTGTGTAGTATCCCTATTGGCTTATACTGCCGGGCCCTGGCCGCTGGCTTATCACGGACTCGGCGATTTGTTTGTGCTGGTTTTCTTTGGATTCGTGGCTGTTGTATTTTCCTTTTTCGTGCAAACACAAACTTTTCATTTCCTTGCCTTTGTAGCCGGTGCTATAGTGGGGTTGGCTGCTGTAAATATTCTGATTATCAATAATTATAGAGATAGGGACACTGATAAAAAAAGCAACAAGAACACAACCATTGTTATTTTCGGTGAAAATTTCGGGAAATGGTGGTATTTGATTAATGGAATTGTGGCCTGTCTGATTTGCCTGTTTTTTCTTCGTGAATCCGTTTGGGCGGCTGTTTTACCCTTTCTTTATCTGATGCCACATTACCAAACGTGGAAAACCATGGTTGCCATCAATCGGGGCAAAGAATTGAATGTACTGATTGGAAAAACATCCAGAAATATGTTGATTCTGGGGCTTTTACTGGCAATTGGACTTTTGATAGGATAACTGTCCCGGAAACTTCAAAAAAACACTTAGGAGTGGGTTAAGGTTTGTCGAAGCTCCGGTTTTTGACAGTTTTAGATCCATTCTTCACTGACCACTTCTCCTTGTACAGAAAGTACAATCGCCTTGATAGGGATGTTGCGTGATGCTCTGTCTCTGGCTTTTTTCGCGATACCAAGAAGTCCGCCGCAACAGGGTACTTCCATAATCAGCACGGTCAGTGTATCAATTTTGGCATCATCAATCATGGATTCAATTTTTTCCAGATAATGCTCGATGTTTGCATCCAGTTTTGGACATGCAATGGCCAACATTTTTCCTTTCAAAAACTTACTGTGAAAATTTCCGGCGGCAAAGGCCGTACAATCGGCTGCAAGCAAAACGTTGGCTCCCTGAAAATTAGAACCGTTCGGATTCAGCAAGTGTAACTGAACGGGAAACTGTCGCAATTCGGAAGGTTGTGATTGCAAGGGGGTGAATAGGGGTTTGGCCGCTTTGGCTGGCCCCGGAACCGGACAAGCTTCGTAGGTTGGTGTTGCAGTTTCAGCAGGAGCTTTCCAGGTGCGGGCTGCAGATCCCGGATAGCCGCAACCCAATTTTTCTTCCTGGCCGTGAATGCTGGAAAGATCCACCTGGATGTTGTGGCTTTTCAGATAGTCAACGCCCTGATGAAGCAAACTCTTTTCACCGTGTTCTTTCAGATGTTTCAGGTGCGCTAAAATAACGCTTTCACCTTTGGGGGCTATTCTTTCCATCACGGCGACTTCGCTGTAGGGCTCGGCTTCCCGTTCTTCCAGTTCAATGGCTCCGACCGGACATTCACCGATGCAGGCACCCAGCCCGTCGCAATAGAGTTCGCTGACCATGACGGCCTTTCCGTCAATAAGTTGCAAGGCACCTTCGTGGCAACCTTGTACGCAATTTCCGCAACCGTCGCAGAGGGATTCGTCTATTTTGATGATGGTACGTTTCATAATGTGGAGTTTGGTTGAATGACGGTGCAAATATACGAAGGGTGGGGGGAGAAAGAGTGTAACAGATGTTACAGAGTGGGAAATATTTTTCAAAGATTTGATATTAGTGATTTTATTGGCTTGTATAAATGATATTTTTATATACTTATTGCCTTGTATAAATTAAAAATAATTGCTATTATTGCCTTGTAAAAAAATAAAAGTCTTATCTTTGAAGCCTAAATATTTAAAAAATATTGCAAAATGGCCTATTACAAGCGGGATATTGAAGTCGAATTGATTCGTTGGAAGAATGATAACGATAGACAACCACTATTGATAAGAGGTGCACGGCAAGTGGGGAAATCATCAGTCGTTCGAAATTTCAGCAGTGAATTTAAAAGTTATGTTGAAGTGAATTTTGAACAAGATAACGAAGTGAAACGTATTTTTGCGGGAAACTTGCGTCCCAAAGCTCTATGTGAACAATTATCCATTCTATATGAAACTGCAATTATTCCAGGCGAAACACTCTTGTTTTTCGACGAAATTCAAAGCTGTTTGCCGGCTATTTCTTCCTTGCGTTTTTTCTATGAACAATACCCCGAATTACATGTGATTGCTGCCGGTTCGTTGTTGGAGTTTGCATTGTCAGAACTACCATCTTACGGAGTTGGGCGAGTAAGTTCTTTGTTTCTTTATCCCTTTTCGTTTGGCGAGTTTTTACGAGCTGCTAATGCTGAATTACTTCGCAAATCCATAACTGAAGCATCTCCACAACAACCCTTATCTGAGGTTATTCATATAAAAGCATTGGATTCGTATAAACAATTTTTGGTGTTGGGTGGAATGCCTAAAGTGGTTTCCAGTTATTTATCAGGTGGAGATTTATTATCATGCCAACGAGTACTCGACGGCTTGATAACTGCCTATGAAGACGATTTCTCAAAATACAAAAAGAAGTTTTCACCAATGCTTATTCGCATGGTATTTAAATCTGTGGTAGAGCAAAACGGACAAAAATTTGTTTACAACAAAGCGTTGCCGGATGCAAATACGATGCAAGTGAAAGATGCTCTTGAACTTTTAATTATGGCGGGTATGATACTGCCAATTACCCATAGTGCCGCAAACGGAATTCCATTGGGAGCAGAAATAAATCCTAAAATGAGAAAATATATTGTTTTCGATTCAGGTATTTTTCAACGTATCCTAGGATTGAAACTCTCTGATGTTTTACTTAGAGATGATTTTGAATCCATAAACAAAGGCGCTATTGCAGAGTTAAATGTCGGATTAGAGTTAGTAAAATCAGCTTCCTGTTATCAACGTCAAAACCTATATTATTGGCATCGTGAAGCGAAAAGTAGCAATGCTGAAGTTGACTTTTTAATTCAACTGGACACGCGGATTGTACCCATTGAAGTAAAAGCCGGAACAAAAGGTAGTATGCAAAGCCTTAAAATATTTATGGAACTAAAAAATACAGAGAAAGGTATTCGAATATCTCAAGAGAATTTTTCAACGTACCAAAATATAGAAGTCTATCCACTTTATGCAGTTGCAAATCTGCAAAAAAATCAATAGATTTTTTTCTTTTATACAATCTAAAATAAGCCACCCTCTAAAACCACGAGATAAGCGAACAGCGGATAGCGGCATGGCTGACGGCGACTTCGACGGCCGCGCGCAGTTAACGCACCGACTCCGGCAATACAAAATATCGACGGCACAAAGTGACTAGATTTTTGTGCCGGAGAGGCGCGTTAACAAGCAAGGACTTAATGTCATTAAGTTAAGGATATAACTAATTGAATATCAATATAATAACTTGTTTTATTGAGATATAATTAGTATATTTACTTGATAATCAAATACTTAATATCATGCAAAAAAACGTCTGAATTAA
>Ga0209724_1001427_pt1 | contig 21682 bp, 14 predicted proteins | sample grotaG_FD_184143 | JGI IMG/M metagenome (GOLD analysis project Ga0209724, IMG submission 184143) | Glacier valley bacterial and archeal communities from Borup Fiord, Nunavut, Canada, to study Microbial Dark Matter (Phase II) -... | ecosystem: Environmental > Aquatic > Freshwater > Ice > Glacier ...
GAATCAGTTTTCGAAAGCATTTGTTCGGTAAGCCCGTAGATGGCGTTTAATGGAGTTCTCATTTCATGGCTTACAGTTGCCACAAATATTTCTTTGGCTTTCGTCAGGCTTTCTGCTTCGGTCTTTGCTTTTTTTAGAACTTGCTGGTAAGTTCGGTTTTGGCGTAGGTTCCTGAAAAACAAGATCACTATAATTAGCAAAAGGATTACAGCAGTAATGGTGAAAATTGTCATCCCACGGTAGGTTTTGGCAGCCATAAAATCGGCTTCCTGCGTTTTGGCTTCAAGACGTTTTTGTTCGCTGTTCTCAATATTTGCAATATGTTGATTAAGTGTTTTAGTTAACTGAATATTCTCTTCAAGCAAAATCATTTCTTTGATTTTCAATTCTCTGGCTTGATCGTTAATTTGTTTTTCGATACCTGCAATTTCTTGCTTGATAATTTCTTTTTCCCTGGTTTTATCAATGATAACAGGCGCCGTGGCGGATGTATCTTTTTTGCCGAATATTCTTTTGAGAAATCCCTTTTTCTCTTCTAGTATAAACCTGATCGTGTCGTCTTTAATAATTACCGTGTCAATTCTGGAATAAAGACTTGAAAAAGTGCTGTGGAAATTCCCTTTGGAAAGATGCAGTTTTTGTACTTCTTTCCAAATCAGCAGTTTTCGGTTTGCAAGCAAACGAATGGAGTCAATATTGCCAATATCTTCCGAACCGGGAATTGCATATTCTGCCAACGAATTTAGTTTTTTCTGAATGGTGTTTTCTAATTTTCGGTACGGGTGACGATAAATCGTATCACCCGTAAGGCTATAAAGGCGGATTGTATTTTCGACTTCGTTTAAATCTGCAGCAATGTCTTTAATCAATAGTAATTTAAGATCAGGACGTGCTTCCTTGTGAATGGTATCAACAATTTTTGAAAGGCTTTGAAAGGCCAGATAACCTGAAACAATCACAGCAATTGCAATGCAAATGGTTAAAATGGTAATTTGTATTTCAATCTTTAATTTCTTCATAACAGCCAGTTAATAAAATCTTTTTTCCTTCAAAAATTCATAGATGGTGATCATCATTAAAAGCAGCAAGAAAAAGTAAGTGAAATCTTCAACAGGAATATTAAGTACCCTGATATTGAGTATATGATCGGGGTTGTATGTTACCAGGGGCAATGCTGCCAGTATGCCGTATACGATTAAAAAGGGTATCAACGAAATAAAATAGCTGTAATAAAATTTGGTGAGATGATGCTTAAACTTGTTTCTGATCAGAATATAGCCGAGATAAATTGCCGGTAACAAAAATGCCGGAAAAGTATATCGCTGTTGTCTGAATAAATAGCCAATCAGCCCAAACCCAACGATCAGAACCAGGCTGAGAGCCACAAAGAAGTTAGGGTACTCGTATTTTTCGAGATCCACTTTTACTATTTCATAGATAAATATACAGCAATAGGGTACTACCAAAAAGAAAAGCCATTCCTCAATAGGCAAGCCTTTGATGCTTTTCCCCAGTGTATATTCAGTGTTAAAGGTCCATATTTTTGCTTCCGTAAAATTGATGTCCCAGACCAGGAAAAAAGCTGCTGTAATCAGAATGGCCGGGATGATGTATTTTATCTTTTCAGCAGTCCGTTTCCTTTTATCAAAGCTCTGTATAAGGGGGACCGTAATTGAAACGATCAGCAATATCAGATAGGTAAAGTTTTTAAATTCCATCATATTTGTTTCTATTCCAGTATCTGGTTTATTTCAGAAACAAAGATAATTGAATCAGGGGTCCCATCCCATTCCTGCACGAAAAGAAAAGGTGATTGTCAGCTTTCATCACCTTTAAAAGAAGGTGATCTAACTAGGGGTCTGCTGAAAAACTTTTATTGTTCTCAATAATAGCTTTTTATAAGAATATCCATTGTAATAAGTACAGGAAAAAAAACAGAAAGTGTCCAAAATACCTGCGCCCTGGAAGTGTTTGACCTGGGGTATTAAGTCCCCCACGGATTTGAAACCAAAGATCAAAATAAATAACCGCCGGTTATATTAATGCTATTATGTCAGGGATAACTCTGTATCATCTGATACCCATTAGATACTCATCTGATACCTTTCTGTAATGTAGGGTTACAGAAAGGTATCAGATGAGTATCTAATGGGTATCAGATGATAGAGCACAAACACCCACCCATTCCATAGGAACAGAGGGAGAAATCCAGGATCGATTGCTTATTTTGAAAAGTAGATAGGAAGGTACAAAAATATACTCCTAAAGATATTCAGGCACTGGCCGAATAGCTCTTTTATATTGATATTTATGCTTTACGGTCAAATTGATCCCGAGTGCTCGGGATGAGTTTTTCAGCAGGCCCTATATAATATTTTACATTTTTGAAATGCAAAAGCCCGGAACTCTAGGTCCGGGCTTGTATTATTTTTGAAAGTGTAAGCTTTGTTCTAAAGATGAATCACTTCACCGTAAGCAGCTGCAGCGGCTTCCATGATGGCCTCACTCATGGTAGGGTGGGGGTGAATGGATTTAAGGAGTTCATGGCCAGTAATTTCAAGCTTCTTGGCAACCACCAGTTCAGCAATCAACTCCGTCACGTTTGCCCCAATCATGTGCGCACCCAGTAATTCTCCGTATTTAGCGTCAAATATAAGTTTTACAAAGCCTTCTTTCTGACCCGCAGCGCTTGCCTTTCCACTTGCTGAATAAGGGAATTTGCCTACTTTAATTTCATATCCGGCCTCTTTGGCTTTTTGTTCAGTCATCCCAAGAGAGGATACTTCAGGATTGGTGTAAGTACATCCCGGAATATTCGAATAGTCGATCGGCTGTGGATTCAGGCCTGCAATCTTTTCAACACAAACTATTCCTTCTGCCGAGGCTACATGCGCCAGGGCTGGTCCGGTAATAATATCACCGATGGCAAAAATGGAATCTACATTGGTCTGGTAAAACTCATTGACCTTTACTTTCCCTTTTTCGATTACAATTCCCAACTCTTCCAATCCGATATTCTCAATATTTGGAGTAATTCCGACCGCTGACAATACTATCTCAGCTTCGATAATCTCCTCGCCTTTCTTGGTTTTAACAGTTACCTTGCACAATTTTTTTGATGTGTCAACCGCTTCAACAGTAGCATTGGTGAACACCTTCATTTTCATTTTTTTAAATGAACGTTCCAAAACCTTTGAAACTTCTTCATCCTCGTTGGGAACCACGTTGGGCATGTATTCAACCAAAGTTACCTCTGTTCCAATACTTTGGTAAAAGTAGGCGAACTCGCTACCAATAGCCCCTGAACCCACTACCACCATCGACTTGGGTTGCTTGGCCAAAGTCATGGCTTCACGATACCCGATGATCTTTTCACCATCCTGCTCCATGTTGGGCAGTTCCCGCGAACGGGATCCTGTAGCTATAATGATGCTTTTGGCTGTATGAATGGCTCTATGGCCTGTCTCGTCGGTCACTTCAACCGAATTTTTATCCATCAGACGGGCCGAACCATGAATTTCTTCAATCTTATTTTTATTGAACAGAAAGCTGATCCCTTTGCTCATCCCATCGGCTACTCCTCTGCTTCGTTTGACCATTGCCTGAAAGTCGGGTTTTATATCCCCTGAAATCGAAACACCATAATCGGCAGCATGAATGGCATATTCAAAGGCCTGGGCACTCTTCAAAAGCGATTTGGTTGGAATGCAACCCCAGTTAAGGCAAATGCCCCCTAAACTCTCTCTCTCAACTACCCCAACGCTTAAGCCTAGTTGTGCGGCTCTGATGGCAGCTACATATCCACCCGGACCGCTACCTACCACTATTAAATCGTAACTCATAAATGATGGCTTCATTAAATTAAATAAACAGTATTATAACACTCCTTTACCTGAAAAGTTTTCCAAGGAGCCATAATTCAAGACTTGTTGAAATCGCAAAAGCCACCCGGGGGTGACTTCTGCAATATGTAGGAGGAATGTTTTTCCCAATTAACTTTAGGCACTCCCAACTCTAGCTCACTTTAGGCACTTCTTTTCCTATTGAGGAAACAGTTCGTTCAGTTTTGCTGCCAGTTGCTCACTTCTCAACCCTTTGGCGATAATTTTTCCTTCTTTATCCAGTAAATAGGTCTGAGGAATGGCGTTCACCGAATAAAGGCGTGCGGCGGTGTTCTGCCAAAACTGAAGGTCAGAAACATGAAGCCATTTCAATTGATCGTCCTGGATTGCTTTTATCCACTCTTCATTGGTTTTGTCCAATGATACACCAAGAATTTCAAATCCTTTATCATGGTATTGCTGATACAGTTTAACCACATTCGGGTTCTCCTGACGGCATGGGCCACACCACGAAGCCCAAAAGTCGATCATCACCACCTTGCCCCGCAACGATGAAAGTTGAATGGGTTTGCCTTCCGGGTCATTCATTGTAAAATCAGGTGCAACGGCCCCGAGGGTAGTCTTTTTCATGCTTTCTACAATCTCTTTTACTTTTATAACATATTCAGATTTACTGATTTCAACGGGAAATTTAGCAACAATAGAATCCAGTTCCGACCCTTCGATTTGATTGGCAAGTTGCACGAGAGTGATGTAGGCCGAAACGACTGAACTGTTGTGTTCTTTCACAAAGTTTTTTGTGAATACTTTCATGTTTTCAATCATTGCGGTATAATCAATTTCAGCTTTTTTTGCCTCATCGGCATTTCCCTTTGACATGGCTGTTTGATACTTTTCCTGAAGTTTGGCAACATCCTTGTTAATGCGTTCGAGTTCTGTAATGTACAATTGAAAAATATCCTGGCTTGGAGAACCTGTAACTTTGGTATTCCGAAGGCTGTCCTTGAGGGCAACCACCTTGACATTGGAGTTGTCAAGAAAAAGTTGGGCAAAATAATCTTGCTCATTCAAGCGTAGTAACCTAATATCGGGCAGTTCCATCTTTCCCGTGAAAGCAAATTTTCCATCAACAACATCGGCAGTATCAATGCTTTGTGGGCGGCCATCCACAATTTTCTGCATATATACTTTACCTGTTTCCACGCCTGCAATGGTGCCTTTGATCGAAAATTCATCCTTTGCTGTTTGACAGGAATAAATCGTCAGGGCCAATACCAAAATTGCGAATAGATTTTTCATTGATTTAGTTATTTAAAAGTGTAGTTAAATGTTCTTTTTAATCTGATCGTATAAATCCAGTAATTTCCTGGCTGCCACAAAAGAAGAGATTTCTTCCTTCAGTACTTTTTCCTCCGATTCTTTCATCATGGCCATAATTTGTTCATTCTGATAAAAGTTGTTCCGTAGCTGTTCATTGATTGTTTCATACATCCAGAATTTCGATTGCTCGTTTCTTTTATGCTGAAAATAACCATTGGTTTTTACAAGTGATAGGTACTCATCAATGGACTCCCAAATTTCGCTGATACCCGTTTTCATATATGCTGAACAAGTCATCACTTTGGGTACCCAGCCTGAATCTGTGGGAGGGAAAAGGTGCAAGGCGTTCATATACTGAACACGCGCCAGTCCAGCCTTTTCAATATTATTCCCATCTGCTTTATTGATGGTAATGACATCGGCCATTTCCATGATTCCACGTTTGATACCTTGTAATTCATCACCGGCACCGGCCAACATCAGCAAAAGGAAGAAATCGACCATTGAATGAACGGCTGTTTCACTTTGTCCAACGCCAACGGTTTCAATAAAAATATGATTGAATCCTGCCGCTTCACATAAAACAATAATTTCCCGCGTCTTACGTGCTACGCCACCCAGAGAACCTGCGGAGGGGGAAGGGCGGATATAGGCATTGGGATCAATGGAAAGATCTTCCATCCGGGTTTTATCACCCAAAATACTTCCTTTGGTGCGTTCACTGCTTGGGTCAATGGCCAATACGGCCAGTTTATTGCCCCTTGAAGTGATGTGTTTACCCATGGCCTCTATAAAGGTGCTTTTACCAACTCCGGGTACGCCGGTAATACCTATCCTGACTGAATTTCCACTGAATGGCAAACATTTTACAATGATTTGCTGTGCAATTTCCTGATGCTCTGGCTTTGAACTTTCGACAAGGGTTACTGCCTGGCTTAAAATGGTAATATCCCCCTTTAGAATTCCATCAACAAATTGTTGTACGGAAAGGGAACGTTTTTTCTTGTTCTTCAAAAATCGTTCAACAGAATCAGCATTCACGGAAGGCAACTTTTCAATACCCTGATTTACAGTTAACCCCAAGTATTCAGGGTCGTTTTCGATATGGCAATGGAATGGATCTCCAATCATGTTTTCTAATTTTATGCGAATGTAACGATCAATAAAGAATATTGATGGGTTTGGCACCAATTTAATAGAAAATTGTTTTTTCTATGGTTTTGAATTGAATATAAAAACGAAGCCGCTCCCCTTAAAGTGAAGCGGCTTCATTTTCTATATAAGTGAATTAAAAATTATTGAGCCAATATATTGCTTGAAATCCTTAAAACAGTGGTTGGGTTCTTCGGATCATTGGTAATGACAGTAATGGTTTTATTGTTTCTTCCATTTTTACCCGTTGAGTCAAAAGTTACCTTCAGTGGTACACTTTCTCCAGAAGTTACAATGTTTTTTGAAGGTTGAACTGCCGTACAACCGCAAGAACTTTTTACATCACGGATGATCAAATCTTTTTTTCCTTCGTTTTTCAGATGAAATGTATGTTCCACCTTGCTTCTTGGCTTGATGTCGCCAAAATCAAATGATTCATTGTCATATTTAACTACGGGTGCATTTTTTAAATCCGCTGCCGATAATTGGGAAAAATCTTCTCCCAAAGTAGAACTTACAGCAATCGAGTTCTTATAGTCTTGCTGACCATCAACATCCAAATAGATGCGGCCCATCACAAAACCATAGGCTTTAATTTTTGAAGCATCAAAGGTCACAACAATGTATCCTTTTTGTTTTGGAGCAAGTTTGGATGGTTTAATCACTGCACTCAGGTGAGGAGGTGGCGTTTTAAAGCTCAGTTGAACAGGTTTGTCAGAGTTATTGATAACTTCAGTACTGTCCTTTTTTACCTGATTTTCCTTTAACTCAGCAAAAGCAATGTGATTTGTTTTAGAGCGAAGTGGGCCAATCTCAGTTGGAAAATCTTCTTCAATGGTTCGGGCGCGTGGGCTAACATCTCCCAATATAGTTAAAACGACATCTGCATTTTCGGCATTAGAGTTCACTCTGATTGTTTTGTTAAATGTTCCCGGGCGGTTTCTTGGGTCGTAACTCACTTTAATGGTTCCTTTAGCGCCGGGTGCAATAGGGTCGCGTGTCCATTCAGGGGTCGTACAACCGCATGAAGCCTGAACAGTGTTAAGAATTAACGGAACCGTTCCGTCGTTCTTGAAATTAAAAGAAACGGTTTGAACCCCAAGTTCTTCCTTGAATGTTCCGTAATTGTGTTGCACTTTTTCAAATGCAATACGCGACTTGGTGGTAGTTGTCTGTGCCTGACCAATGAATGGCAGGCAGAAAAAGAGTGCCATTAAAAACGTTATTGTAATTTTCATATTGGTTTTTTAAAGTATGAGGATTCTCAATTTTTTATCTAATCATAGAAAACAAATTTACTTTATTATTCTTTAACAATGCAAATCTAAACAACCTTTCTTTTAAATGCTCAAAATAGAATCAAACTTTTGTTAATGAAGTGTTAATGAGATAAAAGGTTGCTTTTTTTGAGTAGTTTCGTGCAATTATATAAAATGACTGACGAATAAATATGAAGAGAACTTCGATTGGCTTTGTAATAATAATGGCCACTGTTTCAGTTCTGGGAATCCTGTTGATTCAATTTTTCTTCCTGAAAAACTCTTATGACATTAATGAGAAAAAGTTTCATGAACTCACTACTAGTGCTTTGCGTAATGTGGCAAGTCAGCTGAATGAATATAACAGCAAAATAGTTGGTCACATTTCCAAGACCGCAGATAGCTGTCCGGTCGATCAGATTTCTAATAATTATTACGTGGTCAATGTGAACGATGTAATTGACCCAAATCTGCTGGCACATTTTCTAACCTCGGAATTCAAAAAACGGAATTTAAATATCCCCTTTGAATACGGTATTTACGACTGCAATTCAAAAAAAATGATTCATGGAAATCCTTTGCATGGGGATACGGTGGCTGTCAATACGAAATCTTTCAAAAATCGTGATGCGTCTCCATGCAGCGCGGAACAATTGATGTATGATAAACATTTCAACAAATTAAACCAAAAGAGTCAAGTCTGCAATTTGCCTACTTGTGATAAATATACTTATTACTTCGGGGTTCATTTCACAGACCGGTCGAAGTTTTATAATTCCCGCCTGATAGGTTGGTATTTTACAACGGGAATTCTGTTTTTTGTGGTATTTTTCTTTGGCTATGCACTCTATGTAATCATTAAACAACAGAAACTTAGCGAGATACAGAAAAATTTTATCAACAACCTGACCCACGAGTTGAAAACTCCCATAGCCTCAATAGGGCTGGCAGCCAACGTGCTTTCAAATCCTTCTATTATTGAACAGCCCGAGCGGTTGAAAGAATATGTTAAAATTGTGAGCCAACAGAATACGCGACTCTCTGACCATGTCGAGAAGTTGCTTCAGATGGCAACCATTGAAAAAACCAAACTCCAGTTACATCTGGAGCAAATTGAATTAAATTTATTCCTTACGGAGTCGATCAGTGAATTTAAAAACAGTCAGAATGGAAATGCCTACTCCATTATCCTAAGTTCGAATGTTGAAAATGCGGTTGTAAAAGCCGATAAACTTCATTTTTCCAATCTGATCTTTAATCTTCTGGACAATGCTATCAAGTATTGCCATGTTGTTCCTGAAATCATTGTCAGGCTTGAAGAAACCAAGGGACACTATATACTTTCCTTTGATGACAATGGAATAGGAATATCCATGGATTACTATAAAAAGATTTTTCATAGGTTTTATCGTATCCCCACAGGAAATGTTCACGATGTAAAAGGCTTTGGCCTGGGCCTTGATTATGTCAGAAAAATTGTTCAAAGGCATCACTGGAAAATAAATGTGATCGGAAATCCGCAAAAAGGAAGTACTTTTATCGTTGAAATTCAGAAATTAATAAAATGATCTACCAAGGCGAAAAAATACTGCTGGTTGAGGATGATAAAACCCTCAGTTTTATCATCAAAGATAATCTTGAACAGGCCGGCTATGTCGTAACTTCCGTCATGGATGGTGAGGCGGCTTTCAAGGCCTTTGCCGCGGGTAAATTCAGCTTGTGTCTTTTGGATGTCATGCTTCCCAAAAAAGACGGATTTACCCTTGCAAAAGAAATAAGGAAAATTGATGACCATGTGCCCATTATTTTTGTCACTGCCAAATCAATGACAGAAGATAAAATTACCGGGTTGACCATTGGGGGCGATGATTACATTACCAAACCTTTCAGCATGGAAGAATTGCTGCTTAAAATCAGGGTTTTTCTAAAACGTAGCCTGACGATCATCGACAGTGGCACCGAACAGAATTTCTATAAAGTGGGCCACTTCAACTTTTATTCCGACAGCTTGATACTGGATGCCAATGGTGAACGAAAAACATTGACTTACAAAGAAGCTGAACTCTTGCGCTATTTCTGCGATAACCCCAACAAGGTGCTAAGCCGCTCTGACATTCTTAAACAGGTTTGGGGATCAGATGATTACTATCTCGGCCGTAGCCTGGATGTGTTTATTTCAAGACTTCGCAAATATTTAAGCAGCGATGAGAACATTAAAATTCTCAACCTCCACGGAATAGGTTTCAGATTCAATGCTCCTATTGCACGAGGCTGAATAATTTTATTATCGCGTCAACTTTGATGGTTTCATAAATCAACACTACGGTCAAAAAGTTTCGCTCTTGCCTTTTTTTGTTTGATATAGAAAGTCAGAATAGTTCTGGCTACTCATATCGCTAAAGGCAGCGTCAAAAGAAAGGATTTTTTTTCATATACTTTCTTTCTTCTTCGTTGATGCACTCATCGAATGAACAAGCTGATACAGTTCTTCCAGTCTATTAACCGGAACATCTTTAATTTCTTTTAGTATCGTGTTTAATGTCAACAGGATAGTCTGTATTTTTTACAAATGTAATAAATAATCGTATCAATTTCAGTCTTCGGATATGCTATATACCTAGTTGTTGCGAATGCAAAGTAAAAATTCACATTTATCAATTGAAGTTTAGGAACCATAACCAATTTATCCCACCCACCGCCCTTTAAACTTATAACAATCTTTTTTTATCTTTGCCGCTTATCGTCAGAAACCTTTATCACAATCATAAAAATGGAATATAAATTCTGGGAAATTGAGCCTAAATGGCAACAATACTGGGAGGAACACAAGACGTTTAAAACATCGAACGATTTCTCGAAACCAAAATATTACGTGTTAGACATGTTCCCCTATCCATCAGGCGCCGGCTTACACGTGGGGCATCCGGAGGGCTACACGGCTACCGATATTCTCAGCCGCTACAAACGCATGAAAGGTTTCAACGTGTTGCACCCCATGGGATGGGATGCCTTTGGGTTGCCAGCTGAGCAGTATGCCATTCAAACCGGAACCCATCCGGCAGTTACTACCAACATTAATTGCGATAATTTCCGCCGTCAGATCAAATCACTCGGATTGAGCTATGACTGGGAGCGTGAAATAAATACCACCGATCCTAAATATTTCCGCTGGACACAATGGATTTTTACCAAGCTATACAACACCTGGTTTGATGCTGAAGCTGGTAAAGGAAGGCCTATCAACGAATTGCCTATTCCTGCCCAGATCCAGGATCAGGGTGCTGCTGCCGTCAAAACATACATTGAATCCAAGCGCCTTGCTTATTACGGCAATGCGCAGGTTTGGTGGTGCGAGTCGTGTAAAACAGTGTGCGCCAACGAGGAAGTACTCTCGGATGGTTCGCATGAGAAATGCGGCAACCAGGTAACACGCAGAAATCTCAAACAATGGCTGCTGCGTATTGCGCATTATGCTGATCGTTTATTGAAAGGTCTCGATGACCTTGACTGGCCTGAAGGAGTAAAAGATATGCAGAGAAACTGGATTGGTAAATCCAAAGGCGCTGAAGTAGATTTTGCCATTGAAGGGTTGAATGAAAAACTGCGCGTCTACACAACCCGTCCTGACACCTTATTTGGAGCCACTTACATGGTGGTTTCTCCTGAACATCCAATGCTCGATAAGCTGGTCACTCCTGACAATGCTGAAAAAGTAAAACAATACATCCAGTTAGCTTCCCTGAAGTCAGATCTTGACCGCACAGAATTGGCCAAGGACAAGACGGGAGTGTTTACCGGTCGCAATGCCATCAATCCAATTACCGGTTTGCCCATCCCCATCTGGATGGCCGACTATGTGCTGATGGGTTATGGAACGGGCGCCATCATGGCTGTTCCGGCTCATGACACCCGTGACTTCGAGTTCGCTCAGAAATTCAATATTCCAATTGTATGTATTCTCGATCCCAAAAGTGCTGACGATGAAACCAGGGCCAAAGTGTTGGCCGGACAAGCCGTTTGGACTGAAGATGGAGCCTACATCAATTCTGCAAACCCTGCCATAGGTCTCGATTTGAATGGACTTGGCAAAAAAGAGGGCATCGCCAAAGTGGTACAATGGCTGGGCAAAAATGAAATTGGTGAAGCCACCACCAATTATAAGCTGCGCGACTGGTTGTTCAGCCGCCAGCGCTACTGGGGCGAACCTTTCCCTGTTATTCACTGGGAAGATGGTGAGATTACCCTGGTAGAGGATGAGCTGCCCGTGGAACTTCCCAAGATGGAAAAATATGAACCTGGTGACGGGGGTGAATCGCCTCTTGCCAATGCAACGGACTGGTTGTATGTGGTCGACAAAAACGGACGCAAAGGTCGCCGCGAAACCAATACCATGCCTCAGTGGGCGGGCTCCTGCTGGTATTACCTGCGCTACATTGATCCGCGCAATGATGAAAGTATTTTTGATCCAAAGCTCGAAAACTACTGGATGCCTGTTGATTTATATGTGGGCGGCGCTGAACATGCCGTGTTGCATTTGCTCTATTCAAGGTTCTGGCACAAAGTGTTGTTTGATTTGGGAATTGTTTCAACCAACGAACCTTTTCAGAAACTGTTTAACCAGGGAATGATCCTCGCTTTTGCCTACCAAACTGCCACGGGAGCTAAAGTGGCCAGTGATTTGGTGGAAGAAAAAGAAGGCAAATACTACCATATTGCAACGGGTGAAGAACTGAACCAGATCGTGGCCAAGATGTCTAAATCACTCAAAAATGTGATCAACCCCGATGATGTGGTTGCCAAGTTTGGCGCCGACTCGCTGCGGTTGTACGAAATGTTTATGGGTCCGCTCGACGATACCAAACCCTGGGCTGAGAATGGTGTGAAGGGAGTTTCCGGCTTCCTGAACCGTGTTTCGCGTTTCTTCGGAACGCCTGAAAACATTGTGGATCAGCCCGACGACAAGGAAACCCTCAAGCTATTGCATCAGACCATCAAGAAGGTGGCTTATGATATTGAGAATATGAAATTCAATACCGGCATTTCGGCCCTGATGGTATTTAACAACCTGGTAATGAAAAAGGGAAAGGTCAGTAAGCAAACGGCTGAAATATTTGCCCAAATACTTGCTCCTTACGCGCCTCACCTGGCCGAAGAACTTTGGCAGATGTATGGTCATCCCAACACGTTGACCTTCGAGCCATGGCCTGTATTTGACCCGGCATTGATGACCGAAGATGTATTCGAATACCCTGTTTCTTTCAATGGAAAAGTAAGGTTTAAACTCGAAATGCCCGTTGGTACCTCCATTTCAGAAATAGAAAAAGCTGTTATGGCCAATGAAACTTCCATCAAATGGCTAGAAGGCAAAACCCCTAAAAAGGTGATTATCGTTCCCAATAAAATCGTGAACATCGTACTATAAAACCTTTTTGTTTAAACTATAAAAAAGCACAGGATAAATATTCTGTGCTTTTTTTGTTTCCTATAAATTGAAATGGCCCCAATCTGTTCTCAGTCAACAAATAAAATTTTCAAGTTATTAAACTCATGGCACAAAAATAGGCACATCAGTCCTTTGCCGTTTTCATTTATACAACAGACAGTAGTGAACATTTACTTGTCTGAACTTTTGCCTCAATTTGTCTTTTGCTATCACGCTATTCGATAAGGGGTTGAACGCATTATTTCTATTGCTTGACTCTTAACTTAGATATACTAAATCAATACTAAATCAATACTAAATCAATACTAAATCAATACAAAGTCAATATAAAAACTAGTGTAAATTGGATAACAATAGGTTGTAAATAGGTTGTAAATAGGTTCACGAACTTGTTTACAACCTATTTATAACCTATTTACAACCTATTATCTACCTGTTAACACTGGATTTTGTATTGACTTAATATTGACTTGGTATTGACTTAGTAAGAGCAAAGTTTGGTGAAAGTAGTGCTTTATTATAAATAAATATCATTTCAATTGGGACATTTGCATCTTTTTCAACTTTCCTTCCAGCACTGTCAATCAACTTTAGAACGGACGCTGAGATATGTTAATAATCTTGCTTCAATGTAATGTTTTCATTAAGTATAGATTTTCCTGATTTTTCACAGGTAATAGGGGTGTGAAAGGTCTTTTTTTTGCACCCGGAAAATATATTCGTATTTTGTGTTCAAAACCGGATAGAAACAATCAATTATAATGACTTTACAGAAAAAACAAAAGCTGCTGCTTATCATTCAGGATTACGCGATTATTACTTTCGGGTTGATCATGTATTCACTTTCATGGACTTTTTTTCTTGTTCCGGCCCAAATTACAGGCGGGGGCGTGACTGGACTGGCGGCAGTGATTTTTTACTCCTTCAATATTCCAATCGGGTTAACTTTTTTTGGGATCAACCTGATTTTGGTAGCCATTGCCATGAAGGTGCTGGGTGCAAGTTTTGGGGTTAAAACCATTTACAGCATGGTGGTAATTTCGGTTGCATTTACTTTGATGCCCACCTTGCCTGAAGAATATGCGATTCATGATAATTTTCTGGCCTCGGTGCTGGGCGGAATGATGGGCGGTGTTGGCATCGGGATCGTTTTTTCAAGGGGCGGCAGCACTGGCGGGACCGATATAATTGCCATGATCATTAACAAGTACCGCAACATCAGTCCGGGCCGCATCATTATGTATTGCGACGTGATTATCATTGGCTCCTCCTATTTCCTTCTCCATTCGATTGATAAAATGGTGTACGGGTTTGTTTCCATGGCGGTGGTATCCTACACCTTGGATGCCTTTTTGAGCGGCTCGAATGCCTCGGCACAGATCTTTATCTTCTCGCCCAAATATGCGGAAATAGCTGATTTTATAAACGAGGAATTCGGGCGCGGAGTAACCGCTTTAAATGGGACCGGCTGGTACACGCAAGGGGATGTGATGGTTTTGATTACCATCGTCAGAAAAAAAGAAACCAGCATTCTTTTTAGAAAAGTAAAGGAAATTGACCCCACTGCCTTCATTTCGATGGCCAGCGTGATGGGAGTGTACGGGCAGGGATTCGATAAAATAAAGGGTTGATTTTTGAGTTGCAACAATTGAATTAACATTTTTTAAGTCTTTTTATTTCTACCGGGGAGTTTGCTGTAAATAAGAGCCTACCATCCTTATTTTATTTTTTGGAGCGAACAGCAAGCCTGATCTGACAGGTGAGAATTTAGAATCCTACTTAAAATTATTACTTTTGGAACAATGGAAGCAACCGACAGAGAAGAATTTTGTGTCGGATATTATAAAGAAATTACAAACTCATGAATTTTAAACTTCGACAGAAATACAAATTTATAAAGACCATCCTTATTTGGTCAGCCGCATTGATTGTCTTATTGCAGGTAGCCTTTTTCATTCTTGAAAAGATTGATAGAAAGCGTTCTGAGAAGGAAGCGGCTAAGCAAACTGAGGTGGTGATACCTGAGCCGATCATGCTTTTCAATATTCAGATCGACTCCTTTAATGTAGTACGTGGTGAGGTGAAATCGGGCCATAATCTTTCGGATATATTGACAACCCAGGCCATTTCAATGGCCACAGTGGATGAGATTTCAAAAAAGTCAATCCTGGTTTTTGATCTCCGTAAAATGAAGGTGAACAATCCTTACTATTTTTTCATGAATAAAAAACAGCCCACCAAGGTGGAGTATTTTATTTATGAAATCACGCCGGTAGATTATGTAGTTTACCAGATGGGCGATAGCCTGCGCATCTATAAGGAGAAGAAGCCGATGATCACCCAGGTCAAAACAGCAGGCGGCGAAATTACTTCCTCTCTGTGGAATGCTATGACCGACCAGGCGCTGAGCCCGAACCTGGCCATGGATCTTTCCAATATTTTCCAGTGGTCCGTCGACTTCTTTGGCATTCAGAAAGGCGATAAGTTCAAGGTGGTGTACGAAGAAAATTTTGTGTCAGGAAAGTCAATAGGCATTGGACGCATCTTTGCCGCTCAGTTTGTACATGCCAAAGAAGATTTTTATGCCTTTCGCTTCACCCAAAACAATGAGGACAGCTACTTTGACGATAAAGGGAAAAGTCTGAAAACAGCCTTCCTGAAAGCGCCCCTGAAATTCAGCCGTGTCAGTTCCGTTTTTTCAAACAGTCGGTTTCATCCGGTTTTGAAGATCCGTCGTCCACATCATGGTGTTGATTATGCTGCGCAAACCGGAACTCCAGTGATGTCGATCGGCGATGGTACTGTGATAGCGAAAGCCTATCAGCGTGCAGGAGGGGGAAATTACATAAAGATTAAACACAATGCCACCTATACCACCAGTTACATGCACCTGAGTAAATTTGGGGATGGAATTGCCAATGGGGTGAGAGTTCACCAGGGACAGGTCATTGGATATGTAGGCTCAACAGGATTGGCATCGGGTCCGCATCTCGATTTTCGTGTTTTCCTGAATGGAACTCCGATCGATCCGCTTAAAATGAAATCGCCTCCCACTGAGCCAATTGCTGCCGGACTTATGAAAGATTATTCACTTCACCGCGATTCAATGATGGTCAAACTTCAAAAGGAGAGATTTTAAGCAACAAATGTTGATTGTCTGTAAAGTGTATAAAACATTTTATATCTTTATTAAATGAAACAACCATCTATTATTCACTCACCTTACGCAAGAACAAGGATATTAATAAAAAATAAGGAATAAGGAATAAGAAATAAGAAATAAGGAATATCGAGGGACCAGTTTTGCATTTCTTATTCCTTATTTTTTATTTCTTATTTCTTAATCTGTATCCATCTTCATGAGTAAGGTGTATTATTGATTCTTACATAGAAGGATTAAAAATTATGAAACTAGCCCGCCAGTTTATTGAATTTTTCAACAGTGAAAAAACCGGAGGGTTGATACTCATTCTCTGCACGGTGGTATCGATTGTTTTGGCCAATTCAGCCTTTCAAAATGGTTATTTAGCTTTTTGGAATACCGATCTTGGTGGCCATAGTTTGACCCATTATATCGATAATGGCCTGATGGCTATCTTCTTTCTGATGATTGGCCTTGAGTTGGAACGTGAAATTTATGTAGGTGAATTATCTGATTTGAGAAGCGCTTCACTGCCTATCTTTGGCGCCCTTGGAGGGATGTTGCTTCCCGCAGGACTTTATTTGGCGTTCAACTTTGGAACTTCAACCCAGTCGGGTGCCGGTATCCCCATGGCTACCGACATTGCTTTTGCCATAGGCGTACTGTCATTGTTGGGAAACCGGGTTCCTGGGGCCTTGAAAATATTCCTCATCGCACTTGCCGTCATTGATGATTTGGGAGCCATCCTGGTGATTGCAATTTTTTATACCAAAACACTTTTATTGCACAATCTGCTCATCTCCCTGGGTATTTTCGGAGTATTGCTGGTTTTAAACCGATTAAAAGTTCATAACCTGATCCCCTATATAATTGGGGGAGTATTGATGTGGTATTTTATGCTGAATTCAGGTATTCATTCCACTATATCAGGAGTTTTGCTCGCTTTTGCAGTACCCTTCGGGAAGGGGGATGAACGCTCGCCCTCTTTTGTTTTACAGCATTGGATACACAAACCTGTGGCTTTTCTAATTTTACCATTGTTTGCTTTGGCCAACACGGCCATTGTGATTGAACCTGGGTGGTATAACAATTTAACAACCAACGCCAGTTTGGGAATATTTGCTGGCTTAATTATTGGAAAGCCGCTTGGAATATGGATAAGTTCATTTATTGCAGTGAAGCTTGGCATTGGTATTTTGCCTAAAGGAGTCAAGTGGAAACATATCTTTGGAGCGGGACTTATAGGGGGTATTGGATTTACCATGTCAATTTTTATTACCCTTCTTGCTTTCGAAGATACCGCATTGATTAACCAGGCAAAAATTGCAGTGATGATGGCTTCCCTGGTAGCAGGGTCCGTTGGGTTTATATGGCTGAAGTCAACTTTGCGTACACCGGTTATGGATGAAGAATAATAATAAACAATGCTGAAGATTTCAGATATCCGGATTTGCCCTTCATTTTAACCAAATTAAATTATGGCAGTCACTTGCTATACAATTGGCATTTTGTGCCTGATTCACACTTAAAATTTTTACATTTGTAGCAATGATTGATCCTTCTACCATCGAGCGGATATTGGATGCAGCAAACATTTCGGATGTTGTTTCAGAATTTGTCACCCTCAAAAAGAGGGGTGTCAACCAGCTCGGCTTATGCCCGTTCCACAACGAGAAAACACCTTCTTTTACTGTATCTCCCGCCAAGGGGATTTTCAAATGCTTTGGCTGCGGGAAAGGTGGAAATTCGGTTAACTTTATCATGGAACTGGAACAGCTCGCCTATCCTGATGCCCTGCGCTGGCTGGCCAAAAAGTACCACATCGAAATCGAGGAGAAAGAGGAAACCCAGGAAGAAAAACAACTGAAAGATGAGCGCGAAAGCATGATGATTGTTTCGGCATACGCGCAAAAGTATTTCAGCCGCTTTTTACTCAAGGAAAACGAAGGTCGCACCATCGGGCTTAGTTACCTGCACGAGAGGGGAATCCGCGACGATATTATCACCAAATTCGAACTTGGTTATTGCCCTGACGGGAAAGACCTTTTTACAGTGTCGGCACAAAGGGAAGGATACAAGATGGATTACCTGGAAAAAACCGGGCTGACCATCAAACGCGATGAGTGGGTACGCGATCGCTTTGGAGGAAGGGTAATATTCCCGGTTCACAATGTGGCAGGGCGCGTGATTGCCTTTGGAGGCCGAACCTTGACCAATGATAAAAAAGTGGCCAAATACATCAACTCGCCCGAATCGGAAGTTTACCACAAGGGAAGAACGCTGTATGGGATCTACCAGGCCAAGCGCGACATTACCAGGCTTGATAAATGTTACCTGGTGGAAGGATATACCGATGTGTTGTCATTTCATCAGGCCGGAATCGAAAACGTGGTAGCCTCCTCGGGAACTTCACTTACCATGGATCAAATCAGGCTCATCAGGCGCTTTACTCCTAACATAACCATTGTATATGACGGTGACGAGGCTGGTATCAAGGCCTCCCTGCGCGGAATAGACATGGTGCTGGAAGAAGGTATCAACGTGAAGGTCTTGCCTTTGCCTCGTGGAGAAGATCCCGATTCGTTTGCCCGTTCGATGAGCGCCGGTGAATTGACTGAATACATTAAAAAGAATGAAACCGACTTCATCAAATTCAAAACCCAGCTGCTCATGGGAGCGGTTGAAAATGATCCGGTTTCAAAAGCCCGGCTGGTAAATGAAATTGTTCGCTCGATCTCGGTTATTCCTGATACCATTACCCGAACCATTTACATCAAGGAATGCAGCAGGTTAATGGACGTTCAGGAAGAGGTTCTTTATTCGGAAATCAGGAAAATTCAGAACAAACAATCTGAAGATTTTACACGAAAAGAACTTCAGGAAGTACAAATTCAGGCTTCCAAACCAGCAACTGCGGTTACAGAAAAGAAAATAGTCAATCATTTCGAAACCGAAGAACGTGAAATTATCCGTGTTTTGTTGAAATTCTTTCATCAAAAAGTATTTGAAATTGAAGATGAAGAAACACATGAGACAAATTTCTACACTGTGGGAGTTTTTGTGTTATCAGAATTGCAAAACGATGGGCTGACATCAGTGAATCCAACTGTGCAATTTATCATATCCACTTTAGAAGAAAATGTTGACAACAAAGCCTTTGATCCGATTAAGTTTTTCACCCAACATCCCAACGCGGAAGTTAGCCATTTTGCCAGCAACATTATGGCCGATAAATACATAGAGAGCAAGCGCTGGAGCAGAGGTGGCGCTTTTATTGAAAGCGAAAGTGAGCTGCTGTATCTATTGGTTCCGAAATTGATTCAGGAATATAAATCCAAAAAAGTTAAAATGTTACTTAAAAAGCTCGAACATCAGATCAACGAAGCCAGCAGAAACAACGAAACAAATAAATTGATGGAGTTGATGGGCCAGCACATGAAACTGAAAGAAGTGCTGAGAGACCTTTCGGAGCTACTGGGTTTTCGGACCATTAGCTAATTAATACAATGGTTTAACATTAAAATGAAACAATCACTAAACACTTCAAGCCAAAATATGAGAACTCATTTTATTACTGACCGAAACGAAATAGATGCTATTCTAAAACAATGCAAAACCTGTTACGTGGCCATGTCAGATAACGATGTTCCTTATGTTTTGCCCATGAATTTTGGCATGGAAGGTGACCGGGTGATCCTGCATTCGGCTCAGGAGGGAAGGATGTGGGAAACCATCAAAAAGAATCCAAAGGTTTGTATCAACTGGACACTGGGAGAAGATCTGGGGTGGCAGGATGAAAAGGTGGGTTGCAGTTACCGGGTCCAATCCAAATCGGTCATCATTGAAGGAATCGCAGAAATTATTGACAATTGTGAAGAAAAAGAACGGCTGTTTAAACAATTCATGACTCAATACAGTGATCTTCCTTTTAAGTTCAATGCCCCTGCTATCCGCAATGTGGGTGTTCTGATAGTTCCAATCACTCGTTTGACAGCCAAAGTGTTTGGAATGAAAGTTGAAAAATAATTTAGTCACTTTAAATACTTTAGTCACTTATAACTTTCTTGAATATGATTCTGGTAACAGGTGGAACAGGTTTAGTGGGCGCACATTTGCTGTATGAACTGACCAGTTCGGGACTTCGGGTAAAAGCCCTCCGGCGGCCACAAAGCAACACTGCCTGGGTGAAGAAAATATTTTCATATTATACCAATCAGGTCGAAACTCTGTATTCGCAAATTGAGTGGGTTGAGGGTGACATACTGGACTATTTTAGTCTAGAAGCAGCCTTGTCAGGTGTTACACGAATTTACCATTGTGCCGCCATTGTATCTTTTCATGGTGACGACAATGATATGATGCTCAATAACAATGTAAAAGGCACCGGCAATCTCATTGATGCCGCTATCCACAACGGAGTGCGTAAGTTTTGTCACGTCAGCTCCATAGCTGCTTTGGGTAAAACACAGGATGGAAGTAAAATTACGGAAGATACCTATTGGACTCCATCTAAACGCAAATCAGGTTATTCATTCAGTAAGTTTTTTTCTGAAATGGAAGTATGGCGTGGTATTGAAGAAGGATTGGATGCAGTGATCGTCAACCCATCGATCATCATGGGGCCCGGTAACTGGGACATTGGCAGTCCCAAGCTATTTCAGTCGATCTGGAAAGGCCTGAATTACCATACCAAAGGGATTACTGGATTTGTTGATGTGCGCGATGTGGTAAAAGCCATGATCGTCCTTATGGAGGACAAGCAGTTCGAGGTGGTAAAAAACCAACGGTTCATCCTGAATGCCGGAAACATGGGCTATCAGGATTTTTTCAACAAAATAGCTGACGGACTTAATAAACCCAGGCCACGGAATTTTGCTTCCGATATTAAACTGCACATTGCCTGGCGTATGGCAAAGGCGGCAAGTTTTTTTACCGGCAAACGACCCTCAATCACGCGTGAGGCAGTTTCTTCTTCCAACCAAAAAAATCAATATTCCGGAGAGAAAATCATTCAAACCATTGGTTTCCAATATCGAAGCCTTGGTTCATCCATCTCGGATATTGCCGAATTATTTCTGAAAGATATAGTAATGCCTTCAGGAAAATAAAGTAAGGTTGGCATAACCGAATAATTAATACTATATTCGCACACTTTTTCAGAAAAGGATCAATCTATCTGACTAATTTATAAACCAATAGATTGTTAATAAGCAAATTTTAAAAGATCAATTTCAGAATGATGAAAAAATCAGATTTATTAAAAGAACCCATCGAACACATCGATATTAAGTCGTTTGATTCAACTCCAATCATTGACTCAATGCGTAAAATGTCATTCACCTCACGTGATACTGCCCGTGCAGCCGACATTTTGTTGAAAATGGTAAGCAATACCGAATGTACCAATATCCTTACGCTCGCCGGAAGCACCAGCGCGGCAGGTTGTATGCAGGTGTATGTTGATATGGTCAAAAATAAAATGATCGATGTAATTGTAGCTACAGGCGCATCCATTATCGACATG
>Ga0209724_1001428_pt1 | contig 21681 bp, 20 predicted proteins | sample grotaG_FD_184143 | JGI IMG/M metagenome (GOLD analysis project Ga0209724, IMG submission 184143) | Glacier valley bacterial and archeal communities from Borup Fiord, Nunavut, Canada, to study Microbial Dark Matter (Phase II) -... | ecosystem: Environmental > Aquatic > Freshwater > Ice > Glacier ...
GCATTGGCCCCTGCGTCGCATCGGGATGGTCATCGTCGCCTGGTGCGCGACGGGGTCACCGGCCGACGCCGCGGACGCCGAGCGCGCACGCATCGAGCGCGTCGTGGATGCCGCCATCCGGCCGGTAATGGCGCAATACGACATCGCGGGGATGGCCGTCGGCATCACGATCGCGGGCCGGGCCACGGTGTTCGACTACGGCGTGGCGTCGAAGGAAACCCGCCGGCCCGTTACGCCCGACACGCTGTTCGAGATCGGACCGGGTCGACCAACGGCTTCGGCGCGTATATCGCCTTCGTGCCGTCCGAACGTCTCGGCGTGGTGATCCTCGCCAACCGCAACGACCCGATCGAGGCGCGCGTCACCGCCGCCTACCGGATCCTCGCGGCACTGGCGACAGACGCGTCGAGTTCGAGCGCCGTCAGCCACAACCGGACGTCGAACTCGAGCTGGTGATAGTCGGGTTCCATATGCGCGCACAGCGCATAGAACGCCTTGTCGTGATCGCGCTCTCGGGTGTGCGCGAGTTCGTGGACCACGATCATGCGCAGGAAGGGCTCGGGGGCCTCGCGGAAAACGTTCGCGACGCGGATCTCGCGCTTGGTCTTGAGCTTGCTGCCCTGGACGCGCGAGATCGTGGTGTGCGTGCCGAGCGCATGCCGCACGACGTGCAGCGTCGAGTCGTAGCACACCTTCGCCAGTGGAGCCGAGTGGCGCAGGAAACGCGAGCGCAGGTCGTCGACGTAGCCGTGCAGCAGGCGGTCGTCGCGCACCGTGTGCCGATCCGGATAACGCGTGTTCAGCGACGCCGAGAGCTGTCCGGCATCGATCAGTTCGCGGACGCGGGCGAGCAGCGCGGGGGGATAACCTCCGAGGTATTTCACGGGGATGCCGCCAACGGATCGGAAGAGCGATGGACGGCCGGAAGCAGGATGGACATGGCGGCATTTTCGCCTGTCCGCGGTCCCCGGCGAAACTCCCGGTAAAGTTCATGGCCCGCGCGGGGTGGACGGCAGTCGCCGCCCGCCCCGCCAGCACTTGGACATCGATGGGAAGGACACGAGGATGACGAACCCGCAGCAGACCGAAGCGCCGGTGGCCGACGCGGCCCCGAGCACGCCGCCCGACCACCTGGCGGTCGACCCGAAGAGCCCGTTCTACGACGCGGCCGTGCTCGAGCGCGGTATCGGCATCCGCTTCAACGGCGTCGAGAAGACGACGGTCGAGGAGTACTGCGTCAGCGAAGGCTGGGTGCGCATGGCCGTCGGCAAGGCGCGCGATCGCAAGGGGCAGCCGGTCCTGCTCAAGCTCAAGGGCGAGGTAGTGCCGTACTTCCTGGATCAGCAGGCTCCGTAACCGTCCGACCGCGAGCCGGGCACCGATGCATCCGCTGACCCACCACGAGATCGTCGGGCTGGTCGGTCCGTTCGCGCGCCGCGGTCGGCACGTCGATCTCGCGGCCAGCGACCGGATGGCGCGCAAGCTGATGTTCCGGGCGCTCGAGCACGCAGCCGACGGGGCGACGCTGCCGGCCTACCGCGAGCAACTCCAGCTCGACAACGCCACGCCGGGGGTCCATCGCCTGACGCGGACGCTCACCCTGGCCGACGGCATCGCGTCCACGCTGATCGCGGAAGGGCCGGACCCCGACGTGTTGCTGGCGCGCGTCGAAGCCATCCGGCATGACCTCCAGCTGAAACCCGGTCCCGGGTTCACGATCGCGTACAGCCATCGCCTGGCCGATGCGGCCACGATGCGCTTCGTGCAGGGCAGGGTCCGCGTCGCGGGGCTGACCGTGGGGCTCGCGCGCGACGGCGATGGCGATCGCCACGCCGAGCTGACGATGACGACGACGCGCGACGATCCGCTGGTGCTGCCCGACGACCTGGTCGCGGTGCTGGGCTGGGACTGGACACGGCTCGACGCGTGGACCGATCGCGCCGCGCGCCGCTGGACCGCAGGCGTGCGACTGCGGGGTCGAGGCGATGCCGCCCGCCACGATGCCGAACGCAAGCTGGAGCGCGTGGCCACGCTGCTCGCGACGACGCTGTCCGAGCCGCCCGCGCGCTTCCACGAGCGGCAACGTGCCGCGCGCTGGCTGTTCGCGTTCCGCCGCTCGATCCCGCTGCAGGTCTGCGCGCTCCTGATCGTCGGCGCGCTGTTCTTCACCAAGGCCGGACTGTCGCAGGACTCGGTGATCCGCATGCTGATCTTCAACGCGCCGCCGCTGCTGCTGGTCGCGTTCTTCTGCCTGCGCGAACCACCGCGCATCGAATGGCCGACCTGGCCACGACGCGCGATGGCGGACACCTGGCGACCCTCGCCGACGGGTCGGTAGCGATGCAGGGCAATCCGATGAACATCCCGCCGGTCTCGATCGCCGCCGCGAAGGCGGCGCTGATCGAGCAGTACGGCGATGCCACGCTGCGACGCCGCGCCTCGATGCTGTGGGGCACGCGCGGGGTCGGCAAGTCGTCGATCGTGCGTCAGGTCGCCGAGCACTTCGGCGTGCCGCTGGTCGACCTGCGCCTGACGACCATCGAGCCCGTCGACCTGCGCGGCGCGATCTACGCCGACGACGTGCAGGGCAAGACGGTGTGGTTCCCGCCCGAGTTCCTGCCCACGCCGGACCAACCGGCCGGCATCCTGTTCCTCGACGAGCTGACCGCGGCCGACCAGCGGCTGCAGATCTCGGCGTACTCGCTGATCCTCGATCGCAAGGTCGGCCACTACCGGCTCCCCGACGGCTGGCAGGTGATCGCCGCGGGCAATGCCAGCTTCCACGGCGCGGTGTCGCACGACATGGGCACGGCGCTCGCGGACCGCATGTTCCACTTCAACGTGCAGACGGTGATCGATGCGTTCCTCGCGCACGCCGCGGCGATGGACTTCGCGCCCGAGGTGATGGCCTACCTGCGCGTGCGGCCCGACCGGCTGGACGACACGCAATCGCAGCTCGCGCACGACTACCTCGTCGGCACCAGCCCGCGCGGCTGGGAAGACATCTCGAACATCCTCCGGTCGAAGCTCTCCGCGACCGCGCAGCGCGTGTTCGTGCAGGGCCGCATCGGCGCCGCGAACGCGGCCGAGTTCTTCGGCGTGCTGCGCGAGATCCAGGCAGGCGCCGACGTCGTGCGGCTGCTCGCCGCGCGTGCCGGCGACGAGACCCTCGCGCTGCTGCCGACGACGCTCGACGGGCTGTACGGCCTGGTGTACGGGCTGCTCGCGGCGGCGGTCGATGCCCGCGCGATGACGCGCGCGCTCGAGATCGTCGAGCAGTTGCCCGACACGCGCAGTCCGCAGCCCCTGCCGATCCGCGAGTCGCAGACGCTCGCGATGGAGCTGCTGCTGCAGAAGGCGCTGGAGCGCGGACTGGAGGTCGTGGTGCTCGACAGCCCCGCGTACCGGCGCTACACGCAGGCGCGCGATGCCGATGCCTGAGTCGCCGTCGGTCCTGCGTCACCGCGGGACCCGGGCGATCCAGCGGATGATCGAGTTCGCCCCGTCGACCGGCGGCCTCGCGCTGTGGGTGCGTCACGCGGACGCGAGCGGCGACGTCCCCGTCATCGCCACCGATGGCACGACGCTGCGCTACGGCAAGGCGTTCGAGGCGCTGGACCTCGAACTGCAGACCGGCCTGATCGCGCACGCGGTGCTGCACGTCGGCCTGCGCCATCCGCAGCGCTATCTCGACCTGCAGGCGCGGGTCGGCGACGTCGACCTGCGGCTGTTCAACATCTGCGCCGACGCGATCGTCAACAGCACGCTGGGGCATCTCGGCTGGCTGACGCTGCCGGCAGGATCGGTGTTCGTCGAGCAGCTGCTCGATCGCGTGCTCGGCCTGCGCGCGACGGCCGAGGAGGCGCTGCTCGCATGGGATGTCGAGGGTCTCTATCGCGCCATCGACGATCGACCGGCGGGCCGCGGACGGGACCGGCAGGGCGGCAGCGGTCCGGGCGAACGATCGACCGCGCACGACCAGGAGGCGCAGGGTGCGCGCTGTGACGGACCGAATGCAGCGGCTGCGCGCGCGCTCGGGTCGGGCATCCTGGCCGATCTCGCGCCCTCGCCCGATCCGGCGGTGCCGCCCGAACACGAAGCCGACGAGGCGCGCACCTGGACCGAGCGCCTGGTCCGCGCGCATGCCGACGACGCGGCCTTCTCGATGCTGCGCACGCTCGTCGCCGACCTGCCGCGATCCCGCACGCCGTGGGAACAGACGCTGCGCGTCCAGCTTGCACGCGCGCTGTCGACGCGACCGGCCGTCTCCTGGTCGCGGCCGACGCGCTCGTATCTTGCCAACCAGGGACGTGCCGGCCCGCATCGCAGGCTGCCGTGGGAACCGGGCTTCAGCGGACTGCGACCCGTTCCGCGCCTCGCGGTGGTGGTCGACGTGTCGGGCTCGATCGACGACGATTTGATGGGACGCTTCGCGACCGAGATCGAGGCGATCACGCGTCGCCTCGAGGCCGGCCTCGTCCTGATCGTCGGGGACGACCGGGTGCGACACGTGACGCGCTTCGCGCCCGGGACGAGCGACCTGCGCGACGTCGTGTTCGACGGGGGCGGCGGCACCGACTTCACGCCGCTGCTGGAAGAGGCCGCGCGCCACCGGCCGGACATCGCGATCGTGCTCACCGATCTCGACGGGCCTGCGCGCTTCGAACCGCCGTGGCCGGTGATCTGGGCGGTGCCCGACGCCCATCGCGCCGCGATCCAGCCGTTCGGCCGCAAGCTGGTCCTGCAATGACCGGGGACGATCAGCGATCGAACGTCGCCTTGATCTGCGACCCCTCGAGCACGTTGCGATCGACCAGTGCCTGCAGCGACGGCGTCGCGTCGATCTGTTCCAGCCCGTAGGCCGTGAACGTGTCCGCGTTGTAGATGTTCTTTGACAGCAGCGGGTTGGTCAGCGCCTGCGTGAACGCATCGCACGCGACCATCGTGTTCATCAGCGCGCCGAAGAGGGCGCCGCCGCTGGCCTGCTCGGCGAAGAGGCCGACCACCAGTTCGACCTGGTCGATGTCGCGATAGAGCGCCTTCAACGCGCCCTGGACGCGGTCGTCGCCGGTGAGCGCGTCCCAATCGGCCAGGCGCTTCAGGCCGAAGCGTTCGCGATAGTCGTTGAAGCCGCGCAGGCGGAAGTCGCGCCCCATCTTCACGGCCTGGAACTCCGCGCCGAGCATGAACGCGGGCGAGTTGAAGAGCCCGATCCGGCCGGCCTGCTCGCGGCTCGCGCCGTCGATGAGGGCCTCGATGCCGAGGTTCTCCAGCAGCGCGTTGTTGGTCTGGAAGTCCAGTGGTCCGTAGGTCTGCGCGGCGATCACGACGGACTCGGGGATCAGGCCGTGCCAGCGATACAGCAGGTCGAACTCGACCGCCATCCAGTTGGTGCGGTACCACGGCTGCGATTCGGCGTAGCCGTTGTCGAGCACGAAGATCTGGTGGCCGGCGATGTGGTTGATGTAGTCCTCGACCACGATGCGCAGCAGGATCACCGTATTGATCATGCGCGCCGTCTGGAACAGGCGTTCGTCGTCCCAGCCGGGGTTGCGGGCCGCCAGCCCGGCGCACAGCCGGTTGTGCTCGCGCAGGAACAGCGTGCTGATGGTCGCGTAGCCGACCGACGAGTTGCCGCGTTCGAGTCCGGTCGCGTACAGGCGGGCGCGCCGCTCGGTGGACACGTCCTGCTGGTCGAGGATCCATGCGAGCGACCCGCTCGCCACCTGCGGGAGCTGCAGGTACTTCGTCTTCGGGACCAGCGCGCCGGCATCGCCGACCTCGTAGAGGCCGTCGGGAAACTCCTGGTCGCGGACGATCTGGCTGCTCAGCCGGCCTCCCTGCCTGGCGCGCAGCAGGTCGGTGACCTCTTCCGTGAGGCCGTAGATCTGGCACAGGTCGATCTCGTGGTTCGACGTGTTGCGACGGCGATCGGGCGACGCCGTGCGCAGGAAGCTGTCGGTGAACCATTGCGCGAAGTAGGCGAACAGCACGCTCGACCGGTCCGTCTGCATGCCGCCGGGCGGACGCGCGAAGAGGGCGGTGACGGGGCCGAACGGTGCGGCCGCGGTGGCGGCGTTCGACGGCAGCGCGTCGACGACGGCCTGCAGCGCGGGCGGCAGATGGCGCGACGACCAGGTGCGATCGGTCAGCCCGGGCCACGTGACGTAGTCGCAGACCGGGCCCTGCAGGTCGGGAGCCGCGGGCTTGTCGATCGGCGACCACAGGCTCATCGGCAACGGCCGCGGCGGGGTCGACGACGCAAGCTTGTCGACGGCCAGCCTGCTGATGACCTTGCGCAGGCTCGGTCCGTCCGATCCGGCGCCGCCTTGCAGCGCGATGTCAACGACGCTCATCGATCCCTCCCTTGCGACGAAGCCGGTGGCGGCCGCGCACAGGCGACCGGCCGGCGATTATCGGCAAGCCCGGGCGCGTTGTCCAAGAGTTGCACGCACGGGGAGGCCGCAGCGATGCCTCAGCGCGGCGCCTGTCCGCTCGCGACGTGGGCGTCGCGCAGGTCCTTCTTGAGCACCTTGCCGATCGCGCTGCGCTGCAGTTCGGCCACGAAGTCGATGCGCGCGATGCGCTGCGTCTTGCCGACGCGGGCGTTGGTCCAGGCCATCACATCGGCCTCGGTCGCCGCGCTGCCTGCCCGACGGACCACGAACGCGATCGGCGTCTCGCCCCAGTCCGCGGACGGCACGCCGACGACGGCCACCTCGGCCACCTCCGGGTGCTCGCGCATCACGGCCTCGAGATCGCTCGGGTAGATGTTGAAGCCACCGCTGATGATCATGTCCTTGCGACGGTCCATCAGGACCAGGAACCCGTCGGCATCGAAGCGGCCGACGTCGCCGGTGCGGATGAAGCGCTTGCCGGTCGCATCGAACCATTCGGCCTCGCGCGTCTTCTCCGGCTTGCCGTGGTAGCCGATCATCATGCCGGCCGAATGCCCGACCACTTCGCCGATCGCGCCCGGCCCGAGTTCGTGGCCATCCTCGTCGATCAGGCGGATATCGCTGCCCGGGCCCGCTTGTCCTACCGTGTGCAGCTTGTCCGGATGGTCGTGCGCGTAGAGGATGCAGGTCCCGCCGCCCTCGGTCATGCCGTAGAACTCGATCAGGCCGCCGGGCCAGCGCGCCAGCACGTCGGCCTTCAGGGCCGCGTGGAACGGGGCGCTGGTGCAGAACTTGAACCGGAAGCTGCCGAGGTCGTGGGCGTCGAAGCCCGGCGTCGCCATGATCCGCTGGTACTGCACCGGGACGAGCATGGTGTGCGTCACGCGGAGGCGCTCGGCGAGCGCGAGATAGCGGACGGCGTCGAACCTCCCCATCAGCACGACGGTGCCGCCGAAGGCGAGCGTCGGAAAGAACGTGACGAGCGTCGTGTTCGAGTAGAGCGGCGTCGCGAGCAGCGTGACGCTGTCGGCGTCGTAGCGGTAGTTCATGCTGCGTGTGACGTGGGCCCAGCGCATCGCGTGCGACTGGACGATGCCCTTCGGCTGGCCGGTGGTGCCCGACGAATAGATGATGTTGAACGGCCACTCCGGTCGGACCGTGGCCGGGGTCGGTGCGGCGCCCGCGGGCAGCAGCCAGGCGTCGAATGCGGTGCCCTCGGCACTGTCGTCGAGCGACACGAGCGTGACGTCCGGAGGCCGCGCGACGCCGAGCGCATCGGTCGCGGCTTCGTCGACGAACAGGACGCGCGCCCCGGCGTCGCCGAGCATCGCCGCGAAGCTGCCGGGCGTCACCGACGGCGCGAGCGGCGCCACCGCGACGCCTGCCCGCAGCGCGCCCAGGAAGATCGCCGCATAGCGCGGCGACGGCCACGCGCACAGCGCGATCGCGTCGCCCGGACCGAGGCCGTCGCGCTGCAGCGAGGCGGCCACGCGGTCCATCAGGGCATCGAGTTGCGCGTAGCTGACGGACTCGTCGTCGCGCAGCAGGGCGGGATGATCCGGACGAACGCTCGCGTGGTCGTGGATCAGGTCGGCGATCGCGCGAAACGGGGGCATCTCGGCGTTCGCATCGGGGGCGGTCTTGGCGGTCATGGTCCGGCAGGCATCGGGTCGGGAAGGCAGGTGCGCTCGAAGTGGCGCGCGGACCAGCACCATAACGCGTCCGCCGCGCGTCGCCGCGGCGGCCCTTTGATCGTCTGGCATCCTTCCTGCTACCTTGTCGCCGGACACGCTTCGCAACGAACCCGGCGGCGGTGCAGCCCGGAAGAACCCTCTCATGGCCACGGAACAGAAGATCGACGGCGACCGCCTCTGGGCGAGCCTGATGGAGATGGCGAAGATCGGCGCGACGCCGAAGGGCGGCGTGTGCCGCCTCGCGCTCACCGACCTCGATCGGGAGGGGCGCGACCTGTTCGTGCGCTGGTGCAGAGAAGCCGGATGCGCTGTGAGAGTCGATCGCATGGGCAACATCTTTGCGCGCCGGCCGGGTCGCAACGACGACCTCGCGCCGGTCGGCACCGGCAGTCACCTCGACAGCCAGCCCACCGGGGGCCGCTTCGACGGCGTGTACGGCGTGCTCGCAGGACTCGAGGTGATCCGCACGCTCAACGACCTCGGCATCGAGACCGAGAGGCCGGTCGAGGCGTCGGTGTGGACCAACGAGGAAGGCTCGCGCTTCGCGCCCGCGATGGTCGCGTCGGGCGTCTACGCCGGCGTGTTCGCGCTCGACTACGGCTTGTCGCGTGCCGATGCCGACGGCAAGACGCTGGGCGAGGAACTGCAGCGCATCGGCTACGCCGGCACCGAGCCGGTCGGCGGCCGTCCCGTGCACGCGTTCTTCGAGACCCACATCGAGCAGGGGCCGATCCTGGAAGCCGAGGGCCAGACCATCGGCGTCGTCACCGACGCGCAGGGCCAGCGCTGGTACGAGCTGGTGCTGACCGGTCAGGACTCGCATGCGGGCCCGACGCCGATGCCGGTGCGCCGCGACGCGCTGCTCGGCGCGGCGAAGGTGATCCAGCTCGTCAACGAGATCGGCCTCGCGCACGCGCCGCTCGCGGTGTCCACGGTCGGCATGCTCAACGTGCACCCGAACTCGCGCAACGTCATCCCGGGCAAGGTGTTCCTCACGATCGACTTCCGCTGTCCCGACAACGACGAGCTGACGAAGATGGACGCCGAGCTCAAGGCGGGCGTCGCGAAGATCGCCGCCGGGTCGCGCCTCGAGCACGACCTCAAGCAGATCTTCCAGTACGACTGCGTGCACTTCGACGAGAGCTGCGTGGCGATGGTCCGCGACGGCGCGAGGCGCCTCGGCTACCTGACCCGCGACATCGTGTCGGGCGCCGGGCACGACGCGTGCTACATGTCGAAGGTGACGCCGACCGCGATGATCTTCGTGCCGTGCATCGGCGGTATCAGCCACAACGAGATCGAGGACGCGAAGCCCGAGTGGATCGAGGCCGGCGGCAACGTACTGTTCCAGGCGATGCTGGCGAAGGCGAACGAACTGCCGGTCGTGGGGATGGCTCCGGACACCCTCGCCATCGCGTGACAGGAGACACACCATGAGCAGCGTACTGATCCGCGGCGGGACCGTCGTCAACGCCGACGCGAGCGTCGTGGCGGACGTGCCGTGCCACGACGGCCTGATCCGCGCCATCGGGCCGTCGGACCCGGCCGCGTACCAGCGCACCGTCAAGGTCCTGCTCGCCGGCGGCAGCGACCCGGTGATCAAGAAGGATCCGGGCAGCGCGGCGTGGACCCACGCGGTGACCGACAAAGCCCTGGGCAAGTGACCGGACGGATCGCAACAAGTCACGCATGACCTCGGCCCGTCTGGCGCGCGTCGCGCGCTCGTTCCTCCAGCGTCCGTCCGACGTCGCGCCGGCGGATAGCTGGGTCTCCGATCTCGGCACGCGCGTCGTGCGCTTCTTCCCGCTGAAGCTGCTCGGCACCACGCTGGTGACGTGGGCATTCTTCGTCGGCTATTTCCATCTCCTGCGCTTTCCCGCGCATGCCGTCACCACGGTGCCGGTCACGGCGATCGACCGGTTGATCCCGTTCCAGCCGCAGAGCCTGATCGCGTATCTGTCACTGTGGGTCTACGTCGGCACCGCGCCGGGCCTGCAGGCGACCTTTCGCGAATTGCTGTCCTACGGCTTCTGGGCGTGCGTGCTGCTGCTGGCCGGGCTGGGCATCTTCTGGCTGTGGCCGACGCAGGTGCCCCCGGCCAGCTACGACGCGAAGGGTTTCCCGGGTTTCGAGCTGATGCGCGGCATCGATGCGGCCGGCAACGCGTGCCCGTCGATGCACGTCGCGATCGCGATCTACACCGCGATCTCGATGGAGTGGCTGCTGCGACGCGTCGGCGCGCCGCGCTGGCTGCGCGGCATCAATGCCGCGTGGTTCGCCGCCATCGCGTATTCGACCCTTGCGCTCAAGCAGCACGTCGTCGTCGACGTGATCGCGGGCGGGCTGCTGGGCGGGGCCGTCGCGGTGTTGTCGTTGCGCTATCGGCCGCGCTGAAGGGGCGGGAAGGGTCCTTCGAGCGGCTATCATGGCGGTCGACGGACCTGATCAACGCGACGTCCGGCAAGGGGCCGGTCGCATCGAAGACGACGACGAAGAGCCCATGAGCACGCTAACGGAGCTGCAGCAGCTGTTGCACGCCAAATACAACATCGAGATCGATACGATCGGCCCCGATGCCGCGATGCAGGACAGCGGCATGGATTCGCTGGCGATCGCCGAGTTCATGTTCGCCGTCGAGGATCACTTCCACATCACGCTGCCGGACGACGATCCGAGCATCAACACGCTCGCGCAGCTCGCCGCGCTGATCGATCGCGTGAAGGCGGCCCCGCCGGCCGCGGCGAAGACACCCGCTCCGTCGCCGGTCACCGAAGACAAGTGATCCGGGTCGCCGTCACCGGCCTGGGCGCGATCGCGCCGCACGGCGACGACGACCGGGCCCTGTTCGCGGCGCTGATGCGCGGCGAATCGGCGCTGCGGCCGGTCTTCCCCGAACTGCCGAAGCCGGCCATCGCGGCCGTCGCCCCTTTCGACGAGACCCGCTGGTTCACCAAGCTGCAGCTCGCCGGCGTCGATCGCGTCAGCCAGATCGCGGTCGCCGCGGCCGACCTCGCGATGCGCGACGCCGCTGCCGCGAACACCTGCGAGTCCGAACGCATCGGCGTCTACGGCGGCTGCGGGATGGGTGGCGCTGCGGCCCTCGAGACCGCGTATCGCGGCGCGCGGGTCCCCCCGCTGACGATCCCGTCATTCATGCCGAACGCGCCCGCGTCGCACGTCGCGATGCGCAACCAGGCGCGCGGACCGGTGCTGACGTATTCGGTGGCCTGCGCCTCGTCCGCGGTCGCGATCGCCGAGGCGGCGAAGGCCATCGCATCCGGCGAGGTCGACGTCGCGATCGCCGGCGGCAGCGAAGCGCTGATCGTGCCCGGCGTGGTCGTGGCCTGGCAGGCGATGCAGACGCTCGCGACCTTCACGCCCGAACGCGCCGCGCAGGCCGTGAAGCCCTTCGCCGCCGACCGAAGCGGCTTCGCGCTCGGCGAGGGGGCGACCTTCCTCGTGCTCGAATCGGAGGAGCGTGCGCGGCAGCGGGGTGCCACGGTTCGCGCGTGGCTGTCGGGATGGGGCACGACATGCGACGCGACCCACCTGACGAAGCCCGACCAGAACGGCCAGGCGAGGGCACTGCGGGCCGCCCTGCAACGCGCCGGACTGACTCCGCGCGACGTCGGGTACTGCAACGCGCACGGCACCGCCACCCGCATCGGTGACGTCGTCGAGAGCCACGCGCTCGCCGAAGTGTGGGGCGACGATCTCGGCACGCTTCGGGTCAGCTCGACGAAGGCGCTGCACGGACACCTGCTCGGCGCCGCCGGCGCCCTCGAGGCGCTCGTCACGATCCTCGCGCTGGAACAGCGTCGCGCGCCGCCGAACGTGCACTGCGAGACCGTCGATCCCGAGTGCCGGCTCAACCTGGTGCTCGAGTCCGACCTCGCGGCGCCCGACCTGCGGCACGCGATCACGAACTCGTTCGCGTTCGGCGGGACCAACTGCGTGCTGCTGTTCAGCCGCGCCTGATCAGCGAAGGCGACGGACCAGTGCCTTGAGGTCCGCCGTCTCGAGGACGGCCTTCGCAGCGCCGTGCCGCGCGACCTCCAGCATCGCCAGGCCGATGCCTTCGCTGGTGATGATCGAATCCGGCCGCACGCGTTTCGCGAGTCCCAGCAGCGGACCGAGCAGCGCGTAGAGGACGCGGTACATGCGGGTCTTCGAGTGCACGCCCTTGACCGGCTGGATGGCACCGGGCCGGAACAGGTAGACCGCCTTGAACGACAGGCGCTGCAGCGAATTCTCGGTGCGTCCCTTGACGCGGGCCCACATGGACGAGCCGTGTTCGGTGCTGTCGGTCTGCGCGCCCGACACGTAGACGAAGGTCATTCCGCGATTGAGCCGCGCGAGCACGGTCGCGACGCCGAGCGTCAGGTCGTAGGTCAGCCGGCGGTACTCGGCCTCGCCCATGCGGAACGACGACACGCCGAGGCAGAAGAAGCAGGCGTCGAAGGGCTGCAGTCGCGGCTCGATCGCCGCGAGTTCGAACAGGTCCGGCTGCACGATCTGTTCGAGCTTCGGGTGCTGCAGCGGCACCGCAGTGCGACCCACCGTCACGACGCGCTCCACGTCCGCCGCGGCGAGGCATTCGAGCAGCACGCCGTGGCCCAGCATGCCGGTCGCGCCGAAGAGGAGGACCCTCACCGCAGCGGCCGCCGCATCAGCATCCCGACACGCACTGGCCGTCGCCGCCGAAGGTCATCGAGCGACCGCTCAAAGGCACGTGCACCGGCACGCTGGTCGCCTTCGTGAAAGAGGCCGTCTTGCTGTCGGGCAGGAGCTTGCCGTCGCGGGTCGCGGCCTCGTTCGCGTGCGACGCGATCACGCTCTTCGGCTTGACGAGCTCGTTGACGACGTAGGCCGCCTCGGCCGGACCGACGGTGAAGGTGCCGCCGATGTTGAGCACGACCAGGTTGGCCTTGAACATGCGGTGCACGACGACGTCCTGGTCGGCGATCACGCCGGTGTCGCCGGACAGGTAGACCACGAGTCCGTTGGTGAAGCGCACGACGTAGCCGCCGGCCGGGCCGACATAGGCCGTCAGGCCGTTCGCCTTCAGCGCCTGTGCCGCATCGCCTTCGAGGAACGACGGATCGAGCCCGTTGGAGTGCGCGGCCGGCACGCTCGAGACCTCGACCCCGCCGACCTTGCCGGTGGCACCGAAGCGCAGCGTCACGACCTGCGCCGCGTCGCCGCCCGCGGCCTTCACCTTGTTCATGAAGAAGGCGTTCATCTCGCCGCCCACCAGCAGCTTCGCCTTCTTGGCGACGACGATGCCGACGGTGTTGGACGACGGCGTGTCGCGTACCGTGAACTCGGGCTTCGCGCAGGTGCCGGCGTTGGGGCCGGCCGAGTGCACGTCGCCGAGGTGGTCGCCGTGGACGTGGCTCAGCAGCACGGCGTCGATGCGGCCCAACCGTGCGTCTTCGCCGCCGCGCACCGTGCGGCCCGGGTCGTAGAGGATGCGCGTGCCGTCGGGATCCTCGAAGACCAGCGCGCGGTCCAGCGCGCAGAACTCGCCGTCGTGGCTGCCCAGCGGGGTGACGGTGACGGTCGGTGCGGCGGCGGTCGCGCACGCCGAGACGAGCAGGGCGGCGAGTGCGGAGAGGATCCTGACGGTCATGGAGGGGTTTCCTTGTGGTGATGACGATGCGTTCAGCCGACGACCTCGTCGATGCGTGCCTTCCAGAAGGCGGGATCGGGGATCGCACCGGTGCCGGCCGCGACATTCTCCGCCATGTGCTTTGGATTGCCGGTGCCGGGGATGACGCAGGTGACCGCCGGATGCGACAGCGTGAAGCGCAGCAGCAATTGCGCCCAGCTCGTCGCCCCCGCGTCGCCGGCCCAGTCGGGCAGCGGCCGGTTGCCGAGGCGCCTGAGCAGGCCGCCACCACCGAACGGGCGGTTGACCAGCACCGCGATACCGCGCTCGGCGGCAAGCGGAAGGATGCGGCTCTCGGCCTCGCGATCGTCGATCGCGTAATTCACCTGCACGAAGTCGAGCGGCTCGGCGCGTAGCACCGCTTCGAGCTCGCGATAGGCGCTCGCGGTGTAGTGCGACACGCCGACGTAGCGGATGCGACCCTCGGCCTTCCACGCCCGCATCGTCGGCAGGTGCGTCTTCCAGTCGAGCAGGTTGTGGACCTGCATCAGGTCGACCTTGCCGAGCAGCGCCATCGACTGCTTCATCTGGCGGATGCCGGCGTCACGGCCGCTAATCCACACCTTGGTCGCGACGAAGGCGCGGCCGGGTTGCTCGGCGAGCAGGTTGCCGGTGACGGCTTCCGAGCGGCCGTACATCGGCGAGCTGTCGAGCACCGTGCCGCCGCCGGCCAGCAGCAGGCCGACCACGTCGCGCAGCGCGGCGAATTCCGGCGACCCGTCGGCCACGTCGAAGCCGATCCAGGTGCCGCAGCCGATCACCGGCAGTGGCTGCCGAGTCGACGGGATGAGGCGCTGGTTCATGGCAGTCCGTTCCACGCTTTCTCGCTGCCCGCTGCGGGACGGGCGGGCGAGCAGGGCACCGGTGAGCGCCACGACCTGGCGGAGGAAGCGTGCGCGTGCGGGATTGTCCATCGCGATCCTGCGTCGAAGGTCGGGCGGCGATCATCGCCGACGCGTGCAGCGCGTGGTGCGGGCCCCCGCCTGATTCGTCACGCGATCGCGCAGCGCCAGTGGCATTTGTGCCACAGCGCGAAGCGCATGGGCCGGAACCGCGCCGCAAGACTCAGAGTCGGTACAATTCCACGCCATCGTCCGCCCGTCATTCCGAATCCGTCATGTCCGTCGACAGCACCGACCAGATGTTCATGCGCGCCGCGCTCCAGCAGGCGCAGAACGCGCAGCTCGTCGGTGAGGTGCCGGTGGGTGCCATCGTCGTGCGCGACGGCAAGATCATCGGCGCGGGATTCAACCAGCCGATCGGCAGCCACGACCCCACGTCGCACGCCGAGATCATCGCGCTGCGCCAGGCGGCGCACGGCAGTGCGAACTACCGACTGCCGGACTGCGACCTGTACGTCACCCTCGAGCCGTGCGCGATGTGCGTCGGCGCGATGCTGCACGCACGGCTTCGGCGCGTCGTGTTCGGCGCGTTCGACCGCAAGACCGGTGCCGCCGGCAGCGTGCTGAACCTGTTCAGCGAAGCGGCGATCAACCACCACACCGAGGCCATCGGCGGCGTCATGGCCGCCGAGAGCGTGGGGCTGCTGCGCGGGTTCTTCGAGGAGCGCCGGGCCAAGCGGACCCAGGCTGCCGAACGCAACGCGGCGGTGGTCGCGACCCGGCTGCCCGACCTGTCGACCACGATCGTGACCGACATCGACATGGCGGAGTGGAACGCCGCCAAGCAATAGTGGCGGCGCACGGCGCCCCCCACTTCGCGGAGCGGGACACACTGGCCGTCTTCGCGCCCGGCGGCTACGACCCCGATCCCGGGCGCCTGGCACTGGCGCAGCAGCGTTTCTCCGCGGCCGGTTCCAGCGTCGTCACCGCGCTGTCGGACCGTCGCCACGACCGCTTTTCCGGCACCGACGCCGAGCGCCTGCACTGGCTGGAGACGGTTATCGGCGACCCCGCGATCGCCATCGCGATGGCGCTGCGCGGCGGTTACGGGGCGACGAGGCTGCTGCCGCAGATCGATTTCGCCGCGATGGCGACGACCATCCGCCGCGACGGGAAGCGCTTCGTCGGGCACAGCGATTTCACCGCGATCTCGCTCGGCCTGCTGGCCACCACGGGGGCGATCAGCTTCGCGGGGCCGATGGCGGGCTACGATTTCGGCGGGGAATCCGTCGATCCCTTCATGCAGGAGCACTTCTGGCGGGCCATGCGCGAAGCCCGGGTCGACGCGGCGTTCGCGGCGCCCGGCGCGGCGCCGCTGCGCATCGACGGGACCCTGTGGGGCGGCAACCTGGCGATGCTGTGCAGCCTGATCGGCACGCCCTGGATGCCGGTGATCGATGGCGGCGTCCTCTTCATAGAAGACATCAACGAACAGCCGTATCGTATTGAACGGATGATGATTCAGCTGCAGCAGGCAGGCGTCCTGGATCGTCAGGCACTGGTGCTGTGCGGCGACTTCTCGGGCTTCCGGATGGCGGACTACGACAACGGCTACGGGCTCGAGGACGTCATCGACTACGTGCGCGGGACGACATCGACCCCGGTCGTGACGGGTCTGCCGTTCGGCCACGTTCCCCGCAAGCTCACGCTGGCCGTCGGCGCCCCGGTCGAGGTCGAGGTGGCCGGCGGGGTCTGCCGGCTTCGCCAGTCCTGGAACCTCGCGGGAACCTGATGCGGGTCAGACCGCCGCCCGCGGACTGAGGTCGAACCACTTGTCGACCGGCGGCGGCATCGGGGTCAGCAGGCGGTCGAGCAGCACCTGCGGATCGGACTCGACGTTGAGCAGGTTGCGCTGTTCCGGACGCACGAACTGCTGTTCGACCATCCGCTCCGCGAACGCCAGGAAGGGATCGTAGTAGCCGCCGAGGTTCAGCAGGCCGATCGGCTTCGCGTGGATGCCCAGTTGCAGCCAGGTGAGCATCTCGGCCAGTTCCTCGATCGTGCCCCAGCCGCCGGGCATCGCGATGAAGGCGTCCGCGAGGTCGGCCATCATCATCTTGCGTTCGTGCATGTCCGCCACGACGCGCAGGTCCTGGATGCCGGTATGGCCGAGCTCGCGGTCCATCAGGGCCCGCGGAATGACACCGATGACCCGGCCGCCGGCGGCGAGCGCCCCGTCGGCCACCGCACCCATCAGCCCCACGTGCCCGCCGCCGTACACCATTTCGATGCCGTTGCGGGCGAGCAGGCCGCCGAGCGCCGTGGCTCCGTCGCGGTAGAGCGCGCGCGCGCCCATCGAGGAGCCGCAGTACACGCAGAGTCGTTTCATGTGGGGATCGGAAGGAAAGCCGCCGGCGTCCGGGAACGGACGAAAGCGCGATGATAAAATACGCCGCACTGCATCAGGCGGCTTTCGGGCCGACGCAGCGCCCCCGCTCCGACACCCGACCTTCTCGACGACGCGTCCAGATTCGACGCCGCGCGCCGCCTTCCGTCCCTTTCTTTCGATCGCCCCGCCTTGCTCTCCACCGCCAACATCACGATGCAGTTCGGACCGAAGCCGCTCTTCGAGAACATCTCGGTCAAGTTCGGCGACGGTAACCGCTACGGCCTGATCGGGGCCAACGGCTGCGGCAAGTCCACGTTCATGAAGATCCTCGGCGGCGACCTCGAGCCGTCGGGAGGCAACGTCATGCTCGATCGCGGCGAGCGCCTCGGCAAGCTCAGCCAGAACCAGTTCGCTTACGAGGACATGCGCGTGCTCGACGTGGTGATGATGGGTCACGTCGAGATGTGGGCCGCGATGACCGAGCGCGACGCGATCTACGCGAATCCCGAGGCGACCGACGACGACTACATGAAGGCGGCCGACCTCGAGGCCAAGTTCGCCGAGTACGACGGCTACACCGCCGAGGCGCGGGCAGGGGAGCTGCTGCTCGGCGCCGGCATCCCGACCGAGCAGCACCAGGGACCGATGAGTTCGGTCGCGCCGGGCTGGAAGCTTCGCGTGCTCCTCGCACAGGCGCTGTTCAGCAACCCCGACATCCTGCTGCTCGACGAGCCCACCAACAACCTCGACATCAACAGCATCCGCTGGCTGGAAGACGTGCTCAACGCGCGCAACAGCACGATGATCATCATCAGCCACGACCGCCACTTCCTGAACCAGGTGTGCACGCACATGGCCGACATGGACTTCGGCAAGCTGACCGTGTGGCCGGGCACCTACGACGACTACATGCTCGCGTCGACGCAGGCCAAGGAGCGCCAGGCCAACGCCAACAGCAAAGCGAAGGAGCGGGTCGCCGAGCTGCAGGACTTCGTGCGGCGCTTCTCGGCCAACAAGTCGAAGGCGCGCCAGGCCACCAGCCGCATGAAGATGATCGACAAGATCAAGATCGAGGACTTCAAGCCGTCGAGCCGCCAGAACCCGTACATCCGCTTCGAGGGCGAGAAGAAGCTGCATCGCCTCGCGGTCGAGGTCCAGCACCTCGGCAAGTCCTACGACAAGCCGGTGATCTCGAACTTCGACATCATGGTCGAGGCCGGCGAGAAGATCGCCATCGTCGGCGCCAACGGCGCCGGCAAGACGACCCTGCTGTCCTGCACGGCGCAGGTGGTGGAACCCGACCAGGGCGTCGTCAAGTGGGCCGAGAACGCCAACCCCGGGCTGATGCCGCAGGACCCGAGCGAGTTCTTCGGCAGCGACGAGACGCTCACCGACTGGATGGGCCGCTGGACGCAGGAGGGCGACGACGACCAGTCGGTGCGCGGCATGCTCGGCCGGCTGCTGTTCTCGGGCGACGAGGTCAAGAAGCCGGTCAAGGTGCTGTCGGGCGGCGAGAAGGGTCGCATGATGTTCGGCAAGCTGATGCTCGGCCGGCACAACGTGCTGCTGATGGACGAGCCCACCAACCACATGGACATGGAGTCGATCGAGTCGCTCAACATGGCGCTCGACAAGTACAACGGCACGCTGCTGTTCGTGTCGCACGACCGTGAGTTCGTGAACTCGCTGGCGACCCGCGTGCTGGAGGTCAAGCCCGACGGCGTGCAGGACTTCCGCGGCACGTACGACGAGTATCTGACGTCGCAGGGCGTGGAGTAACTGTTCGGTGTCACCCCGGCGCAGGCCGGTGCCCAATTGCAGCCCAGGAAAGATTGGGCCCCGGCCTTCGCCGGGGTGACAAATCGGCGCTACAAGGACGAGAGATGAAAACGTACGACCAGCTCTACATCGACGGCCGGTGGGTCGCCGCGCACGGCAAGGGCACGATCGACGCCGATCATGCGACGACGGAAGAGCCGGTCGTCCGCATTCCGGAGGGCGACGAGGCCGACGTCGAGGCCGCGGTGGCCGCGGCGCGTGCCGCGTTCGACGGCTGGGCCGACACGCCGGCCGCGGAGCGCGCCGGATACCTGCGCCGCATCTCCGAGGAACTCGGTAAGCGGGCCGACGACATCGCCGTCGCCATCGCGACCGAGGTCGGCATGCCGCTCAAGCTCGCGCGCCGCGTGCAGACCGACGGCCCGGTGGCCAACTGGGCCGCCTACGCCAAGGTCACCGAGAGCTTCGAGTTCGAGAAGCGTGTCGGCTCGTCGCTGGTGATCCGCGAGCCGATCGGCGTCGTGGGCTGCATCACGCCCTGGAATTTCCCGCTCAACCAGATCACGCTGAAGGTGGCTCCTGCCATCGGCGCCGGTTGCACCGTCGTGCTGAAGCCTTCCGAGGTCGCGCCGTCGGTCGCGTTCATCCTCGCCGAGGCGATCCACGCCGCGGGCCTGCCGGCCGGCGTCTTCAACCTCGTCACGGGCTACGGCCCGGTGGTCGGCGAGGCGCTCGCGAAGCATGCCGAGGTCGACATGATCTCGTTCACCGGCTCGACGCGCGCGGGGCGCCGCGTCGGCGAGGTCGCGGCGCAGACCATCAAGCGCGTGGCACTGGAGCTCGGCGGCAAGTCGGCGTCGGTCGTGCTCGACGATGCGGACCTCACCGCCGCGATCAAGGGCACGATCGGCAACTGCTTCCTCAATTCGGGCCAGGCCTGCATCGCGCAGACCCGCATGCTGGTCCCGGCCGCCCGCTTCGACGAGGCGAAGAAGATCGCCAGGCAGGTCGCCGAGGCGTTCACGGTCGGCGATCCGCTGGTCGAAGGCGCGAAGCTCGGGCCGCTGGTCTCGGCCGCGCAGCGCGACCGCGTGGTGGGTCTGATCGATCGGGCCGTCGCCGAAGGCGCCGAGCTGGTGACTGGCGGATCCGAGGCGCCCTTCGAGAAGGGCTATTTCGTCAAGCCCACGATCTTCGCGACGACCGACTCGAAATCGACCATCGCGCAGGAGGAAGTCTTCGGTCCCGTGCTGACGATCCTGCCGTACGCCGACGAGGCCGACGCGATCCGCATCGCCAACGACACGCCGTACGGGCTCGGCGGCGGCGTGTGGGGCGAGGAGGAGCACGCGATCAGGGTCGCGCGCCGCATCCGCACCGGCCAGATCGACATCAACGGCGGTCCGTTCAACCCGCGGGCTCCGTTCGGCGGCTACAAGCAGTCGGGCAACGGGCGCGAGAGTGGCGTCTACGGCTTCGAGGAATTCCTCGAGTACAAGTCATTGCAGTTGAAGCCCGCGGCATCGTCACCTGCCAAGCCGGCGCCTCCCGAAGCGGCAGCCCTCCCAGGCTGATTCGCGGGTCCGCATGCGTCGTCTCGGTCGGGTGCTGCTGCGGTTGGTCGCGCTGCTGCTGATCGCGCTGGTCGTCGTCGTGGTCGGCTATCGCCAGCTGAGCCTGCCGAAGATCGACGGCACGCGACCGGTGGTGGGCCTGGCCGCACCGGTCGACGTGGTGCGCGACGCCGAGGGCATCCCGCACATCTACGCGGCCAGTGACGACGACGCGTGGTTCACGCTCGGCTACGTGCACGCGCAGGACCGGCTGTGGCAGCTGGAGATGAACCGGCGCACGGCCGCGGGTCGCCTGGCCGAGATCCTCGGCCCCGGCGCTCTCGACACCGACCGCTTCCTGCGCACGCTGGGCGTGCGGCGCAACGCCGCGGCCATTGCCGAGAACCTCGACCCGCGGACCCGTCGGGCGCTCGAACGCTACGCGGCCGGCGTCAATGCCAACTTGGACGAGCGACGTCGTACGCCGCGTGTGCTGCTCGGTCCCGAGTTCGCGCTGACCGGTGCGCCGTTCCCCGAGCCGTGGACGCCCGCCGATACCGTCGGCTGGAGCACGATGATGGCGTGGGACCTGTCGACCAACTGGAGTAGCGAGATCGCACGCATGCGCCTGTCGCAGCGGCTCACGAAACAGCAGATCGACGAGCTGATGCCGCCGTATCCCGGCAACCCGCGCATCGACGCGGAAGGCCGCACGCTCGCCCCCGTGCCCGATGCGCCGCTGGAGGTCGCCGACTATCCCACGCTGTATCGCTCGCTCAAGATCGACACGCAGGCGCTGGCCGACGACGCGGGCGCGCTGATGGCGCGTGCGCCTTACGCCACCGTCGAGGGGCTCGGATCGAACAACTGGGTCGTCGCGGGGTCGCGCACCGCATCGGGCAAGCCGCTGCTCGCGAACGATCCGCACCTGGCGATGAGCACGCCGTCGATCTGGTACATGGCCCACCTGTCCGCGCCGGGACTCGACGTGATCGGCGCGACCCTGCCGGGACTGCCGTTCGTGGTGCTCGGGCGCAACACCCGGATCGGCTGGGGGGCGACCAACACCGGACCGGACACGCAGGACCTGTACATCGAACAGCTGCGCACGGTGGACGGCAGGACCGAGGCGCGCACGCCCGACGGCTGGCAGCCCGTCGCGACCCGCAGCGAGACCATTCGCGTGAAGGACGGAGCCGACGTGACGCTGGTCGTGCGCGAGTCTCGCCACGGGCCGCTGATCTCCGACGTCTCGAAGTCGGCGGGCGAGGCGGTCCGTCCGCTCGGGGCGACCGCGTACGCGCTGGCCTTCCAGTGGGCCGCGCTGCGGCCCGACGACAGGACGCTGCAGGCCG
>Ga0209724_1001429_pt1 | contig 21670 bp, 17 predicted proteins | sample grotaG_FD_184143 | JGI IMG/M metagenome (GOLD analysis project Ga0209724, IMG submission 184143) | Glacier valley bacterial and archeal communities from Borup Fiord, Nunavut, Canada, to study Microbial Dark Matter (Phase II) -... | ecosystem: Environmental > Aquatic > Freshwater > Ice > Glacier ...
TGGAATCAGGCGACCAATATTAATTGAGTTAGCTGAACATAACTGATATTTTGCCTGAAGCACCCGATCGAGAAAGGCTTCTTTCACCAAGCGCTGACAGTCATCAAAAGTACCATCAACAGCCAGTGCCTTAATATTCTCACCCATAGTTGTTAACTGTCGGCGCTGCATATCGCTCACCTTACCATCAGGATACAGAATCACCACATCGACATTCTCAACTCCCAGAAAGCCACTTGCAACCGCGCCTCCTGTATCACCAGAAGTAGCAGTAAGAACTATTATTCTTCTTGGGGCATTTCTAGCCACATATCGTAAAACCAAGGCCATAAACCGGGCACCAAAATCTTTAAATGCAAGCGTTGGGCCATGAAAGAGTTCAAGAACAGAAATTTCAGGGGTGATTTTTTTTAAAGGCACCTCAAAATCAAAGGCACTATGACAAATACGTTCGAGCTCGCTGATCGGTATCTCATCAGAAAGCAAATGGGTTGAAATAGCAAAGGCCATTTCTGGAAAATTCATCTTTGAAAGCTTCCCATAAAATGTTGACGGTAAAGGTAATATTGAATCAGGCACGTACAAGCCCTTGTCTGGGGGGTAGGCATCTACGATAGCCTGCGAAAATAATTTTTTATGTTTGGGATTATTTGTTGAATGTAACAGCATTTAACTTGAATATGTACCTGTGCGATTAATTGGTGATAGGTATGAATGGGCCGTAACACCTGCTTTACAAAAGGCCAGAACCATTGCTGCTGCAATTTTTTCAGCACGCTGAATTCCTGTTACAAACGCAAAAACCGTTGGCCCTGATCCAGAAATACTACAGCCGATAGCACCATTGTCAAGCGCTGCCTGTTTAACCTGTGAATATCCGGTGATAAGTGGAGCTCGATAGGGTTCAGCGAGTAAATCCTGAAAAGAACGGCTGAGCAGGAGCATGTCATTGTTTACCATGGCCATTATAAACCCCGCCACATTTGCCATCTGGGTAATAGTATCATTCAGGCTTACCTGACTGGGTACCAGATTGCGCGCAGTTTTGGTAAGAATTTCAAGATCAGGGTGAACCAATACTGTACAAAGCTCATCTGGAACCGGAATCTCAATGAGATCGACAGGATTAGCAGATCGTACCACAAGCATGCCACCAAGCATTGCAGGAGCTATATTGTCGGCATGAATACAGCCACTAGCCAATTTTTCACCCTCAAGAGCAAAGGGTATCAAGCCCAATTTATCACCAACAGGATTTCCCAATAACTCGTTGAGTCCAAAAACAGCGGCTGCAGCACTCGAAGCACTTGAACCCAGACCACTCCCAACAGGAGATAATTTATGAATTTCAAGTTCTACTCCCTGACGAATATCGAGGTGCTTCATAAAATGAATTAAGGCAACACCTGCTGTATTTTCTGCAGGAATTCTTGAAATTTTACCAAAGTCTCCAGTGATAAGCTTAATTGAAATTTTTTCAGACGCATTCGTTCTCAAGATCATCCGATCACCAAGACCATCAATTGCAAAACCCATCATATCAAAGCCTGCTCCTACATTGGCGACTGTAGCCGGTGAAAAAACAGCTACAGACTTTACCATGACTGACCAGAACTACTTATTGTTATAATTTCAGAAAACACACCAGCTGCAGTTACTTCTGCTCCAGCACCAGGACCTTTGACAACTAAAGGACGCTCTTTGTACCTATTGGTTGTAAAAGAGATCAGATTATCACTTCCGCTTAAATTATAAAACGGATTAGTATTATCAACATCAAGGAGTTTGATGGCAGCTTTACCATCTTCAATCACACCTATAAATCTTCTGAGCTTGCCTGATTTTAATGCATTTGATGCCAGTTCAGTAAAACGTTCGTCTTCTGAAGGTAGCTTTTGGAGAAATTCACTGACATCTCCTGAATTAAAATAATGCGCCTGTAAAATGGGATCTACCTCGACATCTTCGATTTCAAGAGCGATGTTACATTCCCTGGCAAGAATGACAAGTTTTCGGGCAAAGTCGGCCCCGCTGAGATCAACCCTCGGGTCTGGCTCAGTAAAACCTTTTTGCATGGCACTTTTTACGATATCGGAGAACTTTTTATCAGGGGCAAGACTGTTAAATACAAACGAAAGAGACCCTGAAAGAACGGCTTCAATTTTCAATATTTTATCGCCACTATTCAATAAGTCATTTAAAGTGCCTATTACGGGGAGGCCGGCCCCAACATTGGTTTCGTATAAATACTTTACCCCTCTTTGCTGTTGAATTTTCTTCAGCAGTTTATAGCGGTCATAAGAGCCTGAATTTGCGACCTTATTGGGGGTGACAATTGAAATACTTGCATCAAGTACCCCGGCATATGCATCAGGGATAACAGCATCAGCAGTACAATCGATGAAAATTGAATTTGGCAGATTAAACTGTATCATCTGGTCAATATAGTTTGAAAGTAGCATAGGCTGACCATTTTCACTGAGTTCCTGCTTACCGGTAGTCATATCGATACCATCTTCAGAAAAGAGCATTTTCTTAGAATTTGCAAGACCTACCAAATTAAGTTCAACAGATTTGGTAATTTTTAAAAATTGCCGCTGCTGTTCCATTATTTCAAGAAGACTGCCACCAATATTACCAACCCCTATTATAAATAAATTCAGGGTTTTAGTATCTGACAGGAAAAATGTTTCATGAGATGAATTTAGCGCCTTTGAAAGATCATCCTGGCTGATAGCAACAGCTATCGTCAGCTCTGAAGAACCTTGAGCGATTGCTGTTACATTTATACCGTTACGGCCAAGGGAGGTCAAAAACCTACCTGCTATACCTGGCACATGCTTCATATTTTCTCCTACCACCGCCAGCAGGCAAAGATTCTTCTCAATTGCAACTTTATCAAGCAACCCTGATAAAATTTCAAGACCAAATTCTTCTTCAATCAACTTACAAGCGCGCAGACTCAGATCACCGTGAATAGCAAAAGTTATTGAGTATTCAGAAGAGCCCTGCATAATCAGAATAACCTGTATTCGCTGGGCTGAAAGAGTCCCAAAAAGCCGTGCTGAGATACCTGAAACTGAAGCCATTCCACTACCTTTCAATGTCAGCAGGCTGATATGTTCAACACTCGTTACCCCTTTAACCATGAATTTATTATTGAATACACCAGCAGAAATTAGGGTACCCTCAAACTCAGGGTCAAACGTATTTTTAATTCGAATAGGAATTTTATTCCTGTATGCCGGCATGACTGTAGGCGGGTATAAAACTTTTGCGCCGAAATGCGACATTTCCATGGCTTCTTCATAAGATAAGTCTGATATAGAAAATGCTTTTTTAACCTTCCGCGGATCGGCAGTCAGTACGCCGTTTACATCTGTCCAAATTTGAATTTCAGACACATTCAAGGCTGCTCCAAAAATTGCAGCAGTGAAGTCAGACCCCCCCCTTCCTAAAGTTGTATCTATACCCGCAGCATTTGAAGCTATGAAACCCGGAGTAATCCAGATGCCCCCACTACCTGCCTGTTCATCATACCAGCCTTTAATTCTACTATAGCTTGCAGTAAGATTTGCCTTTGCCGCTCCATATACATCGTCAGTAATAATCAGCTTGCGGGCATCAACTAAATGACTGCCAGGACAACTGTTGTGAATATACTCATACAAAATAGTACTAGAAATGCGTTCACCGATGCCAGCAACAGAATCAAGGCTACGGTCAGATAATTCACCGAGTAGAAATATCCCTTGTAGCTTACTGTGAAGCTCTTGAATAATTTCTTCAATTTTAGTAGTTACCGAGATTTGTACAGCAGGTTGGGTGAACATAACCAGGATTGCCTGCAAATGCTTCAACTTAATCTGTTCATATAGTTCAGAATAGCTGATATCACCTGATTCGGCCATTCTGCTGACTTTTATCAATAAATCAGTTATGCCATGCATTGCTGAGCAAACGACTAGTAATTTCTCTTCTTTTTCAGCAGAACGTTTGATAATTTCTGAGACTTTAACAAGATTTTCAGCGTTAGAGACAGATGAGCCTCCGAATTTCATTACAAGCATGGTACTTTCTTTAAAACAACAAGTTTTGAGTATCGCCAATCAGACAATATTATAAACTACTTGACAATACAAATAACGCTTTTTATTTTGACTTTGCCAATAATAACAGAATATCTAGTAAAGGATTCTGAACTTAATAGTATGCTCAATTTTTTTCAGGTCTGAGATAACCAACGGGTCATACCTCATATTTACATCAGTAATTACATATCCCAGGTCTTTGTTTGTTTTCAAGTACTGACCCTCTATATTCATTGAATGATCGGCCATGACCTGATTTATTCTGGCTATAATGCCGGGCATATTCCGATGGATATGAATAAAACGATGTGTTCCCTTATTACTTTGTAACTGTATACTTGGAAAATTTGTACTCAGATAAGTCGACCCTTTATTTATAAAATCAATCATTCTTTTGGGAATGAACAACGTATTTTTAGGCTTATTACGGGTATCGTCAAATACAACAATTCCCATTTTTGTTGCCAGTTCGAGTGGAAGCATCTGACTCGCATTTCCAAGACAACCTATTACTTTTAAAGTATGGCATTCCTCAAGTTCTTCATCTGTCAGACGGCAAGAACCATTCAACAATAAAACGCCTATATCTTTTCTGTATTTCTTTTCCAGGGTAGTCTTTTCTCTAATTGAAAGACCGTCTTTTTTAAATAACTCAATTGATTCTTCTTTCATTTCACCTATCAAAAGCGATAAGATCCTGTTTTTAGGATATGAGATCGCCTGGGGAAGATTATTCAGGTATAGAAACTCATCAAAGCTCGGAGTGATATGATCTGCATTTTTTACAACTTTTTCCCGGGAAATATTTTCTGTGAATGCAAAAAATTTCTGAATCAGCCCAGATTCTTTTAGCTGATAATCTGAATGTCCATCTCCTATACCAAACAGCGGGCCGTCAAAATTCATCCCCCTGATTAATTTTACCTTACCACCTTCTTCAGACAGCGGATTATTTTTATCAAAGCCTGTTATTTGACCGTTATCGTCATAGGTGAACGTATTGGCAAAAACATTTTCTTCACGAATACCAAAGGCTGTAACTACAGGAATTATAAACTCTCTGAATCCTCCAGATACGATATAAACTTGGTGCTGGTGTGATTTAAAAAAGGCTTTGTTTCTATTAAAAGATATCGACACTTTGTTCCTTAAGACTTTTATGAGGTCTGTAAGATGACTTTTATTTGCCTTTAGCAGCCGAACCCTTTTTTCGAGACTTTCCTGGAATGACAAAGTGCCATTCATTGCCTCATTTGTTAATTTTTCAATTTCCAGGGCTACAGATTCTTTTTCGGGATGACCGGCTAAAGAAATGCGTACCAGTTCTTCGAGTGCTTCAACCTGGGTGAATGTACTGTCAAAATCAATAATGTAATATGATTTATTTTTCATTCTGGGGAGATTCAAAAAAATTATTCTATTCTTTTAGCCTTATTCAGAATTGCCAAATGTTGGTATTGATGCCAGGTTTATCTCGCCACAGATTTCTTCAATCACCTCTTTAATCGGGGTGAACTTGCAGATATCAAGTTTATTAATTTTTGAAGTATCAAAAAATGTTTTATTCATGGCCAGATTTGCACTTTCTTTATTCAACCCTAGGTTCTTAAATAAAAAACTAAGATTACCTGCTAAACTGAGTATCCAGGGCTTGATTTCTTTAACAGGAATCGGGCGCCCCAAATGGGCAGCAGCCTGCTGAAAAAAATCTTTGAATGAAAAATTTTCTGCCGACAGAATAAACCTTTCACCGCTTACTGAACTCTTCATTAGCCCAACCATACAGGTTATCACATTCTGAACAGAAATCATCCCTGTTAGCCCCGGAGGGTATAAACCAAAGCCTCTGTTAACCAGGCCAAACATACGCCCACTCCCATTTGAGAGATTCGTTTCACCCAGAATTAAAGATGGATTCACAATTACTGCATTTAAGCCTTCGACGATTGCCCTCCAGACCTCCCTTTCAGACTCAAATTTACTGATACTGTAACCGGAGCTTGATGAATTCAGCTCAAGAATATTCATTTCACTTGCCATCTGACCTTGAATAGGGATACCAATTGCTGCAACAGAGCTAACATGTAAAAGCTTTTTGACTTGAAACCGGGCACAAAGCTCTACTATGTTTGCAGTACCTTCCGTATTGGTGCGTATCATTTGTTTACGATCATCAGGTTCAAAAGAAACCATTGCCGCGCAGTGGTACACATAGTCAATATTTTCAAATGCTTGTTCAAGGGCGAATAAATCTAACATATCTGCCTCACGCCATTCTATAAGTGAAGCAAACGGGCGTAGAATAGTCGGAATAACAGAGCCAGAACGTCTGATTGCACTAATTTTTTCACCTTCCTCTACCAGCTTTAGTGCCAGGTTAGAACCGAGAAAACCTGTGGCGCCGGTTATAAGAATCATTTGTTTTTTTCTCAAATATCTGATTCTCCCGCTAAGAGCGAAATTTATTTATTCAAAGGATACTAAAAAGCAGGGATGCTTTACTATTAAAAATCGGGTGCATCTAAAAATCAATTCCCGTTAAAGGAAAAAATTAAGTATTGTTGCCACGCTTTATTCTTATCTCAGGAGTTTGGCAAAAAGCAGTAATAATGGATTTAAACCTCTTATTCGAGCCCCTCGACTTGTCACATATTAATGCTGGTGGTAGCTTAAGGCATACCCAGCTTGGTGCTCAAATCAGTTTGCACACTGAATTATTCCCAGATCTTGACGGGATTCAGGTAGTTTTAATCGGAGTTCCTGAAGAAAGAGGATCGGCTGATAATAAAGGATGTGCCTGGGGAGCAGACATTATCAGAAAAGAATTATACCAGCTTGAACATAATTTCGAGCTCAATATTGCAGATCTTGGCAATCTTATCATAGGTCAAAACCTTCAGGATACCTATGCCGCACTTGAGCATATTATGGCTGAGTTACTGAAGAACAAAATATTCTGCATCATATTAGGTGGTAGTCAGGATCTAACCTACCCACAATATTGTGCCTATGGCAGGTTCAACTCAAAGGTTGATTTATTAGTGATTGATTCTTTTTTTGACCTGAGTACAGAAATCATAGGATCTCCTGAAATAAATTCGTCTTCTTACCTGAATAAAATCATTGTTCATGAGCCAGATATACTGTTTAATTACAGTAATATCGGGTATCAAAGTTACTTCGTGAGCCAGGAAATGCTTAGACTGATGGATAAACTTTGCTTTGACACCTTTAGACTCGGTGAGCTTAGTGGAAAAATTCAAGAAGCCGAACCGATCATTCGTAGTGCTAATCTTTTAAGTTTTGATCTGCATGCACTCCGGTTTTCTGATGCCCCTGCCAGGGCCGGACAAAACCCACATGGTTTTTATGGGGAAGAGGCCTGCCAGCTTTTTAGATACGCTGGTATGAATGAGCAGCTCACTTCATTGGGCATCTATGAATTTAACCCCTCTTTAGATATTCGAAACCAGACTTCTCAATTACTAGCGCAGATGCTCTGGTATTTTCTTGAAGGGTATTCATTTCGAAAACAGGATAATCCCCTTAATTCAAGCCTGAATTTTATCAGGTACAGAACCAGTGTTGCCAGCCACCCTGCTGAAATTATTTTTTATAAGAGCCGTAATACGGGAAGATGGTGGTTGCAGGTACCTTATCCTGAGCGATATGCACGAAATGAGCATTTCCACCTAACTCCCTGTACCTATGAAGATTATAAACAGACTTGCGCCGGTGAATTACCTGACCGATGGTGGAAAACCATACAGAAGTTGTAGGAAAACATAAAAAATCAACCTATCAACATTATTACTAAGTATTTAGTTGTATAACTATGTTTTTAGTTATACTTTTAGATATGGAAACAATTAAAGATCTCACCCGTGCTGAAGAGCAAATTATGCAGGTGATTTGGGAAATCGACCGGGGCTTTATAAAAGACTTTCTTGACAAATTACCCGAACCAAAACCTGCGTATAATACCGTCTCAACAATCGTTCGCATTCTTGAAGTAAAGGGCTTCGTTTCTCACCAGGCATTTGGTAAAACCCATCAATATTTTGCACTCATTCAAAAAGAAAGTTATAAAGATTTTATAGCGCATAAAATGATGGGTTCCTATTTCAACGGCTCTGTGTCAAGTATGATTTCTTTTTTCGTTCGGCAGGAAAAAATTGACCTGCGGGAAGCAAATGAAATAATTAAACTAATTGAAAAATCAAAAATCCAATGATTATGGGATTCCTGATCTACCTGCTCAAAATGAGTCTGAGTTTTACACTTCTTTATTTACTCTATCTGCTTTTGCTCAGGCGTAGCACATTTAATAACTGCCAGCGCGCCTATCTCTTACTATTACCCATTGCCTCAATATTAATTCCACTGGCAAAATTTCCTGAGAAACTTGACAGTCAACCGATACAATTTAATCTGCCTGAAATTTTAATTAAAACCCACGTAATAACTCCCGTTAATGAGCATCTCTTGAGTCTCCAGGTCTGGCTAATTATACTCTACGGATTGGGGCTAACGTTCATGATCACCCGTTTTGTACTAAGAATAGTTCGACTTCTGCTTATCACCAACAAGGCAAAATTTAATTCTCACTGGCAATCCTATATAGTGCAACCCACCGATTTTCACGGCGCTGGCTCATTCTTCAATGTGCTGTTTTTACAAGGTGGCAAAATTGATAATGCTGAGCCACTGATTATTGAGCATGAGCTGATACATATCAGGCAAAAGCACTGGGTTGATATAATAATCGCCCAGCTATTTACCAGTTTTAACTGGTTCAACCCCCTGAGCTACTTATTAATTAATTCACTGCGACTGCAACATGAATTTATTGCCGACCGAATCATTTGCCAGGATAGCCTGAAAAAACATGCTTACCAGGATCTCTTGTTTGCTAAAAGTTTTGGAAGCATTAATTTCCTCGAAATACATTCATTCAATAAACCTTCATATTTAAAAATCAGAATCATGAAACTAAATCAAGCTGTATCAGCAAAAAGTCAGTTACTGTATTATCTCAGTGCGGTGCCTGTAATGACATTATTAATTGTGACATCAATGATTTTTTCAGGGCAGGCTACTGCGATCGGTTTAAACAGGCCTGAAAGAAAAATCGGATTAGTTGAATCCAGGATCACGAATGAATTTGTTCAACATAAAACAGCAAAAGACAGTGGCGATCAGAAGGTTTATAATCAATCACAAACGCCCCCAGCCTATCCAGGTGGTGATATACAATTCATGTCTGATCTGGATCATAATCTTCATTATCCTAAAGAAGCTAAGGCCAAACAGATAGAAGGCAGTATTATGGTAAATTTTATAGTTGAGAAAAATGGATCAATTTCTTCTGCACACGTTATCAGAGGCGAAGAAATCGGTTACGGCTTAGCTGAAGCTGCCTTAAAAGCCGTCAGTCAGCTGAAGAATTTTAAGCCAGGTATATTAAATGGTAAAAAAGTAAGGGTGTCCTACTCAGTACCCATAACCTTTAAACTTGAGGGTACAACGAATAAAAAAACAGGGTTTATTAAAGCACCCGTTCCACTATACCTGGTTGATGGCAAGGAAATGACGAATGACGATGTCATGAAGTTAAAACCATCAAGTATAAAGTCTATGAATATTTTAAAAGATAATATGGCCATTGATAAATATGGCTCACGAGCAGCAAACGGGGCTGTTGAAATAACTATGAAAGAATTAAAATAGGCGTTTTAACACTATTTGCCAGCTGACTCCGAAATCAGGTCATCACCAGACAGGGCAATGGCAAAACCAGATCCTGAATCTGCATCAGAAGCAAGCGCCAGCGAAGTTTTTGATGCAGATTCAACCTGATCATTCGGCCCTAACAGAAGCATAGGAACAGGCTGCATAACTTCAACCAGAACAGGTTTAGCCTTTTGATGGCTTTGTTTTACCAACGATGACTGACCTTTGCAAGAGGCCAATAAAACCGGTAGGCAGAGCAAACAGATTAAGACAAAGCCTGAATTTCTCAAATAAACACATTGAAATTTTGTACCGGTTGATTTCATATGCGATGTAACGGAAGCCCCGCTAAAAGGTTCGGAAATCAATAAAGTTTTAAGCCATTTGTAATCATAAAAAAAGGGCTGGTCATTTAAGACCAGCCCTTTGTTATTTAACAATACTTTTTTAAGCGAGCATTTGCACAAGCCCTAAAATAGCAAGTACCAATCCTATTGCAGTAAAGATGGTTCCAACTACACCACTGATCAGGAAGAAAATAACACCTAAAACGATCAGGATCAAACCAATTAAAAGCAGTTTGTTAAAACCACCATACGATCCGCCCCTGGCGGCCATGGCACTTGACATTTTAACTGTTCTACTGGTCAGTTTATCTTCAATCTTCTGCTTCTTGGCATCAGAAAGTTTATTGAAAGCTGCGTTTGCAGCTAATTGCTCATGAACAGTTTCTCTGACAGCATTTTCACGAACGACCATATCACTTGAACTTAGTGCAGCCTTACGCCCTATTGATAGAGCAGACTTAATTTCTGCTGCTTTCAATGTTGCTTTTGCAACCAGATCATCACCAGAAGTTGAAGCTGTAGCCATTCCCGTATTTGAATGGTCAGGGGCTGTAGCAAGGGAAGATGAAGGTTTTTCAGTTTCTGTTACGCTTTTATCTACTGCGACCATAGGCGTGGCCACCTGAGCATAGTTATCAGACTTCGTTATAAATTTTGGATCAGCGCTTTTGACTTTTACCCAATGGTATTGGGAAGCACATGAACTGAGTAATGCCGCCGATATGGCAAGGCTTAGCAAAAGTGTTGAAGAAACACCAAAAAAGGAGTTGATCTTTTTCATAATTTGAATTTAAATGAAAGGAATATCTTAATATTTCTAAAATAAAGAAGATTAAATAAGCTCAATCAGTCGTAATGAAAAAGTTATACGTTTATGGCATTTTAAGTCACAATTTTTAGTTTTAAAGATCAAAACCAATATCACTGCGAAAATTCATTCCCTCAAAACTGATTTCATTAATTCGGGCAACCGCAGTTTTTAAAGCTGCCTGCTGATCAGGGCCCATGGCCGTAACGGCCAGCACCCTTCCTCCATCAGTTACTACCTCACCATTTTCATTTTTCGTACCTGCATGAAAAACAAAGCTTCCTTCCTGTGCCTGGGCACCACTGATTTTATCACCCTTATTATACTTACCAGGGTAACCACCTGCGACAAGCATAATAGTAGCAGCCACCTCTTTGCTTACACTTAGCTCAGCGGTATCAAGTTTACCCAGAGCAAGTGACTCAAACAGCTCGACAAGATCAGAAGTGATTCTGGGCAAAACGCTTTCAGTTTCAGGATCTCCGAGTCTTACATTATATTCTATGACCAGAGGCTCATTATCTACTTTAATGATTCCAATAAACAGGAAACCACTGTAAGGAATATTTTCTGCCTGAAGACCCTGAATAGTAGGAAGAATAATTTGCTCAGTAATCTTGTTCATAAATTCAGGTGTCGCAAAGGGTACTGGTGAAACAGAGCCCATTCCTCCGGTATTTAAACCGCTGTCACCTTCACCAATCTTCTTATAATCTTTAGCCTCTGGAAACACCTTAAATGATTTACCATCGGTAAGTACAAAGACAGAAAGCTCAATACCATCAAGAAACTGTTCAATGACAACAGTCGTTCCGGCTTTACCAAATGCCGCACCGCTCAGCATTTCAGTGACGGTAGAAATTGCTTCGTTTCTATCACTGGTGATTACTACTCCTTTACCTGCAGCCAGCCCATCGGCTTTCAACACAATTGGTAAAATATGCTGATTGATATATTGGGTTGCCTTCTCAAGTTCACTGGCATTAAAACTTGCATATGCAGCAGTCGGAATACCGTGACGGTTCATGAAAGCCTTTGAAAAGTCTTTACTACCTTCAAGCCGGGCTCCCTGCATGCAGGGGCCAATGATATGAATATACTTTAATGCGTTATCTTCCAGAAAAAAATCATGAATACCCAGTACCAGGGGCTCTTCAGGGCCAACAATAACCATCTGAATGTTTTTTTCAAGTACAACCTTTTTTATAAATTCGAAATCATTCACTGACCCGGGTATATTCAAACCACAATCTGAGGTACCTACGTTTCCGGGCAGTATGTAAAGTTGACTGCATTTAGGGCTTTTAGAAAGCTTCCATGAAAGAGCATGTTCTCGCCCTCCTGATCCCAGCAAAAGTATATTCATGGAGTAAAATTAGGTGAATTAGCCATATATTTGTAAGCTTTTAAGGTTTTATACAGATGCTCTGCTAATCTTAACTCCTGAATTGACTTTGACTTTACGTGCAAATTTCATATTTAATGACAGTTTGTACTGGATAAATGTCTTTATTTATTCAATTAATGACTGGCTTGACTTTTGAGCCGGCATGCTTTTAATTGCCTACCAACAAAAAAGAAATTATGATCAATTATATTTCTAAACTTTTTGGAAATAAATCTGAACGCGATGTCAAAAGCCTAGGGCCCATTGTTAACCAGATTCTGGCAGAATACAGTCAGCTTCAAACAGTTTCTAATGATGAACTACGGGCAAAAACAGCCGGGATGAGAGCCCGTATCAATGAATTCTTAAAAGGCATTGATGAACAAATTAATGAGATAAAGGTAGAGGCCGAAAATCCTGAACTTGATATAACGCAAAAAGTTCCGCTTTATGATGAGGTTGATAAGCTGGGGAAAGATCGCGATATAGAACTCGAAAAGGTTCTTATGCAGGTATTACCCGAAGCGTTTGCGGTAATGAAAGAAACAGCCCGACGGTTTAAAGAAAATTCTGAACTGGTCGTAACAGCAACAGAATTTGATAAGAAACTTGCAAAAAAACATGATTTCGTCAGCATCAGCGGTGCTGATGCGGTTTATAAAAACACCTGGACAGCAGCCGGAATGCAAATTACCTGGGACATGGTTCATTATGATGTACAGCTTGTAGGTGGCATTGTATTACATGAAGGAAAGATCTCAGAGATGGCAACGGGTGAGGGTAAGACCCTTGTAGCGACCCTACCTGTATTTCTCAATGCGCTTGCAGGAAACGGAGTGCACCTGGTAACGGTCAATGATTACCTGAGCCGACGCGATAGTGAGTGGATGGGCCCACTTTATATGTTCCATGGCTTACAGGTTGACTGTATCGACAAGCATGAGCCAAATTCAGAAGAGCGTCGGCAGGCTTATCTGGCTGACATTACTTTTGGAACAAATAATGAATTCGGTTTTGATTACCTACGTGACAATATGGCACGCAGCATTGATGACCTTGTTCAAAGAAAATTACATTTTGCAATTGTTGATGAGGTAGACTCAGTTCTTATCGATGATGCACGAACGCCTTTAATCATTTCAGGGCCTATACCCAGAGGTGATGAACATGAGTTTTATGATCTGAAGCCCCGTATCGAAAGACTGGTAAATGCACAAAAAGCCTATACAAATAGCGCCTTAACACAAGCACGTAAGTTACTTACTGAAAAAGATGAGGTTGATGGGGGCCTGGCTCTTCTTCGCGTTCACCGGGGCCTGCCAAAAAGTAAACCCCTGATCAAATTCCTGAGTGAGCCTGGAATGAGACAAATCTTGCAGAAAACTGAAAATTTCTATATGCAGGATCAGTCAAAAGACATGCACAAAGTTGATGCAGAATTGTTCTTTGTGATTGATGAAAAAAACAACCAGATAGAGCTTTCAGAAAAAGGTCTTGAGCTGATAACAAAATCTGGTGAAGATGTCAATTTTTTTGTCATGCCTGATGTAGGTATGGAAATAGCCGATATTGAAAAAAGCCCTGTGCTTTCTGAAGATGAGAAAGCCGCCAGAAAAGAAGAACTGATGCGGGATTTTGCCATCAAATCAGAGCGGATACACTCTATAAATCAATTATTAAAAGCCTATACCCTGTTTGAAAAGGATACTGAATATATTCTCGATGATGGTAAGGTAAAGATTGTTGATGAGCAGACAGGACGCGTACTTGAAGGGCGGCGTTATTCTGATGGACTGCATCAGGCCATTGAAGCCAAAGAAAATGTAAAGGTTGAAGATGCTACCCAAACTTATGCAACAGTAACACTTCAGAATTATTTCAGAATGTACCATAAGCTTTGTGGCATGACTGGTACCGCTACGACTGAAGCGGGTGAATTCTGGCAAATTTATAAGCTTGATGTTGTTGAAATTCCTACTAACCGCAAAGGTGTTCGCCGCGATCAGGAAGACATGGTGTATAAAACCATTCGTGAAAAATATAATGCAGTTGCTGAAGAAATAGTAAAACTGACAACCGAAGGAAGACCTGTATTAGTGGGTACAACCTCAGTCGAAATATCAGAGTTACTCAGCCGGATGTTAAAATTAAAAGGTATCAGACATAATGTACTAAATGCAAAAATGCATCAGAAAGAAGCTGATATCGTTGCCGAAGCAGGTAAAAAAAGTACTGTGACAATCGCTACAAATATGGCTGGCCGGGGTACAGACATAAAACTGGGACCAGATGTTAAAGAAGCTGGTGGTTTAGCCATCATCGGTACCGAACGCCATGAATCACGCAGGGTTGACCGTCAGTTAAGGGGCCGTTCTGGCAGACAAGGAGATACAGGATCATCACAATTCTATGTTTCTCTTGAAGATAACCTGATGCGACTGTTTGGCTCTGACCGTATTGCAAGTCTCATGGACCGTATGGGCCTTGAAGAAGGAGAAGTCATTCAACATTCAATGATTTCAAAATCAATTGAACGTGCACAGAAGAAAGTCGAAGAAAATAATTTTGGTATAAGAAAACGATTACTTGAATATGACGATGTGATGAACTCACAGCGCACGGTTATCTACACCAAACGTCATAATGCCCTATTTGGAGAACGTCTTGAGGTAGATCTTCAGAATGCCATATTTGATACCGTCGATGAACTTGCAAGAAGCTATCATGAAGAAGGTAATTTCGAAGGTTTCAGGGTAGAGGTGCTCCGTATTTTTTCTTATCTGAGCGAAACCATCAATGAGGCTGATTTTAAAAGCGCTAAGCCCGAGCAGTTAAGTCAGCGTTTATTTGAAGAGCTGCTTGATTTTTACCAGGAAAAAAGTCGCAGAATTGCCATGAATGCAGTGCCGGTTATTGAAGATATTTACAAAAACCGCCATCAGGGAATAGAAAATATTGTCATACCTTATAGCGACGGCAATATCACTTTTCAGGTACCGGTAAATCTTGAAAAAGCACATGCCTCAGCTGGTGCTGAGATTACAAAGGCATTTGAACAGGCGATTTCACTTGACATACTTGACGATGCCTGGAAAGAGCATCTTCGTGAAATGGACGAATTACGTCAGTCGGTTCAGAATGCTGTTTACGAGCAAAAAGATCCACTATTGATATATAAATTCGAATCTTATAAGTTATTTCAGCAGCTCATAACAAATATCAATCGAGACACAGTCAGTTTTTTATTTAAAGGAGCAATACCAGTACAGCAGGAAAATCAGGTCTCTGCCCAGCGTAAGCCTCAACCTCGTACTGATGCGCCAAAGCTCACAATGAGCAAGCCCGAATATGGCACAGAAGCAGAAAACGAACAGGTTGCACAATTAGTAAAAGCACAGCCTGTAAGGGCAGAGCAAAAAGCTGGCAGGAATGATCTCTGCCCATGCGGAAGTGGAAAGAAATATAAAAATTGTCATGGGCAGGGTGAGTTTTAGCAGGCGCATCCGGCAATCTGTAGGCTGTTTATTTTTCTGCCTGATGTTGGTCAGTTTTCATAGCCTGCAGGCACAGGTCAAGACTAATACGGTAGTAGAGCAGGTAGTGCGTTCTGAACCTAATCTGCAGCTGAATGAAGATGCCCGTTTAACGCTTGTTATAAAAAAACGAGCTGAATTCAATAAAAAACTTGCCTCAATACCTCAGGGCTACCGGATAGTATTGTATTCAGGAAGAATTCGTCTACTGGCTTATAATGCTCAGGAGCGTTTTAAACGAGCATATCCAGAACAGGAAGCCTACCTAACCTATGCTTTTCCGAATTTTAAAATTACGGCAGGCGACTATAAAACAAAAGAACAGGCAACCCTGATGCTTAATGAAATAAAAGCACTTTACCCTGATCAGATTTTACTGATTGTACCACAAAAAATAGACCTGACTAAAACTTACGAGCCAGACCAACAATGAGTAAATTACTAGAAGATAAAATAAAAGAGCAGGCAGCAGTGATCACCGCAAAAGTTATTGAAAACAGACGCTACCTGCATGCTCATCCAGAACTATCTTTTAAAGAAATAGAAACAGCAGCTTTTGTTGCCAGAAAACTTACTGAGCTTGATCTTCCATTTGAGGTTAAAGCAGGAACAGGACTTGTTGCCATACTTAAAGGAACAATCAAGTCAGACTCTGTTATTGCCTTACGTGCAGATATAGATGCACTGCCTATTCATGAACTGAATAATATACCCTATAAATCTCAGGTAGACGGGGTCATGCATGCTTGCGGCCATGATGTACATACGGCATCGCTACTGGGTACTGCAGAGATACTGAGTACCCTGAGAAATGACTTTGGCGGTACTGTCAAATTCATTTTTCAACCTGGAGAAGAAAAGATCCCTGGTGGTGCAAGTATGATGATCAAAGAAGGTGCGTTAAAAAACCCATCACCTCAGGCCATTCTTGGTCAACATGTTCTACCACAGCTTGAAGCAGGAAAGATTGGTTTTAGACCAGGTAAATACATGGCCTCGGCTGATGAATTATACGTTACTGTCAAGGGTAAAGGTGGTCATGGAGCAATGCCAAATTTTAATATTGACCCGATATTAATTGCTGCACATATTATTGTTGCCTTGCAGCAAATTGTCAGCAGAATGGCTGACCCGAAAATGCCTACAGTGCTATCATTCGGTACAGTAATAGCAAAAGGTGCCACCAATGTCATACCAGACTCTGTTTACATGGAAGGTACATTTCGCACTCTTGATGAGAAATGGAGAGCTGACGCTTTAAGGCGCATGAAAAAACTGGCTGAAGGCATGGCAGAAAGTATGGGTGGCACCTGTGAATTTAAGATTCTCAGAGGCTACCCATTTTTAGTCAATGACGAAGAACTGACGACTTCTTCAAAAGAACATGCCATTCAATATATGGGTGCTGACAATATAGTTGACCTTGATATCTGGATGGCAGCAGAAGATTTTGCTTTTTATACTCAGGAAACCAGGGCATGTTTTTATCGCCTTGGTACCAGAAATGAGCAACAGGGAATTATTTCAGGTGTTCACACCCCCACCTTCAATATTGATGAGTCTGCATTAAAAATCAGTACCGGTTTAATGGCATATCTGGCAGTGAAAGAACTCGGAAATTAAGATTTCCTTTTAATAACTATTTTATATTCTTGATTTACTGTACCTGTCATTGAATTAGATAATTCAAGTTGAAATTGTAAAAAATTTGATATAGTAACTCTAGTCTGGTACATAAGTGTTACACCCTGACAGTTCATTTACTGATAGCATTACTAAACAGCTGGAAATAAACCGCCTTATACAACTTTTCGATCAGCATAACGTAAAAGTTATTGTAATTAATCAGTGCTGAGCTTTAATTAATGATGCAATTGAAACGTACGCCAACTATTGCATGGAAGCAAAATAATGCTTCAGCAAACCTGTTTGATGACTGGAATAATGATGACATGAACTCATTATTAAAATTGGCGTCAGTAGCAGCAGATCAGGCTACAGCAGCAATTGCAGTAGCTGAAAATGGTTTCCTGAATTTTAAACTTGCAGGTAATATCGAATCTATATCAATAAGTGATGAATTTCAGTTACTTGCCAACAAAGTATTTATTGTAGAAGATTTATTGCATGATATCCGGTTTGCGGCCTTTCCGGTAATAGAGATTTCTGGCCCAGTAAGATTCTTTTTTAGTTACCCGTTAAATAGAGGCTCTGAATCAAATCGGCAGTTTCATTTATGCCTTTTTCATTCTGAACCAAAGAAACTAAGTAAATCAGCCATTAATTTATTGGGCCTTGTAGCCAAGATGGGCGTACGCCTGTTAAAAACTAATAAACAAAACCTACAGCTTAAGAAAAATGAAGAAAAATTTAAAAGTAGTAAGCAAGTCGGGAAACTGGTAGCAAAACAACTAGACCAGCAAAAAAAGTTTTATGAGAATATTCTCAATAAACTACCCACTGATATTGCAGTTTTCGATGCTGATCATAAGTATCTGTTTGTAAATCCCGGTGCTATTAGTGTTAAAGAATACCGCAAGTATATCATCGGTAAAGATGATTATGACTATGCGGAATTCAGGCAAAGAGACAAGTCGACTGCTGATTATAGAAGGGAGCAATTTTTACGGGTAAAACATACAGGAAAAGAGATTCGCTGGGAAGATAGTTTGAAAGGACCTGCTGGAAATACTATTACTCACCTTCGCCGCATGTTTCCTGTTCATGATAACGAAGGAAAATTATCGTTCGTGATAGGTTTTGGTATTGATATTACCGATCGTAAAACCATGGAGGAAAAGCAGGCTGTATTGGTAGAGCAACTATCAGCCAAAAATATACAGCTAATTGATTTTTGTAATATCGTATCTCATAACCTCAGGGGGCCGTTGGTAAATATGTCGCTCCTGGTGAATTATATTGAGGAATCAACAGATACTGAAGATCAGATTTTATTAATCTCTAAGCTTCATCCTGTGATCGACAACCTGAATACTACCTTTAATGAACTGGTAGAGTCAATTCAGATAAAGCAGGATCTGGAAATCAAGTCCGAACATATTTTGTTAATTGATTATCTTCAAAGTACAATCGAAGGTCTTGGGTCAATTATCAATAAGTCAGGAGCACATTTTGAAGTCGATTTTGATAGTTCTATGAGTATATTTTTCCCACCTAAATATTTACACAGTATCTTCTATAATTTACTCAGCAACAGTTTAAAATACCAGAGTCCAAATCGAAGCCCTCTGATTAAAATTAACTATACTAAAATTAATGGTAAAGCATTACTTTCAATTACTGACAATGGCCTGGGTATTGACCTGATCAAGCACAGTGAAAATTTCTTTAAAATTGGAAAGGTTTTCCACCGCCATCCAAATGCCAAAGGTTTCGGATTATATATGACTAAAACCCAGGTTGAAGCAATGGATGGTAAAATCTGGGTTGAGAGCACTCCTGATATTGGTAGTACTTTTTTTATTGAATTTTCAAACCAATAGTATGATTGCGGAAAAAAGTATTTTTTTAGTCGACGATGATCCAACCTTTATATTCCTCACCAAAAAGCTAATATTAAACACAAAAATTGCAGCAAAAATCAATGAATTTTCTGATGGGCAACAAGCACTTGATTTTTTAACAGACAACCTAGAAGCACAGGATCAATATCCTGACCTGATATTTCTTGATCTCAGCATGCCTATTGTTGATGGATGGGATTTTTTAAATGAATACCTCCTGATTGAAAAACTGATCAACAAAAAGATAAAACTGTTTATCGTTTCATCTTCTATTTCACCGCATGATATAGAGCGGGCCAAAAACTATAAAATTGTTGCTGATTTCATCATAAAACCCATACTTAAAGAAAAGTTTCTGGAAATTATAGAAAATCTTTGCCAGGACGATAGCACTTCTGGGATGGCCTGATAAAATTTGTCATCTTAATTTTGCATTTGATAGCTTATGTGTCATTTTTATGCTATCATTAGTAAGATGTTCAACAAAGAAGATGTCAACCTTTCACTCTTAAGAAAAAGAGCCTTTAATTTAAGGTGGGCAACTGTCGATAAGGGAGTTATACCACTAACGGCTGCTGATCCTGACTTTCCGTGTGCACCAGAGATTGCTCAAGCTATTACTGAATACACCAAAGGCCGGTATCTGTCTTATGGGCCAGCAGAAGGCCTTTTGGAATTCAGAGAAAGCATGGCCAACTATTTCCGTACTAAAAGAAATATTCCTGCGAGCAAAGACTTACTGTTTCCTGTAGACAGTGCAGCATTTGGAATCTGGTTAACCTGCAAGGCATTTCTGACTCCCGGAGATGAATCTATAATTTTTGACCCTGTTGATTTCCTGTTCAGGTATTCTGTCGAATCTGTTGGTGGCATAGCAATGCCATTTGCCATACCTGCAGGTTCAAAAGTTGATTTTGAAGCCCTTGAAAAACGTATTACGACCCGCACGCGTCTACTTTGCATTTGCAATCCGTTAAATCCGACAGGTAAAGTATTTACCCGGGCAGAATTATTCTCATTTGGTGAATTAGCTTGTAAGTACAACCTGACCATTCTTTCTGATGAGATCTGGAGTGATATAGTATTTACTCCTGGTATTTTTACAAGCATAGCCTCATTATCTGACGAGATCAGTGATCGGACAATAACAATTACCGGTTTCAGTAAGTCATACGGACTGGCTGGTCTGAGAATTGGAGCGGTCATGACAACCAATCAAAAGCTGTACACACAGCTATTTAATGCCTCATTACATAGCTCAACCATACATGGTGCCGGAGTACTTTCTCAGATTGCTGCAACAGCAGCCTTAAATAGCTGTGAGTACTGGTTAAATGATTTTCTGGTGCACCTTCAGGCGATGCGCGACTTGTGCGTACGTGAACTAAATTCTATAGAAGGCTTTCACTGTATAGCCCCTGAAGGTTGCTATGTGGCATTTGCAGATATAAGTGGAACCAACAAAACAAGTTCAGAAATACACGAAATACTACTGAAACAGGCAAAGGTTGCCGTGGTACCCGGTTTAAAACAATGGTTTGGTGAGGGTGCTGAGAATTATATCAGGATTAGTTTTGCTACATCAGAAGACATTTTAAATGATTCATTTCAACGCATTAAACGTATAATAAATTTATGAAAGTCGTAATCATTGGTGGTGGAATAGCTGGCCTTACCCTCGGTATATTGTTAAGAAAGAAAAACATTGAAACAGTGATTAATGAAAGGCTTGAAAATATGCCTGTTCGTGGTCATTCATTTCTTATGCATACAGATGGGCTTAAATTACTGAAAGAGCTGAATTGTGAAAGCCGAGATACCTTACCTGGTACGCCAATAACAGCATTTACTTTATTCAGGCCATCTGGTAAAGAAATCAAACACCAACGCCTTGATTCATGGAAATGCATGAAAAGAGTTGATTTGCTAAAGTTTCTTAAAAATCAATTCCCCGAAAACCAGGTGAAAGAAGGACGCGATTTTTCCCATTTCATGTATGAAGATGGTAAAGCTATAGCTGCTGTCTTTTTGAATGGGAAAATTGAATATGGAGATATTTTTGTAGGAGCCGATGGAGCAAATTCCTGCGTAAGAAGAGAGCTATTTGGTGATATTGACCTTAGAGCTGGGGCCGTTAAAGAAATAGTTGGGGTAGTTAACAGTGAAAAGTTAGGCAGAGGCAATACGTCTACTTTCACCAAATACCAGGATGCAACAAGAGGGCTTGCATTTGGAATGATTCCGACA
>Ga0209724_1001431_pt1 | contig 21666 bp, 17 predicted proteins | sample grotaG_FD_184143 | JGI IMG/M metagenome (GOLD analysis project Ga0209724, IMG submission 184143) | Glacier valley bacterial and archeal communities from Borup Fiord, Nunavut, Canada, to study Microbial Dark Matter (Phase II) -... | ecosystem: Environmental > Aquatic > Freshwater > Ice > Glacier ...
GGACGGTGAAAATCTTAACAGGACGGCTTCCCCGACTAACTGGACGACGAAAATCTTAACAGGACGGCTTCCCCGACTAACTGGACGACGAAAATCTTAACAGGACAGCCTTCCCAACCAACTGGACAACGAAAATCTTAACAGGACAGCCTTCCCAACCAACTGGACAGTGAAAATCTTAACAGGACGGCTTCCCCGACTAACTGGATGGTGAAAATCTTAGCTGGAAACTAAAAATCTGAATTCGATTATGAGTATTGGTTTAATAGTCTAAAATAAGGTAATCAGGTTGTTTTCAATTCCGAATTTGTCTTCTACTTAGGTTGAAAAAATAAAATAAGGTTTTAAAACCTTATTTTCAAGGCGTTACCTTAGTAGAGTTTTTTGAGTCACAAGACATTAAAACCTTTTTACCTTATTGGTCTTCAGGTGTTTTATGCTTTATCAACTATCGAACCCAGGTTATTAAAGCTGTACTTTTTCGGCTGTTAATGGTCTTCCGAGAAACATGCCCGCGCGTGGTTCAAAATTCTGAACTGATTCGGTTGTTAAGAAACGCCGTGATCCTTTTTTGGAGCATTTTTCGTTAATTTCGGGGTGCCTGTTCAGGTAATCGGCAAGACTATCAGCAACAATGGGGCCTTGTTCGAGCAGTCTTACATTATCGGGAAGAAATTTTTTGATGGCAGGCAGAAGAAGCGGATAATGGGTACATCCCAATATTACCGTATCTATTTCAGGATCCTGGCTAAAGAGATTGACTATATTTTTGCGGACAAAATAATCAGCTGCAGGATTGCAGGTCTCGTCATTCTCAACAAGTGGAACCCACATCGGGCATGCTTCCTGGGTAACTACGATGCTATCATTTGACACCTTGGCAATCTCCAATAGGTATGACTTCGAAAGAACGGTTCCGGACGTCCCTAAAACCCCCACATGCCCCGATTTTGTATATAAGGGAACCTTCTCCACACTGGGACGAATAACGCCTAAAACCCGTCGTGTTGGATCAAACAGCGGGAGATCATTTTGCTGAATCGTCCGCAATGCTTTTGCAGAAGCTGTATTGCAGGCCAATATTACAAGCTGACATCCCATCGAAAAAAGCTTCATCACAGCCTCACGCGTGTATTCGTAAACCACGTCAAACGAGCGTGAGCCATATGGAGTGCGCGCATTGTCGCCCAGATAGATATAATCGTACTGAGGCAGTTTTTCCGTGATAGATTTCAGGATCGTTAAACCGCCATATCCTGAATCGAAAACACCAATGGGATGATAATTTTCCTGCACCTTTTAAGAGTATTTATTGATCCAAACTTACACAAAAAAAGGGCACCGTAACCGGCACCCTTTCTATATAATTGCTCAAATTGTAAATTACTTAATCGCTAATTTTGTTTTGACCGAAGCTAACAAGTCAACTGACTGCTCCGAATGATATAATACACCGTTTACTTCAAAGACATAAAGCAAACCCTGTTCTTTGGCAACATCGGTTATTCCCTTACGCGCTTTTTCGTATACTGGTTGTAATTGTTTGGCTTTTTCTTTATCAATGGCTTCCTGAGCTGTTTGTTGGAATGTCTGCATTCTTTCCTGAATACTCTGAACTTCGTCCTGTTTAGCTTTTACCAACACTTCGTTGGCATCTTTCGCCTGAGCTAAAGCAACATACTCTTTACCTTTATCCTGATATTCTTTATTCATTGCTGCAAGCTTTGACTCCAAATCGGCCACAAATTTCTCGATGGCAGCATTACCAACTTTCGTTTCAGGCATCGCCTGTAACAGTGCCTGGAAATCAATATGACCGAATTTTAAGGTCTGGGCAGACAAACTACCTGCAAATAAAAATGTACAAATAACTATTACTTTAAAAAAATTTCTCATGTTTGTTTTTGATTTAAATTTGTCGCAAATATATATCTTTAATTCTTATATCCAAGTTTTTGAAGGATCTGGTCACTCAAATCATACTTCGAATTCGTATAAATCATTGATAGACTTCCTGCTTTGTCAAAAATAATAGAATAAGCCCCCTGTTCGGCTATTTCCTGAATTACTTTAAACACGTCATCCTGAATTGGTTTTATCAATGACTGACGCTTTTGAAACAAGTCGCCTTCAGATCCAAAATACTGACGTTGCAATTTCTTATATTCCTTCTCTTTCGTAATGATCATATCTTCGCGTTTTCGCTTCATATCGTCCGAAAGCAAAACTGCTTCTGCCTGAAAATCCTTGTACATTTTGTCGAGCTCGGCATGAATTGTTTCAAGCTCTTTCTGATACTGCTGCGAAACTTTATCCAGTTGTTCCTGGGCAGCCTTGTACGAAGGTATATTCCCCAGAATGTACTGGGTATCGACATATGCATATTTTTGGGCGAAGCCAAAACTGACCGAAACGGCAAAGAACAGAAAAACAAGTACTAATTTTTTCATATCCAATAGTGTTAATTTCCAATTATGAAGTCAAAAATCAGACCAAATAAATTTTGAAAAGCATGCAAACTGTTAAATAATGTTAGCTCGCATTATTTATTAGAATTGTTGTCCCATGATGAAATGGAATTGACTGCCGCCAGTTCCTTTTGTATATCCGTCATCAAATCCATAACCCCAGTCAAAGCCCATCAACCCAAACATTGGAAGGAAGATACGAACCCCAAGACCTGCAGAACGTTTGATAGCAAATGGATTATAATCAGAAAAATCGTACCATGAATTACCTGCTTCAAGAAAACCTAAACCATATATTGTGGCCGATTGGCTCAAGGTGATCGGATACCTTAACTCCATAGTGATCTTCTCGTAAATATTACCACCATTGGCCGGTGTCAGCGAGTTGTTTTCATAACCTCTTAATCCAACGATATCGCTGCCATACATGCTGTAGCCCGACATTCCATCACCCCCAAGGCGGAAAGATTCAAATGGCGAACGGAGATTCTTGTTGTAGTAACCAAGGAAACCGGTTTCGAATTTTGTGCGCAAAACAAGTTTACTATTTGGACTAAGCGGTGTGAATACATCACCTTTAAACACTATTTTGTAAAACTCGATAAGACGGTAGCGGTCTTCAGCTGTCAATTTAGGATCACTGAAATCCTTATTAGAGAATAAGGACCAAGGTGGTGTAGCCTGCATCATCAGCGAGAAGTTGGAACCCGTTTTGGTGTATAATGGATTATCGGTTGAATTCCGCCCGAACACCGTTTTAAAACTTAGGTTATTTGATGTACCATTCTGGAAGAAGAAATATTTCCAGTTTTCGAGAACATACAACTGATACGACATTTCGTGGTAAACAGTGAAGTAGTTATCAGGCCATTGTAAACGATAACCAAGTCCGAGGGAACCGCCAATAACGCCCATTTTCTCGGTAATTTCATAGTTGTATGGGTTATAATTTCCACCACCATAACCAGATCCATAACCAGATCCATAACCAGATCCATAACCACTTCCATACTGGCTTCCATACTGGCTTCCATATTGGTTTCCGGTATAATTATAGTCCTGGTTACCGCTTGTTTGTTTCGAATAATAAACAGAGAAGGTAAATGAATTTGGTTTTTTACCACCCAACCAAGGTTCGGTGAAAGAAAAACTATACGACTGATAATAAGAACCATTCGTCTGTGCACGAAGCGATAGCGCCTGACCGTCACCGGTAGGAAGCGGTTTCCATGCCTTTTTGTTCGTAATATTCCGGACAGAGAAGTTCGAGAATTTCAATCCGACAGTACCTACAAACATACCAGCTCCCCAGCCACCCGAAAGTTCAATCTGGTCGTTGGCACGTTCTTCAAGTTCATAATTGATATCAACAGTTCCGTCTTCAGGATGAGGAACAACATCCGGTTTGATTGTTTCGGGGTTGAAGTGGCCCATTTGAGACAACTCCCTTACCGACCTGATAATATTTTCTTTGCTGAACAGCTGTCCGGGGCGTGTGTAAAGTTCGCGTCGGGCAACATGCTCATTCGTTTTGGTATTTCCTTTAATTCCAATTTCGTTGATGGTGGCCTGGGTACCTTCTACCATTCTCATCTCGTGATCAATAGAATCATTTTCGACATTCACCTCAACCGGATTAAGGTTGAAAAAGAGATAACCGGAGTTAAGGTATAAATTGGAAACAGCATCATCGTCTTCAGTAAGCCTTTTATCCAATAATTTCTGGTCGAAGATATCACCCTTCTTAATTCCAAGAACCCGGTTTAGCTGAACATCGGTATAAACCGTATTGCCCACCCAACGGATGCCTCTGAAAAAATAGCGTCTTCCCTCATCAATCCAGTATTTCAGATGAACTGTGTTATTTAATGTATCCCTTGTAATCGAGTCAGCGACTATGATAGCATCGCGGTAACCATTTTCATTGTACTTCTTAATCAGGTTAACCTTGTCTTCTTCGTACTTATCTTCGAGGAATTTTTTTGATGCAAAGAAATTCCGAATCTTTTTAGCTTTGGTTTTCTTCATCGATTTTTCGAGCACTGAAGTCTTAAGTGCCTTCACACCTACAAACTCAATGGTCCCGATCTTGACTTTGGTTTTCTTATTTACATTGATATCGAGTATCACCTGATTTACTTTGGCTGTATCATCACGTTGTACAATATTAACAACGGTATTGTAAAAACCTTTAGCAGTGAAGATTCCAAGAATCTGTTTTTCGGCGGTATTAATCAGGTGATCTGTAACTTGCCCTCCTATCAGCAACATTACCTTCTTTTCGATATCCTCTTTCTCACTCTTGGTAATACCTTTGTAGTTTTTCTGCGAAAGCCGCGGACGTTCCTGAAGGTAAATGTCGAGCCATATCTTACTTCCGACAATTTTAGTTGCAGAAATTCTGACATCGGAAAAAAGTCCCTGACGCCAGTATTTTTTCAGCGCGGAGGTGATTGCATCGCCCGGAATTGTAATTTCCTCACCAATTGTTAATCCCGAAAGATTTTTAAGTACCTCGGTGTCCAGAAACCGGATTCCGCTTACCTCCACACCAGCCAGGGTATATTTTTTCGCACTATCGTAATAGATTGAAAAATTGGTACTATCGGCAACTACCTGGGAAAAAAGGTTCATACTTCCAAATATTACCAGGGAAAAAATTATCAGTTTTTTGTACATTTTTAGCTTCTGATTTGTTCACTTGTTTTTCCAAATCTTCTCTCTCTATGCTGGAAATCGACTATGGCTTCAAACAGATTCTCTTTGCGAAAATCAGGCCATAAAATAGGGGTAAAATAAAACTCGCTATAAGCAATCTGCCAAAGGAGGAAATTGCTAATCCGGTATTCACCACTCGTTCTGATCAATAATTCGGGATCAGGAATACCTGAGGTTGAGAGATGAGTTGCAAATTCGCATTCGTTTATCTGATTTTCTGTAATTTCGCCGTTTGCTGCCTTACGAACAATTTTCCTAACTGCTTCAAGGATCTCCCACCTGCCCGAATAACTTAAGGCAAGAACGAGATTAAGTCCTGTATTATTTGAGGTACTTTCAACCGCCTCGGCAAGTTTTTGCTGAACATCGGCAGGTAAAGAAGAAATACCGCCAATTGCCAGCATCTTTACGTTCTTTTCGTTTAGATTATCGGTTTCATGAACAATTGCATTGACAAGTAAAGACATCAGCGCATTAACCTCATCCTTGGGCCGGTCCCAGTTTTCAGTCGAAAATGCATAAAGCGTAAGGTATTCAACTCCTGCTTCTCCTGCTCCTTCAACGATCGACCGCACAGCATCAACTCCTTGTTGATGGCCATAAATCCTGTCATTCCCATGCAGTTCAGCCCATCGACCGTTCCCATCCATAATCACTGCAACATGGCGAGGGATATAGTTCTTCTTCAGTTCATCAATGACCATTTCCTATTTTTTGATCTTATCGTAAATTGCGCAATTCCCCTTGCTGCTCCACAACTGGTAACACAACGAAACCGCAAGTGTCGCGTACCAGTCATTGTTATTTAACTGTATTCCGGAAACCTTTTCCGGATATTGAAATGTACCATTTAATACCGAAGTATCTGCAGGGTCAATTTTAAATCGTTGCGGATCATCCAGATTGTCAATATTATCTGCAAATGTTTTACGGGCAATCACCTCAATAATTCCACCCAGTCTTTTCGTAATATTAAACTTCAGCCCAACACCAACCGGAATGGTAACTGTTAAAACATCCGAATTATTCGATAACTTGTTAGCTTCAATATAATTTGGTGTATAAAGTCCGGGCGCTGCTTCATTATGTTCAAGAATAAAAGATCCTACCCGCGATGCCCTCGAGAAAAAACCGCCAAGACCCACCGATACAAAAGGGGTCCAGTTATCCTTTTTAGTGCGTCCCAATTTATAATCCCGAAAATTAAATTCAAACAACGCTTCCACACTTTGGAAAGAACGGTTGAAATAGTAATTAAAATCAGGATAATTTCTCGGATACGTCTCAGGAAAAACACGTGGTGCGCCCGATTGCCATATATTCGCATTACTAAAAAGTCCTTCTGCCTTCAGATTTCCCGTAAACAGTTGACCTCTTACTGCTAATCGCTTGTTAAAATTCAAACGTCCAAGAATCCCGATCACAGGAGTAACCGATTTGGAACGGCTGACATTTTCGATGTCGCCCCAATAAGTCGCTGCTGCAACCTGTACACCAAGGTCAGTAGTCATTTGCGCAATTACGCAACTACCTGACATGATGAGCATTATGGCCAAGATTAACTCTCTCATTTGCAACAAAGTTCGATGAATTTATTCAAAATGACAATCTCAAAAATTATCTTGTTTTTACTAAAGGTTACAAAAGTAATAGATTAACCCTAATTTCCTTTTTTTCAGTCAAAATTTAACGGATAAAAAGTGGAATACCCTAATATTTTGTAAACTTTTCAATTCCGCTTATCAATTCCCCACATCAACTTATTTCGAAGTGTGCTATAAAATGATTGATTATCAAACTGCAACACATTTATCGAAAAATCGGCTTTGCGTAGACGCATTTCGATATCGGAACCAAATGCATCCGAACGCGAATCAAGGGATGCCATGTAGCGTTCACCACGTCCCTCCACCATCAACTTAACCTCTTCACTGTCAGGAATTACAACCGGCCGAATCGCTAAATTATGCGGAGCAATCGGTGCAATAATAAAATTTGCAGCTGTCGGAGTAATAATTGGTCCGCCAACACTTAACGAATAAGCTGTTGATCCGGTAGGCGTTGAAACAATCAAACCATCAGCCCAATAAGAATTCAGATAATCGCCGCCAACCTCTACATGCACGGTAATCATTTGTGAAGTGTCCTGCTTATGAACAGTAAACTCATTTAAAGCGTAAGGAAAATCTGCGAATAACCCTAAATCGTTTTCCAGCCTAATCAAAGAACGCGGTTGCAGAGAGTATTTCTCAGAAAAGAAACGATCAAGGGCGCTTTCAAGTTCCTGTTGAGCCACATCGGCTAAGAATCCAAGTCGTCCGCTGTTGATACCAACCATTGGAATCCCGGAATCCCTGACCAAAGAAATTGCTTCGAGGAAGGCCCCATCACCTCCGATACTGAAGAAAAAATCGACATTTTGCAATTCTTTGTGATTCGAAAAGTCGGTAATCGTCTTAGGATCGAAGTTTATCTCACGCCGCATATATTCCAAAAAAGGCCGATATACGGTAACTTCTACACCATGTAGATGCAGTATCGTGAACAAACGTCTCAAGCTATCGTAAAAAACCGGGTTAATATTTCGGCCAAATACCGCTATTCTCATTTAATAATTTGATATTTAAACGTTTATATATCTCATAAATTGATCATACCGATCATCAAAAAGACCTTTTATCTGCGATTGATCCATATAGGTCCCTTTAATCAGGTAATCATAGCGTGCAAAAGTCTGAATAATTCCTGAAAGATCAACAACATTTACTTTTATTGTAACATCAAGTTCTTTCGAAAACGGCGAAGGCTTATGAATATAGAGACTCAGGATTCGTGCATCATTTCCTTCGATGATCTGAGAGATCTGCGACAGTGAATAATTAATTTCGGTAAGTTCAAGAACAATGATTCCACCAGGCTCGGTGGATGAAAACAGTTCCGTTAGTTTAATGGCAAGATCGTTGCGCGTAATAGATCCCATGTAAGAATGGTCTTCCGCTAGTACCGGGACAATTGAGACCCCACACCCCAATGCAACCCCGACGACTTCGAAAATATGCTGATTGGCATGCACATGCGGCTGTAAAAGAATCGGGGTGATGTACCTTTCGATTTTCTCGTCAAAGTTTTCGGCGTCGTAAATATCTTTATCAGAAACGACCCCGAAATACTCTTTTCCTACAACAACCGGCAGGTGCGAAACACGAAATATCTCCATCAATGTCAGCACTTTAGAACCAATCTCCTGAAGTGTGACGGTTGGAATGGATTCTGTAATCAAATTTTCGGCTATCACAATAATTGATTTATTTTGTTATCGAATTCGAATCAAAGTTGTAAATTGCACACAAAATCAGTGAATCAAAACTATGACACGTTTAAGCGTAAATATAAACAAAATAGCAACACTGCGAAACACCCGACAGGGAAATACGCCAAATGTTAAACTTGCAGCCATAAATTGTGAAGAATTTGGCGCGGAAGGGATTACTGTTCATCCCCGACCAGATGAACGTCATATTCGTTATTCGGATGTAAGAGAGTTAAGACCAATAATTACCACGGAATTTAATATCGAAGGTTATCCTTCGGAATCATTTCTCGAACTTGTTCTCGAAGTGAAACCCGACCAGGTAACGCTGGTTCCCGATGCGCACGATGCAATAACTTCGAATGCAGGATGGGATACGATTGCTCACAAAGATTTTCTGACCGAAGTTGTTACAAGACTGAAAAATGCTGGAATACGCGTATCGCTGTTTGTAGGTGCTGATGTCAAAATGGTTGAAGGTGCTGCGATCATTGGTGCTGATCGCGTTGAGCTTTATACAGAACCATACGCCACGGCCTATCCATTCAATCCAGATCAGGCTATCGAACCTTTTATCAAGGCAGCTAAAGTTGCCGCTGATCATCAGCTTGGCGTAAATGCAGGACATGACCTAAGTCTCGATAATTTGAGGTTTTTCAATCAGTCGATCCCAAATTTGCTGGAGGTTTCAATCGGTCATGCACTGATTTCTGATGCTTTATATTTTGGACTTGAGCTGACTATTCTCCGGTATAAAGAGTGTTTGAGATAGACGGAAAAAGAAAGGGAGAAGAGGAGAAAGAGAGAAGAGGAGCTGAGAAATTGACGGTGGAAAACCTGTAAACAAATTGAATGCTAATAAATTTAAGTTTCAGAAAAACTGGACATGGTCCGGTCCTGGTTATCTTGCATGGGCTATATGGTTCATCGGATAATTGGATTTCGATCGCCAGAAAGCTTGAAGAGCGATTCACCGTTTTTATTCCCGATCTTCGAAATCACGGACAGTCGCCGCATACGTCAACGCATACTTACCAGGACATGGTGGATGACCTTTACCTGTTTTTCAAGGATCATCATATCAATAAAGCAACCATTCTTGGACATAGTATGGGCGGTAAACTTGCCATGATGTTTGCTGCAGAATATCCGGAACTGATTATTGGTTTGATTGTTGCCGATATCGCTCCTAAAAATTACAATTCCGAAAACAAACCATTTAAAACGGTTCTTCAGCACGAAATGATCCTTGGATTAATGGAAGAACTTAACCTGGTAGCCGTAACTTCACGTAAAGAAATCGATTATTTTCTGTCCGAAAAACTAAAGAATAGCACGTTACGACAATTTCTGATAAAAAATATTCACAGGGATAAAGAGGGCTATTTTGAATGGAAGATAAACGTGCCGGTACTCAAACACGCACTCGATTCAATCACAAGCGATGTGAACGGTGATTGGTTCGCCGACCGTCAGCCAATCCTTAACTACCCGGTCACCTTTATCCGCGGACTCAATTCTGATTATATTTCAGATCAGGATTTTATCGCGATAAAAGAAATTTATCCCGAAGCCCGGCTGATCGACATTCCCGATGCCGGACATTGGTTACATGCCGAACAACCTGAGAAATTTGTCGAAGCCGTTTTAGCGTCCGTATAAAGTTGTCATCTCTTTTAGCTTTTCGGTGTGTTCATTCAGATGATCCAGCGAAGCAAGTTTCCATTGCCAGTTGCCAACTATCGTTCCCGGTGTATTCGTTCTGGCTGATGCATCAAGACCAAGCACATCCTGCAATGGGATAATTGTCATTTGCGCCACAGAACTCAAAACAGCCCTGATCATCTTCCAATGATCGATTGTAGATGCGCCAAAATATCTTTTCAAATGTTCACGCTCCTCCCCTTTCACCGTTTTCAGCCAGTTCACTGTCGTGTCATTATCATGAGTTCCTGTATAAGCCACAAAATCAAGTTCGTAATTATGAGGAAGATGCTCGTTTTTAGCATCCGAAGCAAAGGCAAATTGCAGAACTTTCATGCCAGGGAGACGATACTTTTTCCGCAAATGATGAACTTCCTTGGTGATGGTGCCCAAATCTTCGGCAATAATCGGCAAATATCCGATCTGACTTTGCAATATTTTTAGAATAGCATCCCCATTTGCTTTCAACCATTCGCCTTTAACAGCCGTTTTCTCGCCATAAGGAATTGCCCAATACGATTCCAGACCCCGGAAATGATCGATCCGGACCAAATCAAACATGTGAAGATTGAAGTGAAGCCGGGCAATCCACCAATCGTAATTCCGCTCTTTGAGTTTCTCCCAGTCGAAAAGCGGATTTCCCCAAAGCTGACCTGTTGCACTGAAATAATCGGGTGGAACTCCTCCAACCTTTACCGGTTTTTTCCTTTTGTCGAGCAGAAAAATATCCTGATTGGTCCATACATCGGAGCTGTCGTACGAAACATAGAGCGGAATATCTCCAAATATTTTGATTTCTAAGTCATTTGCATATTTTTTCAGCTCAAACCACTGCTTAAAAAATAAAAATTGCAAAAATCGTTGAAATTCAACATCTTCGCGATAGGTCCGATAATAAAGGTTGAGCGATTCCTCCTTGCGCAATACCAACGACTCTTCCCAAAAACTCCAGTCTTTTGATTTTATATTTTTGCGGCAGGCATAAAATAACGAATATGATTCGAGCCACCATGAATTTTGGCTCCAGAACTGACGATAATTATCCCAACCAAAACCTCCAATTTCTCGAAAACGAAGAAAAGCTTTGTGCAGATGCGGTTCCCGGAACTTTCGGATACTATGATAATCAATACTTTCTAACGGAAATGCTTTCGTCATTACCAGGTCTTCAACATTCAGTAACCCTAATATAACAAGTTCGTCAAGGTCAATTAAATCTGAGTTTCCTGCAAAAGCGGAATAGCACTGATAAGGCGAGTGACTAAAATCAGTCGGACCAAGCGGCAGTATTTGCCAGATTTTTTGACCCGACTCCGAAAGCCAATCAACAAACTTACGCGCTTCTTTACCAAGCGAACCAATCCCAAATCTTCCTGGAAGGGAAGTGGGATGCAATAAAATTCCTGAACTACGAACTGTCATTATTTCAACCATTTATCAAGCCATTGAAAGAAAACGCGTTGCCAAAGAATTCCATTCTGTGCCTGTAAAACCCAATGACTTTCGTCCGGAAAAAACAGGAACTCAGCAGGAATACCTTTTAAGACGGCAGAATTATAAGCACCCATTCCTTGAGTATAGGGAATGCGTAAATCCTTCTCACCATGAATCACGAGAATTGGGGTATCCCAGTTCTGAACAAATTTGTGCGGAGAGAAATTCTGATAGGTATTTTGAGCAACTTTGTTTTTCAAATCCCAGTAGGCACCCCCATTATCCCAGTTTACAAACCACATTTCTTCTGTAGTGGAATACATTGCTTCGAGGTTAAAAATACCGCAATGGGAAATAAATGCCTTGAACCGTTTTTCGTGGTGACCGGCCAAATAATAAACCGAGTATCCGCCGTAACTTGCACCAACAGCTCCCAAACGATTTTTATCGATATAGGGTTCCTTCGCCAGCGTGTCGATGGCCGTTAAATAGTCTTTCATATTCTGTCCGCCGTAGTCACCCGATATCTGTTCATTCCAGGCCTGACCGAATCCTGGCAGTCCGCGACGATTCGGCGCTACAATAATATATCCGTTGGCTGCCATCATCTGGAAGTTCCACCGAAACGACCAGAACTGACTTACTGTACTTTGTGGTCCACCTTCGCAATAAAGCAACGCCGGGTATTTTTTGGCAGGATCAAAATGGGGAGGATAAATCACCCAAACCTGCATTTTCTTTTTATCAGTAGTTGTAATCCACCGGCTTTCGACTTTACCAAAAGTCAACTGGTCCATTATTCCTTTGGTAGCCGTTGTTATTGGCTCATCTTTTCCAGTTACCGGATCAACGCGGTATATTTCAGCTGGCTGTGACATTGAAACCTTGGTAGCAACCAATTGGTTACCGGCAATAAATACATTCTGATAGTTGTGGACACCCTCTGTAATGCGCGATAATTTTCCATCTGCAAGATCGAGCCTGAAAATTTCGTCAGTGGCATGGATATCAGAAATAAAGTAGATCGATTTGCTGTCGGCGGTCCAGGTAAGTCCCTGAACATTCTGATCAAAAGATACGCTGTAATCCTTCTTTTCGCCTGTTTTCAGATCAGCTACAAAAAGCCGGTTCTTATCAGCCTCGTATCCATCGCGGGCCATACTTTCCCATGCAATTTTTTGTCCATCGGGAGAAAACACAGGATTAATATCGTAACCCATCATTCCTTCCGTCAAATTTGTCGTTGCGCCCGTCTCCAAATCATAAAGATAGATATCTGAATTTGTTGATGTTGCATATTCTTTACCCACTTTCTTTTTGCAGGTATAAGCAATTGTTTTCCCATCGGGACTCCAATTAATTTGCTCTGTACCACCCCATGGTTTCATTGGAGAATCGAAACGTTCGCCTTCCATGATATCTTTATCACCCGATAACCCACTGTCGTTGTATTTTGCTATAACGACATGCTGGTAGGTATAGTCGTGCCAGCTATCCCAGTGACGATACATCAAATCGGTTTCGAGCCGGGCATTTGCAAGTGGCAGATCAGGATACAGATCATGGATGTCCTTATCTAATTTAACAGATTTAATATATGCAATACTTTTTAAATCAGGGGAATATTTAAAGCCTGAAATTCCGTCGGCGACCTTTGATACCTGAACGTTTCCTGTACCGTCGGGATTCATTTCCCACAATTGTGCGCCGTCCGATTTCGATGAAATATAACCGATTTTCTTTCCGTCGGGACGCCATTGTTCTTCGCCCTCTTTTTCGCGGGTGTCCGTCAGCTTTTTAGCTTCACCACCGGCAACCGGAATAACATAGATATCGCGGTACGATTTATTCTCGGCGATATTAAAATAGGTTACTCCATAAATGACCGATTTCCCGTCGGGAGAAACCTGTGTGCCGCCAACTCGGCCAAATGACCATAACACTTCGGGAGTCATAATATCCGAGGCTAATTTTGGAATCTCCGGTGCAAAATTGTCTTTTACCGGAGCAGATTTTTCACTTTTCATACAGGCTGAAAAAAAGATAACAATCAGAAAAAATACGAACAGGTTTTTCATAGTCTGAGTTTTATTTCGCACAAAAATAAACTGATTTGGATTAACTACAACAAAAAAACCTGCAAATCAAAAGATTCACAGGTTTTCCAAAAAATTTAATAGAATCGACCCTAATCAATATTTGAAAGTAAAAGGTAAATCAATTCTTCTGTCATCATAATCTGTGTATCGGACAAAGAACTTGGTTTCGCTTTTACCTGCCAGTTTCAGATAATCGAGCCTAAAACTAACATATCCTGTTGCCGGATAATCTTTGCGATCGCCACGCGCATTGTGACGCAATTCGAGAATAAAAGGTTTGTCTACGCCGTTGGCCTCTCCATTATCAATCAGATTGATATAATGAATTGAACCTTGCGTGTAGTACTTCATGTCGATTGTAAGTATCCCACCCGTTTTCGAAATCCACGCATCCTTAATGATGATCGGGTCGTGTCCCATGCTGTCATCCGCTACGTCGGTATATTTCTTAACATCCTTAAACAGAATATCCCGAAGTCCGGTAATCTTAGCAAGATAAGTTACGGTTGAATCTGTTAGTTTTTCATCACTCAGTGGATTAAAACTCACAAGAACCCGCTGGTTATTTTTAATATCAATCCAGGGAATTGACGTTGCAAGCGGCACAACCTTATCTCCATGATCGAGGTGAATTACGTAATCGTTAGCAGTGGTACTTTTCTTTTCAATCGTTCCAAAGGTTACAATGAAATCACCGACCGAATAATAATCATCATCCTTTAAGCAGGATGTAAAAATCATGCCGAGCCCTATAACAGCCGGAATGATAAACTTTAAAAATCCAATTTTCTTATTCATAGCTTTAAATATAAAATTCTATAAAAAAGATTAAAGTATGGGCATAAAGGTTGCGTCATAATAATTCATTTCTGAAAAAGGTGGGCTGATAATTTTGATTACTGACCGAAAAACGTGTTTGGCCGAAATGACAATCACTCAGAAGATTTGTTCAAATTGGATATTTCAATCTTCGAAAGTCCTGTCAACTCGACAATTTCATCAATCGGCATTTCTTTTTGAAGGCATCTCTTAGCTATTTCCAGTTTGACTTTAAGCTCTCCTTTTATCTCACCTTTAAGCTCTCCTTTAAGCTCTCCAACTCTATAATTAGATACAATTAAACTTTCCTCATATCGCTCCTGCTCCACAAAATGTTCATATTCTTTTCGTTCTGCCTGGCTTAGTTTTAATATATCCAATTCTATTTTAGCTTGTCTGAGTCCTTTGGCCTTAAATTCGTCCTTAATTTCATCTTTCTTTAAAAAATAGACCCATTCGTCCAAGGTATTATTCGCTATATCATTAAACTGATTTACCTTGATAATGTAGTATTCAGGATAAATCTTTGCAATAGAATCAGTTTTGTAAAGCAATTTTTGATCTTCAGATAATTTCAGGATATCTTTTTTATTTACGCCAATAAAATTTGTTGTTCCGTGATAGATATAGTCATCGCCTTGTCCCAGATCAAAATAGACAATGTTTACAGAGATTATCTTTTTGATTTGGGAATACATCATACCAATATTCATATTCTCAACCAGTAGCTTCGATGTACCAAAAAGAATCCGAAGCAAATAATCATGCTCCCGATTGTTTTGAACTTCAATTATTATGAGTTCCTCTTTGGAATTTTTAACAAGTAAATCAACCTTATTGAATTTATCATACCTTGAATCCTGATTGCTTTCGCTTTCAAGGATACTTTCAATTTTGATGTCTTCTCCTGTCAACTCAGATAAAAAACCCTCAAGAATACCAAAATTTGCTTTGTTTCTCAAAAGCCTTTTCACTGCCCAATCAAACCGTATGAGATTTTTCATTTTAATCTGCAGTTATTTTATCTCAAAGATAATAAAATCAGAAACCTATTCCAATCCGTCAATATACATTCTGAATAACTCATATTTAGCAGGAAATTCAATGCTCAGCTTCTCACCTTTCATGAATTTCTGAAGTTTTTCGGGCATCGGAACATTTTCTTTTCCAACCACCTGTCCGACAGTTTCGGTGAATTTTGCAGGATGCGCAGTTTCAAGAAAAATCCCGGTTTCATCGGCATTTAATAATTCGTCCAGAGCCCTGTAACCGACAGCGCCGTGAGGATCGAGAAGATATCCCGTTGTTTTATAGACAGATAATAATGTCTCTTTGATTTCATTATCGGTATAGGTGGTTCCAGCAATATCATTTGCAATCGCCTGATGATTGTTTTGGTACAAATCGAGGATGCGGGCAAAATTGCTTGGATCGCCAACATCCATCGCATTGGCAATTGTTGAGATCGAAGGCTGAGGTGTGTAAACTCCGGTTTGGAGATATTTGAAAACGATGTTATTCAGATTATTGGCAGCGATAAATTTGCTCACAGGCAATCCCATTCTTTTGGCAAAGAGCCCTGCCGTAAGGTTGCCGAAATTTCCGCTTGGAACAGAGAAAACAACCTTACGCGATTTATCCTCCAGTTTAGACCAGGCATTGAAATAATAGAAAGCCTGCGGGAGGAACCGTGCCACATTAATCGAATTGGCTGAAGTAATTGTGATCTTCTTTTTGAGCGCTTCGTCCATAAATGCGGATTTCACCAAAGCCTGGCAATCGTCAAAAGTACCATCAATCTCAAGTGCCGTAATGTTCTGACCCAACGTAGTAAACTGTTTCTCCTGAATTTCGCTCACCTTCCCTTTGGGATAAAGGACATGCACATGAATTCCGGGTACACCCAAAAATCCATTGGCGACTGCACTTCCGGTGTCTCCGGAAGTTGCCACTAATACATGCACCATCTTTTTCTCTTTCCCCAGGAAATGGGATAAAAGGCGTGCCATAAACCGGGCTCCAACATCTTTAAAAGCCGAGGTTGGACCATGAAAGAGTTCAAGTGCAAAAATATTATCATTCACTTTCACCAATGGTGTATCGAAACTCAGTGTATCGAACACGATCTTTTTTAGGATTTGATCCGGTATATCTTCGCCAAAAAATTTCTTAGCTACCTCGAACGAGATCTCCTGAAAATTCATTGATTCAATTTCCTGAAAGAAGGATTCGGGCAAAGGATTAATCCTTTCAGGCATAAACAAACCACGATCGGCAGCTAATCCTTGGGTAACGGCAGTTTCAAGACTTACGTTAGGAGTTTTATGGTTGGTGCTGTAATACTTCATTTTACTAAATCTACTTATTTTGCAAGAACTCCTGCATAAACTGGTGGCTTTCCAATACTCCATAACTGCCTTTACTTGCAGAAAATTCGTCATAATGAAGAACTTCGTCAGGTTGAATGCCGGGATACCAGATCAGAAAAGGAACAGCGTCGCGTGTATGCGTTTTCAGCTTCCAGGGAGTAGGATGATCCGGAAGAACAGCGATCGTAACAGGTTCATCCATCTTCGCTATTTCATCAACTATATATTTGACAACCCGATGATCAAGATATTCGATTGTCTTCAATTTAAGATCGTAATCACCCTCATGGCCGGCCTCATCACTTGCCTCAATATGAAGATATACAAAGTCATGTGTTTTCAATGCTTCAATAGCTGCCGCTGCTTTTCCTTCATAATTCGTATCATACAAACCTGTAGCACCTTCAACTTTGATCACATCCAGTCCGGCGTAAACGCCAATGCCCTGAATCAAATCGACGGCAGAAATCACTGCGCCACTACCGATCCCATACATCTCTTTCAATGTTTTCATCTTAGGTTTATAACCGGGAGACCAGGGCCAGATTGAATTTGCCATGTCTTTACCATCTAACTTGCGTTTGAGATTAACCGGATGGCATTTCAGTAACTTTTGAGATTGACTGATCAGATCAATTATAAGTTGAGCAGTCTCTTCACCCGATTCGTTCGATGCTGAAGGAAGGACATCAACTACTGAGGTTCCCGGAACATCATGGGGCGGAATGCAGTTTAATGATTTGTTTCCTCCTTTGATGACGAGCAAATGACGGTATGAAACGCCCGGATAGAATCGAACGATATTATTGCCAAGCTCTTCATTGAGATATTTTATCAATTCAATTGCTTCTGCCGTTGGAATATGTCCTGCAGAATGATTTTTGATCTTCTCGCCTGCGACGCAAATAAGGTTACATCTCATGGCAAGATCTCCGGGTTCAAGCTGAACGCCAATACTTGCCGCTTCAATCACCCCACGACCTTCGAAAACCGCTTCTACATCGTAACCAAGTACTGCAAGGTTGGCAACTTCACTTCCGGGATGGAGTCTCTCAGGAATTGTTTTCAGTAATCCGGATCGCCCTTTTTCAGCCAGCTTATCAATATTTGGTATGTTCGCCGCCATTAGAGGGGTCAACCCGTCATGTTCAATCTCGGGCTGATCCGACATTCCATCACCAAGAATAATTATATACTTCATTTACATCTTTTTTTTCAAATTAGGGCAACCACGTAGGGTTGCCCCAACAGGGTTGCCCCGACCATCAAATATTTGAAACCTTGATCAGATCGGCAAATACGCCGGCTGCGGTAACAGCAGCACCGGCACCATACCCTTTGATCAACATTGGATATTCATTGTAACGCTCACTCGTTAATAAAATAATATTGTTGCTCCCTTCAAGATCATAAAACGGATGTCCCGGATCGACAATCTTAAGCGATACCGAAGCTTTTCCTTCGTCCATCACTCCGACAAAACGCCATTTCTGTTTTCCTTCTTCAAGAACAACACGCTGTTTTTCAAACACTGCATCCATCTCGCCGATTGTATTCCAAAACTCATCGATCGACGAATTAAAATATTTTTCGGGGATAAACGTATTGTTGACAACTTCCTCTTTCTCAATTTTATATCCAGACTCGCGCGCAAGAATCACAAGTTTACGAATCACGTCGATTCCACTGAGATCAATTCGTGGATCAGGTTCAGAATAACCGATATCCTTGGCCATTCTGACCGCTTTACTAAACGGAATGTCTTTGCTGAGTGTGTTAAAAATATAATTCAACGTACCGGAGAGTACCGCTTCGATACGGACAATCCGGTCACCCGAACGCATTAAATCGTTGATTGTAGAAATCAATGGAAGACCAGCCCCCACATTGGTTTCGAATAAAAACTTCACCCCATGTTTTGCAGCCATCTCTTTCAAAGCCCGGTAGCGACTGTATTCCGACGAAGCAGCAACCTTATTTGCTGCAACAATCGAAATATAATTTTCGAGTACAAAGAGGTAGTGATCAGCAACTTTTGCATCCGCTGTACAATCAACAAACACGGAGTTGAACATGTTCATCTCAACCATTGTCTGACAAAACAGGTTCAAATCCGATTTTTCCTCCGATTGACTGATGGTTTCTTTAAGATCGGAAAGATCGATTCCTTCTCGATCAAATATCATTTTTCGCGAATTCGCAACCCCGGCAAGTTTCAGTTTCAGGCGATGATCCTTTTTCAATTTCTCCTGCTGCCGGCTGATCTGACTTAATAAATCACGCCCTACGGTTCCTATTCCAACCAGGAATATATTTAATTCAACATATGGCGAAAGGAAGAATGCTTCGTGGACAACATTGAGAGTTTTCCGCAGATCTGAATTCTTAACGACCCACGAGATATTTTGCTCCGAAGCGCCCTGGGCAATTGCAACAACGTTGATCCCATTTTTCCCAATCGTATGAAATAACTTTCCAGCAATACCGGCAGAATGCTTCATGTTTTCGCCGACAATTGCGACAATTGAAAGCTCACTTTCGCAATTCAGCTTACTGATACGACCCGAAGCGATCTCACGTTCAAATTCAAAGGAAATTGCATCACGCGCTGTTTCAGCAAAATGCGAATCAATTGCAAAACTGATCGAGTTTTCGGATGAAGCTTGCGATATCAGGATCACATTAATCTCCTCTTTGGCCAAGGCGCCAAAAAGCCGCATCGAAATACCTGTTACTCCTACCATTCCCAGTCCCTGAATTGTAAACAAGGAAATGCCCGAAATGGAGGATATTCCTTTGATAGGATGATCTTTCTTATTGGCTTCTGACTGGCAGATCAAAGTTCCTTCACCGTTGGGGTTCAACGTATTTTTTATAATAATAGGTATACTCTTCTGATAAACCGGAAGTATGGTTGGCGGATAGATCACCTTCGCACCAAAGTGCGAAAGCTCCATTGCCTCAGAATAAGTGAGCATCGGAATTGTATAAGCTTTGCTGATCACACGCGGATCGGCTGTCATGAAACCATCCACATCGGTCCAGATTTCAAGCTGTCCGGCATGAACAGCCGCGGCAAACAATGCCGCTGTATAATCTGAACCTCCACGTCCTAATGTGGTCATCGAACCATCGGGGGCTGATGATATAAAACCAGGAGCTACAGCAAATTGATCAACTGAAGCACATGCTTCTGAAATTAATTGATACGTAAGTTCAAAATCAACATTCGCTTTACCAAAATTGCGATCCGTCCGAATAACAGCTAAGCTATCGATTAATTGTACGTTCAAAAACCGGCTAATTAATATAGAAGAGAGCCTTTCTCCAAATCCCAGAATTTTGTCAAGTGTTTTGGGGGTGAGTTCTCCAATAAGTGTTACACCCTGAACAATCTTTTCGAGTTCGTCAAAAAGGGGTTGCAAGGCTTGTATTGTTTTAAAAGAATTCTCCTCATTAAATAATCCCTTAATCAAAACCTCATGACGAGTTCTTATGGAGACCAATTCACCATTGATTTTCACGCCGGAAGCAGCTTGCTGAGCCACAGCCAGAAGCTGATCGGTTACGCCACCCAACGCAGAAACAACGACAATTATTTTGTCATGTTGATTTAGAACAATTTCGCCAATTCTCCTTACATTTTCAACCGAACCGACCGAAGTTCCTCCAAATTTCAATATTTTCATAGGGATTCTTTAATAATTTGTAATCCAATCAAACTTATTCTGCAAAAGTCCAAAAAAAATCTGAACCGTAAAATTTCCAGTTCAGATTTCTTAATAAGTTCACAATTATTTATTTATCCAAAGCTGGTGCAAAATTGGCAAGTATTTTTGATTCAAGCTCTTCCATCAATTCAGGATTATCTTTTAGAAGTGCTTTTACCCCTTCGCGACCCTGTCCTAACTTGGTTTCACCATAGCTAAACCACGATCCAGCCTTTTTTATCAGGTTAATTTCAACACCAATGTCGATAATCTCCCCAATTTTTGAGATTCCCTCACCGTAAAGGATGTCAAATTCGGCCTTTCTGAACGGAGGTGCAACTTTGTTTTTAACAACCTTCACACGTGTGTGGCTGCCCTGAACCTCTTCGCCGTCTTTTAACTGACCGATTTTACGAATATCCAGGCGGACAGAAGCATAAAATTTCAATGCATTTCCACCTGTTGTCGTTTCAGGATTACCGAACATTACGCCAATTTTTTCGCGCAACTGGTTAATAAAAATGACACATGTTTTTGTCTTACTGATACTTCCCGTAAGTTTCCGAAGTGCTTGCGACATCAAACGAGCCTGAAGGCCCATTTTCGAATCGCCCATCTCACCTTCAATTTCAGCTTTTGGAGTAAGAGCAGCCACAGAGTCAATTACGATGATATCAATCGCACCTGAGCGGATCAGACTATCAGCAATTTCAAGCGCCTGCTCACCGTTATCGGGTTGAGATATAAGCAATTCATCGATATTAACGCCTAATTTCTGAGCATAAGTCGGGTCAAAGGCATGTTCTGCATCAATGATAGCTGCAATTCCACCTGCCTTTTGAGATTCTGCAATTGCATGAATTGCAAGCGTTGTTTTTCCCGAAGATTCAGGCCCGTATATTTCAATTACACGGCCTTTTGGATAACCGCCTATTCCCATGGCCAAATCTAACCCGATTGAACCGGAATGGATCGCCGGTACATCATCAACAGGTTTATCGCCCATTCTCATAATTGAGCCTTTTCCGTAGCTTT
>Ga0209724_1001437_pt1 | contig 21639 bp, 14 predicted proteins | sample grotaG_FD_184143 | JGI IMG/M metagenome (GOLD analysis project Ga0209724, IMG submission 184143) | Glacier valley bacterial and archeal communities from Borup Fiord, Nunavut, Canada, to study Microbial Dark Matter (Phase II) -... | ecosystem: Environmental > Aquatic > Freshwater > Ice > Glacier ...
AAACGCACCCAGCAATCTTTCTTCGATCACTTCGGATTGCTCGACGCGGTACGGTTCCCGCCGATCCGACAACCCCACCAACCAATCGAGTGATACCTCGAATTCTTGAGCGATCCGTGCTGCCATTAGCCGAATGCGTTTAGGAAGTTGTTCGCCGCCGCCTTCAGACTGTCCTCATCGTGCTCGTCGAATGTCGCAGTGGATGGCTCATCGGGCGTGCTCGTTCGTGTGGGGCGTTTGGCCACCATTGACGACTCGCCCATAGGCAAGGCACGTGTTGCCGACGGTGCGACGAACGGCATTGCTGACCCGATACCGAGCGTCTGTGCAACTGCGCTGCGGATGAATGCGCTGGCTCGGTGACGGCTTAACATTGGCTGAAGGGCTTCCCAGATAGCCGCATCTAGGGGATCATCCAAATTCAACACGAACGGGATACGACGTGTACTGCTGCCCATATCACTTAGCCTTCGCCGCTTCCCGTTGCTGCAAGAACCGGTAGCCACCGTCAGCATTAGCACGTCGGGCGTTAGTGATCACGCGCCAGCCTTCATCGCGCAGGTTGTCGGGCAAAAACTTGTACACGCCCTCCGCACCGCCGCCTGAAATAAGAATCGCTCCAGGTGTGCGGCTGCCTTTATTTGAGCGGTAGAACGCGAACACATCGTTCAGCAGGTTGGCATACGCGGTATCGCGCTCCTCTGTAAAGCCTCGGCACTTGTTGCCCACATCGATACATCCCGCACTCAAAGCGCTATCGACTGCCCATAGATCACCCTCGTAGTTGTATTTGAGGCGTAGAAACTGATACACCGCTGCGGCAACCTGGCGCACGCCATGTTTCGCGCTTTTGGCCGAACCGGTTACGTAACTGCCCTTATTCCAGATCGTCAGGTCGGTTGTGTAAAACCCAATATCGATCACGGCCACCTCGCGCGACGCCAGCCCAGAGTCAGGTGCATAGAGCGCCTGAAAGTAGGAGCCTGCGCCTTCTGGAATGATCACGACCTGGTTCGGCTGGACGACTGCGTGCAGCGTGATCCCATCCAGACCGTGAATATCGTAGGTGCCCTCGACATTTTTCTTGACCTCGTCACCCTTGCCGTCGGCGTACTCTGAAACAGGGATTGAGCAAGCTATGGTTGGGTACACCACGCCCTTGATAGCGATGTGTCGGAACGAGCGCCACAAAGCCGCTGCGAACAGTTGGCGATAAAACCCGGCGGTATATCGGCTCATATCGGTGTAAGCGATAGGTTCGCCATCGATTAAATCGCGCGCGTCGTCCCCGAACACGAGTGTCTCCTCATTGAACGTGAACACGAGCGGTGACTTGATTTCACCAAAGGCACGGTTGCGAGACAACCGTCCAGCGATGCTGCGGAATTCCTCAGCGACGTCAGCGGTCTTAATCTTCGCACCGGCATTTCCCAAATCGAATGAAGCAAGCGGATGCTCTTCCAAAGTGGCTGTCATAGGCTTGTTTTCCTTTTTCGTCATCATCTCTCCATATCGCTACGTATCGAAAAATCGATATGACAAACCGTGTCACTTGATTCCGCTTATTTTACCACTTTTTTGGCACAAATATCGATGCAATCGATATATATCGATATATATCGAAAAACCGATACGTTCAAAACGATATGTGGTAGTTGCGGAGCGCATAGGCATGATCCATAATTCGCGGGATGAAACCACAACAACTTGCCACATTGTTAAATATCGCTCCTGTAACGCTTCGCCAATGGTCGCGTGGAACATTTAAGGAATTTCTCAGCCCAAATGCGCAGGGTGAGAACAGTGCGCATCGATCTTACGACGATACTGATGCACGTATCCTGGCATGGGTCACGATGCTCAAGGCGAAAAACACCCCTGTCAATGAGATCGTGATAATCCTTCAAGATTCGCGCGCTAAGAACTGGCTCGGTCTACCGCCGCTGCCGGGTGGAATGGCGAACGATGAGCCGATCGAAGTCATTCCACGTGAAGCCGCCGAAGAACGCCTGTACGCGCTTGAACAGCGTTTCAAATCGCAGCTCGAAATGGTCGTCAAAGAGCGTGATGATTTACGAACGCGGTTGGAAAGCACGGAGGCCGAAAACAAGGAGCTTCAGAAGCGGTTGATGGAATTGGGAATCAAGGAAGCGGAGCTGCGCGGTAAACTCGAACAATATACGGTTGGCGGCAAGCGGTTGAATGCGGTGGTACTCGTCGCGGCAGCCGTGATTTTCGGGGTAGTGTTGACTCTTGTGATCGTGATCATCAGTCGTCTGCCGCATTAATCACCAGCCCTACCCCACACCCTGACATATAGGGTATGTTTTCAGTATATACAAGACCTGCCATTTAGAGATTTAGAGCTACTTCATGCCCATTAACCGTGAACGAGTCCGCCAACAGCTACAGAACTTCCAATTCAAAGACTTGTTTGTCGAGGAAATGGGGTGGAACAGCGTCAGCGCGAAACCGATGCTCATTCCGGTGGGTGGAAAAGCCAACTCTGACCTCGCCGCAGAACTGAGTGCGCTCTACAACTATCGTCCGATAGCTAACCTCGCAGGGGTGACCGTATTCGAGGTGTTTCCGGCAGTGGGCAAAGCTCACATCATTCCAGAGAGCAAGCTGCGCCGTGCGATTCATGAGCGGCTGGAAACGATATCGCTTAACAACCTGATCATTTTTCTTGATGACGACCGCGAGCGCACTCAGAGCGTGTGGTACTGGGTTAAGCGCGAAACGTCAGATATGGGCGGGGTTAAAAGGCTGCCGCGTGAGCATTTTTACTTCACGGGTCAGCCCGGTGACTTGTTTCTGAGCAAGCTCGACAGTTTGGTCGTTGATCTAGACGAACTTCGACCTGATGGAACGCTGCCCATCGTCGACGCGCAGCGCAAACTGACTAGCGCTCTCGACATCGAGCGGGTTACCAAACGTTTTTACACCGAGTTCAGTGGATTAAGACTCGCGTTCGTTGAGCGGATTGAGGGGATCGAACTGGAAGCGGATCGCAACTGGTACGCCTCAGTCTTACTCAACCGCTTGATGTTCATTTATTTTTTGCAGAAGCGCGGATTCATTCAGAACAACACCCACTATCTCGAAGATAATCTCACAGCCAGCTACACGCGGGGCGTGGATCGGTACTACAACGAATTTCTACATGCGCTGTTTTTTGAGGGGTTTGCAAAGCCATACGAGAAACGCACGCCAGAAGCCCGTGCCTTGATCGGTGATGTGCGTTATTTGAACGGCGGATTGTTCATCCCGCACGCGCTCGAACAGAAATACTCCGCAATCCGCATCTCGGATGCTGCGTTCGCTGACCTACTCGCGTTGTTCGGGAAATATTCGTGGCACCTTGACGACACGCCCGGCGCTGCTGACAACGAGATTAACCCGGATGTGCTCGGCTACATTTTCGAGAAGTACATCAATCAGAAAGCGTTCGGCGCATATTACACCCGCATTGAGATCACCGGCTACCTGTGCGAACGCACCATTGAGGCCGCGATTCTCGACAAACTCAAGTCGTATAGCACGCGCACCTTCGAGACGCTCGGCGACGCGCTGCTGCACCTCGATACTGCGCTGTGCCGAGCGCTGCTCGGTGAGATTCTGCCCAAGCTTTCGGTACTCGACCCGGCGTGTGGATCGGGCGCGTTTATCGTCGCGGCCATGCGCACGCTGCTCAACATCTACGGCGCGACTATTCGCCGTGCGGCAGGGTTCGCGCAAGATACCAACCTCAAGGCACAGCTGGCTGTGATTCAGGCGCATCCATCCGAGGCGTATTACATCCGCAAGCGCATCATCACCGATAACCTGTACGGTGTAGACGTGATGCCCGAAGCCGTCGAAATCGCTAAACTGCGATTATTCCTCGCGCTGGTTGCCAGCGTCGATAGCGCAGACAAGCTCGAACCACTGCCCAATATTGACTTCAACGTCATGGCCGGGAACTCACTGGTCGGCCTGCTGAACGTCGATGAGAGCCGCTTCAACATGATCAACGGCAAGCGCGGTATTTCGACAACCGACCTCAAGCAAGGCCAATTCTTGCCGCCGGAGGTCGAGCAGGTCAGCTTTTTGGGCACGCTCGCCGCAAGCCGTTATCAACAAGTCTTGACTGAGAAGAACCGCCTGATTCGCGACTACCGCACCGCGACAAGTCTCACTGCCGATCTGACCGCGCTGCGTGCCAACATTGACCAGCACAAACGTGAGGCGTACACCATACTCAATACGCTGCTGCTCGAAGATTTTCAGGCGCTCGGCATCAAGTACGAGAACGCGCAGACGAACGGCAAAGCGATCAAGCGCCCGTTAGCTGACGCCGATATTGCAGTGCTGACGCCGTTCCACTGGGGCTACGAATTCGATGAAGTGATGGAACGCGGCGGCTTCGATGCGATTTTGACCAACCCGCCCTGGGAAACGCTCAAGCCACAGGCCAAAGAGTTCTTTGCAGAGCACAGCACGCTTGTGACTAAAAATAAAATGGACATTAAAGAGTTTGAGGTGGAACAAGAAAAACTCTTACAAAACCCGACCATAGCGAGCGCGTGGTTGGCCTATCAGAGCCGTTTCCCGGTGCAGAGCGCGTATTTTCGTGGCGCGCCGCAGTTCAAACATCAAAGCGCGACGGTCAACGGAAAAAAGACCGGGAGTGACATCAACCTGTATAAACTGTTCACTGAACAAGCCTACAACCTGGTGCGGAAGGGCGGGCTGTGCGGCGTCGTCATCCCGTCGGGCATCTATACCGACCTGGGTGCGAAAGGACTGCGCGAACTGCTGTTCAGCGAGACGACCGTGCAGGGCTTATTCGGCTTTGAGAACCGCAAGATGATTTTCGAGGGGGTTCACCGTAGTTTCAAGTTCGTGGTGCTGACGTTCGCGCGCGGCGGCCATACCGAACAATTCCCGGCGGCGTTCATGCGGCTCGACCCAAAAGACCTGGAGACGTTCCCTGCGCCCGACTCGCTGTGTATCGAGGTGGGCATGGTACGCCGCCTCTCGCCTGATTCGCTTTCCATCACCGAGTTCAAATCAGCGATTGATGTCACTATCGCGGAAAAGATGCTGCAATTTCCGCTGTTGGGTGAAAACGTGCCGGGCAAGTGGAAAATCAAGTTTACATCTGAATTTCACATGACTAACGACAGTCACTTGTTCCACAAAGAGCGCCAGCCGGGGATGCTGCCGCTCTACGAAGGGAAGATGATCCACCAGTTTACGCACCAGTGGGGCGAGGGCAAATACTGGCTTTCCGAAACCGAAGCACGGAAAGCCTTATTAGGCCGAACTAAAGATGTTGGGCAGCGGCTGGATTATCAAGACTATCGGCTAGGGTTTCGTGATGTAGCAGCAAGTACAAATGAACGAACAATGATTTCGAACGTGTTGCCGAAATACGTATTTGCCGGAAATACGTTGATTGTATCGACAGCACCTCAAGAATCGATTCTTGTTATAGTTGCATCAACACTTCTCAATAGTTTTATAGTTGATTGGATACTAAGGCAAAAAGTTACTACACACTGCAATATGTTTTATGTTTATCAAACGCCCGTTCCGCGCTTCACACCTGGTGATCCATATTTCGGCGGGCTGGTCGAGCGGGCCGCGCGGCTGATATGCACGACGCCGGAGTACGACGCGCTGGCGGCGGCGGCAGGGTTGGGCGATCACCGGGCGGGGGTGACGGACGCGGCGGCGCGGGCGCAACTGCGGGCGGAGATCGACGGGATCGCAGCGCATTTGTACAGGTTGACAGAGGCGGAATACGTGCACATTCTGGGCACCTTTCCGCTGGTGGCGGCGCCGGTGAAGGCAGCGGCACTGGCGGCGTTCGGGGCGGTGGCGCGTGGTGAGATCAAGTGAAAGCGCGATTGCAGTGTCAGTATATCGTTTAGCTATGTATCACATATCGGCGCTACAATAAGTAGCCAATGAGTGACACAACTTAGGCATATGGCGATGAACACACTGATTCAGCTTGTAGGACACATCAACGAGGCGGGTTATCTGGAAATCGACCAGCGGATCGATCTGCCGCCGGGTGACGTATTTGTGACTGTGGAGGTTATGACCGAAGCCATGCTCGCCGAGGAAGACAGGCGCTGGGAAGAGTCGTTCGCGCGCACGCCGCATGTCTTGGATCAACTGCTGGCCGAAGGGCTGCAATCACTGGTTGATGGTACGGCTGACGAACTGAATCCCGACGATATGCTGCCATGAAGTCGTATCGATCGGCTGCTTTCAAGCGGCTGTATGCGCAGCTCCCCGTTGAGATAAAACGCCAAACTGTGGCCGCTTACCGACTTTTCATACGCGATCCGTTTTACCCATCCCTTCACTTCAAAGAAATGAGTAAGCGCACGCCACCCCTGTATTCAGTGCGGATTGGGCGTTCATACCGCGCATTGGGTTATCGCACTGAACCCGATACGATCTTGTGGGTCTGGATCGGTACACACGAAGAATACAACAAGCTTGGTTAGCGGTATCTGCGAAAAAACGAATGTCAAATGCTTAGCCATGTCGCGTTTATAAAGGATTAGCAACTATGCCAGATAATATTATCGGTGGAAACGTCAACATCGGCGGAACGCAGGATTTTCATGGTGCTGTGACGATCATCATGCACGATGTCACGAACACAATTAACGCCAGCAGTGTGCCGCCTGATGAAAAAGCTGCGCTTCAGAAGCTCGTGAGCGATATGGAAAACGCATTGAAGCAAGAAGGATCGAAGAACCCAGACGGTGCCGAAGAAATTGCGAAACGCACGAAAGAGGCCGTTGAAGAAGCCATTTCGAAAAAGCCCAACCGTGGTGCTATCGAAGCGAAGGCAAATCTACTTAAGGAAGCGGCTCAGAATGTCGCAGGTGCGATGCCTATTGTGGTTGGAATCGCTACGAATATCGTTATTGCCGTGCTCAAGATGGGCACAGGCCAGCCGTAAAACTTTTAGTTCCTTCCGTAGGCTGACTATCACTTATGATTACAACGGGTCAGTGTTGAGGGAGGATTTGCAGACCTATCAGATATCGTCACACAAGCGCTGGACGATCCTCTCGCTACTTGTAATCGCGTCGTGACCTACCAGAAAGCCAGCTACTATGCCTCACATTTTTGACAACATCAATCAACCGCTGCTCAACGCGCTGGCTGGAACGATGAATCTTGCGTACCGTGCTGATTTCTGCGTCGGGTATTTCAACTTGCGAGGGTGGCAGTCGCTGGCACATCACGTCGAGCGCTGGCCGGGCGGCGAGGGTCACTGCTGCCGACTGCTGATCGGGATGCAAGGTCGTCCAGAGGATGAGCTGCGGCGTTTTTATAGCCTCAATAAGAACGATCAAGCGGTCGATCTGAGTCAGGCCAAACGGTTGCTGCTACAGGCTGCCGAGGAATTCCGTCGCCAGCTCATGTATGGTGCGCCTACTAACGCGGATGAGGCAGCGCTGCGCACACTGGTCGATCAGCTTCAAAGTGGCAAGTTGGTCGTCAAGTTGTATCTGCGCCATCCCCTGCACGCCAAGCTGTATCTGCTACACCGTGATGATTTCAACGTCAAACTCGTAGGATTTGTCGGGAGCAGCAACCTGACTTTTTCGGGACTGCGTGGTCAGGGTGAGCTGAACGTTGATGTGCTCGACCAGCCCGCCGCAATTGAACTATCACAGTGGTTTGAGGATCGCTGGACGGACAACCGCTGCTACGATATTTCAGAGTCGTTGATTGAAGTGATCAATGCGAGTTGGGCGCGCCGCGACATGTTGACGCCCTACGAACTGTATCTCAAAATCGCGTACCACTTGTCACAGGAAGCGCGCGCAGGTCTGACTGAATTTCGATTGCCTGCACAGTTCGATGGGCTGCTGTTCGATTATCAGGAAGCGGCAGTAAAAATTGCAGCGCATCACTTGAATAAGCGCGGCGGGGTGATGCTCGGCGATGTGGTCGGTTTGGGCAAGACTCTGATGGCGACCGCGTTAGCAAGTATTTTTCAAGAAGATCAGGCGCTTGAAACGTTGATTTTATGTCCGCCTAATTTGGTCGGCATGTGGCAGCACCACGTCGAACAATACCGCCTTATCGCGCGCGTCATGTCGTTGGGCATGGCGCGCAAAGAATTACCGAAGCTCAAGCGCTATCGGCTGATCATCATTGACGAAAGCCACAACCTGCGCAACCGTGATGGGCGCACCTACAGTGTTGTCCAAGACTATATCCGGGCGAATGAGAGTAAATGTATTCTGCTTTCGGCCACGCCGTATAACATGAGTTTCAACGATCTATCGGCTCAGCTCCGATTGTTCATCGATGAAAGTGCCGATCTGGGTGTCCGACCGGAAACGTACATTCGCAAGATCGGTGGCGAGCTTGCGTTTACGGCTCGGCATCAGGCGCCCATGCGTTCGATCCGCGCGTTCGAGCAGAGTGAGGAGATCGACGATTGGCGGGATTTGATGCGCCTGTACCTGGTTCGGCGGACGCGCAGTTTCATCCTCGACAACTATACTCAGACCGACCCCGTAACGGGACGGCGTTTCCTGACAATGCGTAACGGTCGCCGGGCATATTTTCCGGTACGTGTGCCGAAAACAGTCACGTTTTCAGTAACCGAGGACGATCCATACCGCGTGCTGTATTCTGACGATGTGGTGAGCCTGATCAATGCGCTCGACCTGCCACGGTATGGACTTGGTCAATATGTGCATGAGGCAACCGCGAAAAAAGCTAGTGTGGACGAAAAGAAGTTGCTCGAAAATCTCGGTCGCGCGGGCAAGCGGTTGATGGGCTTCAGCCGAACGAATTTGTTCAAGCGATTGGAGAGCAGCGGCATGGCATTCCTCCAGTCCCTGCGACGGCACATCGTCCGCAATGAGGTGTTCCTGTACGCTATTGATAACAGCCTTGATCTGCCTATCGGAACGCTCGACGCCGTTTCGCTCGATCCGCGTGAGGATGATGAACGAGATGCAGACGCGCCCGACACCAACGACGGCAATTCGGCGCGCGCGATCTATGAAATATACGTCAATGCAGATCCGACACGTTTCAAGTGGGTCAGTCCGAATTTTTTTACGCCGTTGCTACACAAACATCTAACCGACGATGTCGAACGATTGCGCGCTGTGATGCGTTTGGCGGGTGAGTGGTCGGTTGAACGCGATAGCAAACTTAGTGCGTTAGTTGCCTTGCTGGAACAGCACGCTGACGAAAAAGTGCTCATCTTTTCACAGTTCGCAGATACAGTCGATTATTTAGTTGACCAGTTGACAGGTTTCATTGGGCGGGACATCGGCGCTGCTACGGGCACGGCCACGAACCCAACCTTATTGGCTCAACGGTTCAGCCCGACGAGTAATAACCTGTCAATCCCGCCCGAAGACGAGTTGCGCGTCCTGATCGCCACTGACGTATTGAGCGAAGGCCAAAATCTGCAAGACGCGGCAATTGTAGTCAATTTCGATCTGCCTTGGGCCATTGTCCGGCTGATTCAGCGCGCTGGACGTGTGGATCGAATCGGCCAGACCGCTGAGCGAATCCTGTGCTATTCGTTTCTGCCTGCCGATGGAGTCGAGCAAATCATTCGCTTGCGGCGTCGTGTACAAGATCGGTTGCGCCAGAGTGGTGAAGTGGTTGGTTCTGACGAGCGGTTTTTCGAAGATGATGCACTCGAACAGCAGTTGAAGGACCTGTACACCGAAAAGTCGGGCATTCTCGATATTGATGTTGACAACGAGGTTGACCTGGCGTCGTATGCGTTCCAAATTTGGCATAACGCGACTAAAGACGATCCGGTACTCGCCAAGAAAATATCAGATTTGCCTAACAATGTCTATTCGGCGCGGCAGTATACAGGTTCGACCCAGTATCCACAGGGCGTGTTGGCCTATATGAAAACCGCTGATGGGACGGACGCACTGGCATGGGTGGACAGCCACGGCGAGAATGTAACGCAGTCGCAGCTAACGATCCTTAAGGTAGCCGAGTGTTCACCTAGTGAGCCGCCCATCCCGCGCCACGAGTCGCATCATGCGCTTGTCGAGCACGCTGTCGGCCTGATGATACAAGAAACTGCTACAACAGCGGGTGCGCTCGGTCGTTCACGCAGTATTCGACGCCGCGTGTACGAACGCTTAGCGGGACATTTCGAGTACCTTAAAAAGACTGCTCCATTGTTCATCCCAGCAGATTTAGAACGCACGATTGACGATATATACCGCCATCCATTGCGCTCGACGGCAACCGACACACTTAGCCGTCAATTACGTGCTGGAATCGAAGATGCCACACTTGCCGAACTGGTGATTGCGCTGCGTAGCGACGAACGGCTGAGCCTGATTCAGGAAGATATCGATCAGCAAGAGCCTATGATCCTGTGTACATTGGGTTTGTACAACACGATATAACCCAGCTCCCCGACCAAATACAACTTTGATTTTTCCTGGTAGGCGCTTTCGCTTTGATGCGTAGATACCCTTCCTATAAATTTACCCGCTTTAGATCCGCTGATTAACGAGCATTTCATGATGTAATGTTTTAGCGCAGTGGTGTGCTCACAGCCACCTGCGTGAATCGAGCATACATGCCTTTCCTAGCCAATTGTGTTTTATGCACATGGCTTAATTAATTTCCTTGCCTATCTAGATGATCAATAAATGATCGAGAACTATCTGTGTACATTGAGTGGATTCCAAAGGAAGTATTTTACAATGTCTAAAATAACGTGGCAGTTGTCGGGTTTTATTAAAATTACAATTTGAAACTATTATAGTAATTAACTTTTGATAAGTGCTGAAAGTTTCGATGTCCAAGAAAGGCATAACGTAAAATGACGGCCGTTCACCAGTCCGACTCACCCGGACAAGTCATTGGCGAAGTGGATTGCGAGGCGTTAGCGCAAGGTACGTCGGTACATACAAGACGCGCCTATCGTCGTTGGATACGGGAATACATCGAGGAAAAACTGCCGGGCACTATCGCGGATTGGAGACACATCAGCGCTGCCCAACTCGTTCCTATTCTCAGCGTTGCCGAATTTAAGATATGGCTGGGAAAATTGAAGGAGCGCGACTTAGGCAAGCAGTCATTGGATCAGGCTCATGCAGCGATTGTGTTTCTATGCCGCTGTCTGGTCGATACCTATACAGAGGCCAATTACCATGTTTTACTGGGCAACCTGAAAGGGGTTGAGCTACCCAGAGCAGAGACAGGACGGCGACGTCGAACCTGGTACGATCAGAATCAAGTCGCTCAACTGTTAAAAACTGCTTCACAGATCAATTCCACCTCGGTCATATCCACGCGGAATGTGGCAATGCTGATGCTCATGGTTTTGTGCGGTTTAAGACGTAACGAGGTTGTCAGTGCTCGATGGTCCGATCTGGACAAGCAAGGCGAAAATTCGGTACTTCGGGTTCACGGGAAAGGAGCACATCTGCGTCAGGTCAAGGTTCCCAATGAAGTTGTAAAAACGTTGCTACGCTGGAAGAGTCGCCAGAGCAAGGTTTGCCCTAGTGACGTAATGTTTACGCGAATTCGGCGTGGCAATTGTGCCACCCCGGAAGCTCTCAGCACACAAGCGGTTATGAATGTTGTCAAGACCGCCGCGAAAGAAGCAGGTCTTCCCGTTATTTCTCCACACGATCTTCGTCGCACATTGGCGCGCGGTGCCTATGAAGCGGGCGCATCGTTCGAGCTGATTCGCCAAACGTTAGGCCATTCGAGCGTCGAAACCACTGAACGCTATGTCAATGCCACTTTAGAATTAAAACACGCGGCGACCGATATCATGGTGGAAGGGCTTAAACGAGCAGCCCAGATGAAACAAAACGCGATTACACCGCACAAGTTGCCCTCGAACATGTCGCTAGATATCAAATCTGCTGCGACCGAGACTCCTGTGATACTGGATCAGAATGATCTGCTAACACGCAGCCAAGCCGCCGAATATCTGGGCATCTCGATCTCCCAGTTCGACACACTGAAAAAACGGGCCAAGATAGAATCCGTGCGTTCGACCGACGAATATCCCACGACCAATGCCAAAACCCGCCCTTTTAGTGTGTATCGACGAAGGGATGTGGACAAATTGCGAAGCGATGCTGAGCGATTGCGTAATCGCAGTGTAGGCTTCTAGGGGTCAAAAAATTTTGGCTCATCGTCACTTTTGGCGATCGTAAATTCTGGGCACTATCGCCGGTCACTTTGAAGGCTTGAAGACCATCGCATAAACCGCAAATTAGGTCAAATAGGACCATTCGTTTTGGCTCTGGCCGCCTCTTTAGCCTACGATCACCAAAAGTGCGGATGAACCAAAGTTTTCGCACCCCTATACTGCCATCCAGGTAAGGTTACGAGTGTACTGGTGGGCCACCTTTCCGCTATTATCTAGCGCAAACAGATACAGCCAGCCGTTATCGACCAACTGTCGCACCGATTCATTTTGCGCAATGACCGAGTTAATCGCCTCAACTGGGGCCTCAATCAACACGGTAAGGCGTAATGGTTCATGTACGTACTTTTCACCATCATGAACCGATTGCCAGGGCAGTCCGACCCGTAAATCGCCACCATTGCCTTCCAACACGCCCAATATACCGACGACATTATGGAGCGCCTTGTTACCACTGCCAAAGAACCGATTGTCTACCGTAGAAGCGTAATATTGCAGATTGATCCAACTGGCAACGATCATCGGTGCGGTCATGATCAGGGCCAGTACGCTGAAATCTTCATCCTGGTGCCAGTCGTACGAATGTAGAAAGGAACGTCCGGCCAAATCAAACCCCCGCGTGCGCTCACGTGGCGCGATGATAAACGCTGCGCAACCAGCCAACCCCCACTCCGGGCGCACCTGTGACCAATCGGTGCTGCGCCGGATAATGGATTTATCGACATTTCTAACTTGTTTATCCCGTCCGATTTTGAACAGTGACCCACGTTCCGCGCGTGCAAGTTGACCTGCCGCCGCCAATTGATTTTCAACCGTAACTAGATCCACCGCATGGCTCGCCGGTATGACTCCCCTGTCAAAAATCGCCATATGGTCGGTCGTGGTATCATGCAGCCCGGCTACAAAGAGGGTATCTTCAGGAATCACAATCCCGTGCTGATTGAGGCCCAATCGCACCGCCGGATTATTGAGTACCTGTACCGCAACGCGGGCATTCGCCTCACCAGTGTGACCACCACATGCGCCACAATCTAAGGCAGTTGCATACGGATTGTTGACGGTGGTCGCGCCGTGGCCAGCGAGCAAAACGACCCGTGCAAAGTTGTCGGTCAATGACATCGCCCTTAGCGCTCCTTCGGCTACCTCAATTTGCTGTGCAAGCGTTATCCCGCCAATTCGATCACCCACCGCGTGCAACTCGATGGCGGGCGCCAGACGCTTGTAGGTGTCTTTATCCAGCCCAAACGCGGCAGGCATTGGCACGGGGCGGCCCCATCCGAGCGTGTCCATTATCAGATTCTTCAGGTAAGCCAAACCAACCGGCCCTACAAAGCCAAAACAAGATACCGCACCGAACTTGAACATACGCCACGCTTTTGTAAGGTGCTGCCGCATCCTGCGCTTTTCTGCAATCGCTGTTATTTCAGATTCAGAAATGTCAGTGACCGATTCGGTGACGATGAACTTTGGAGCTAGTAGGGCTGGACACTGGGCATCTCCGTAGGTGTCACCCAACCGAACATATTCGATAGGAAAGCCAAAGAACCCCGCGAAGCCGATGGTCTCTATACTGTCAGATACAGTCTCAAGTGCACGTCGGAACACCTCGGAGCGTACATCGATGCAGAAAGCTGCCTGAACCTGCTTTCGTACCCTGGCCTTTGTCTGTTTTGGTGTGCTGAGTTGGCTGATCAGTTGACGTTGGTAAGCCTTTTCAAAGGCACTCTGGAGCAGCAAATTACATGCAAGTATACCTTGTGTTTCGCCATCCAGTTCGGCACACGCCAATTCGTGCTTTCGTACCTGCCATGCTTCCAGCAACCCGTTCTGGGCGAAAACCTTCATCAATGCGACCTCCCAGGCTAGTCGAATTGCCAGCAAGTCGGTGAGAGTATGGTCTTCGCCACCATAAAGTTCGGCTTCCCAGAGCTGGTAACGGGCATGGCTCGCCCAGCCATTAATTGTTAGCAAGAGGCAATGCAGGTAGGCATCCAGCCCATCGATGGGAATATTCAGCAGCTTCAACGCTACCTCAATCGTGTCCTCTGCCGATTCTGGCAGATCGGCAAGTATTTTACGGAAACCCCGAAGGCCACTCACTTCTGGAGTACGATCAATTAGGGCTTCTGCTCGCCATGCGGCATATGGTGACAGATTTGCCCAGGGCGATTTCCAGTAGGATTGCCCCTGATCGAAATGCGTCGCGGCCCAGCGCGAGATCGACTCGGTGACGAGATGTGGCCAGTTCTTACCGGTTATCTCTTTAGCCACGTCAGCGACGTTTGGCATAGTCTTAAACGATATTTCCGGCACATTACTCAATGCAACGGCTTTAAGTGTGGCCAGATCCGTGGCCACACCGGGAAGCAACCTGCTTTCGGATAGCGCGGCTTCCAGATCTGACTCGGTAATTCGCCCGTTACTTATCATTTCGGCATAAAAAGCGCGCGAGGCAGTCATGGCGGCACCAGCGCGGCGTCCCAGAGTCTGCGCAGCGGATTCGAAAGATTGTTCCAGTAAGCCGAGATATGGATTGACTGCCACGAAATGCTGCAATGGCCATAACGGGGCGATGCGCCGTCCAGCACGGTCAACCGCGGCCCGAATTTGCTCTTGTGACGGGTATTCGCTTTGGGTTATTAGGGGTGCTGCTTCGATGTCCGGCACAAATGATTCAGTTGCCATGGCGGTATCCTGATGGTTGAACGATTTTTGAATTAATGTACAAGGTTGAGGAACCGATCAAAGAGGGCGTTGGCGTAGAAGCCGTTCTTCAAGTGAACATAGAGAATACGCCATATAGGCCGGTGACTCAGTACAGGTAGTAGCGCACTGAATATGGTCACAATGCCGAAGGCGATTACCACCAGCCCCATAGCGGCCAACGTCGCCATGTCCGGTGTCGGAAAGCCTGCGACCACATTGCCCAACAGTGCGGCTGCGACGAGTTCGAGGGCAAAGAAAGCAAAGGTCACCAATACCGCCATCAGCACCGTTCGTCCTATGACAATGTAGTTATGTGCTTTCTCAGTGGTGCTTTTGACGAGTAGATAGGTCACAGCAATGACGAAGATCGCTCCCAGGGCAGTTTCACCGGGATATTGGGTGGCATCAATACCCAGAAGTGCAGCTATGGCGACGAATATCACGAGTGAAACCGCCAGATTTACAAATAACGCCAGGGGCTGCGGCACCTTGTTCAGCTTCTGCGAACCCGTATTTTGCGCATATTCGATAATACTGCCGGATGAAAGGAAGGCATGTGCCTTGTAGCAGGAATGAGCGACCAAGTGCATGATTGCGACTCTATACGCGCCAAATCCACATAACATGAGCATGAAGCCCATGTGTGCCGCACTTGAATATGCCAGCGACACCTTCACACTACTCTGGGTTATCATGGCTGATGAGGCGAATATTGCTGTGAAGCCGCCAATAGTAATGAGCAGAATCAGTGCTGGAGTAAAGAGGGCAACCACATCACTGAGGCGAACCACCAGGAAGATACCTGCATTCAACAATCCGGCATGAAGCAAGGCGGAAACCGGGGTTGGGGTTTCCATGACTTCGAGCAACCAGCCATGCAAAGGGAACATCGCCGATTTTAACGCAGCGGCGGCAACTATCAACACTGCCGCCAGGCCAACCCCTTCAGGTACAACACCACTGGATAGTGCACTACTTGCTGCTTTATGAATTTCGCCTAAATCGGAGGTACCGAAAGTCCGCGCAACCAATATGGCGGCGACGACCAGACAAATATCCCCTGCTCGGGCCACAATAAACTTCTTACGGGCGGCGATTATCGCGCGAGGGCGAGTGGGATAAAATACTAGTAGTTGATGCAGGGCAAAACTCGTCCCAATCCATGCCAGAACCAACTGCCACAAATTACCTGACAGCACGAGAAATAGCACAGTACTGATTGTCAGGTATAGACGGCTAAGAAATATAGACTGGCGTGGGTCTCCATCTAGATAATTGCGGCTGAACTGGATCAGCAGCGTCCCCAGGAACGTTACCAACCAGAACATGACAACGCTCAGGGCATCCAGTCGAAGTGATATGCCAAGACTGGCGGTGCCGATCACCGGGCTGACCAGTGGCCCAGTAGTAAAAACGGCCACACCTGCCGCGAGAGAGATCAAAAATGATCCAATCGCGGCACCACGCCCGATATGGAAAACGCGATTAACCACCGGTGCTGAGCTTAGTGACACCATGAGTGCCGCCAACATCAACGAAAGCGGCGCAATATAAGCGGCAAGCGCCAAGTTTGTCATCATGAGATTCATTTACCAAACCACACTCTTGTTTTTGATAACCGGTTAAGGGTATCATGAGATAATCAATCAGTAACGTCTTTTTCGACGGCACTCGTATCCTGGGTACTGCTCATTGGTATTGCCAGGAGATCAGTCGCTTTGCGTCCGCCTTTGTATTCGGGCAAGACTTTGCGGTGTGCCGTAAAGTTGACCGCCAACCGTTGATGTGAGCAAAACCTTCAACAAGTGTCTCCGGTCTAAACGGATGCGCCGATCGGCGCCCACCCCCACTTTGTTAACGCTTGGAAAGATTACCAAGGTAATGGTGCCAAGGTTAAACGCTTTAACATTACGAAAAAGGACCGTCGCGTGGTCATGAACGGGCCGTCCTATCGGCTTGAGGTTGGCTATTCCTCTTTCAAAATGAGTCGCACGCCACGTTCCCACGTAACCCAGTTCCACATCCAATTGATTAATACATTGGTACGGTTTCGAAACCCTACTAAATACAGCAAATGCAAACCAAGCCATGACAACCAGGCCAGGAAACCACTCAGCATAACACGATTGAACACCCATGCCACCGCCTTGCTGCGACCAATGGTTGCCATAGTACCTCGATCGGAATAACGAAATGGCTGTTGCGGCAGTCCGGCATCAGCCGCCAAAATATTTGCTGCGGCCATTTTTCCTTGCTGCATGGCAACTGGCGCTAGTTGAGGATAGGGCTTGCCATCCGCGGTTGCAGTCGGTACGTAACTGGCATCGCCGATGACGTAAATCTGTGGATATTGAGCTAATTGCAGCGTTGGCAAAGTTTCTAACCGTTGCGCACGTTGACGGGGTATATCCAAGCCGCCGATTTCCTCAGCTTTGACACCGGCGGCCCAAATAACCGTATAAGTCTCAATACTTGTTCCGTCTTTCATCGTGACCCGATCAGCCGTAATATCGGCAACAGCTTTGTTTAGCCACACTTCGACGCCAAGTGCTCTTAACTGGCGCAGAGCACTTTGCTGCAAAGGCGGCGGATAGGCAGCCAAAATTCGGTCAGTGGCTTCAACCAAAATCACACGTGCTTTAGCGACATCTAACTGCGGAAAGTCGTGCCGCAATACATGACGAAATAATTCACTCAATGCGCCGGACAGTTCCAGACCGGTCGGGCCACCCCCTACGACAACCATTGTCATAAAGGGTGCCCGAACTTCCGGATCAGCTTCGGCAGCCCGCTCGAACAAACTCAGAACGTGATTACGCAACTTAATCGCCTCATTTAGGGATTTAAGGCCAAAAGTATGCTGTTCTGCGGCAGTCATCCCGAAAAAATTAGTAGTGCTGCCTGGTGACAGAATCAAGTAGTCATAACGAAGTGTTTGCTCGGTGCCGTTCGTTTCGACTACCACCTCACATGTCGGCGCGTTAATGCGCGTCACATTACCAAGCAAAAAATTAACATTAGTAGCGTGGCGAACAATTCCCCTTACCGGTGCAGCGACTTGTTCTGGTTCAAGACCAGCAGTGGCGACCTGGTACAGAAGAGGCAAAAAAGTATGATAATTGTGCCTGTCAATGATCAACACATCAACTGCTTTATTTGTCAGCCCCTTTATTGCTTGCAATCCACCGAATCCTGCGCCAACAATTATGACCGTCGGACGAGTAACAACGTGTTCCATGTGTATTTCCTGTTGAATAGCAGGGGCGTTTGCTGATTTCTGTATATCGTGAATCTTATCATAACGAAACGACAAAACGTAATTGATGGACTGGTATCGCCGAAGCCATCAGTTGCGGGTCAAAAGATTTTGGCTCATCGTCACTTTTGATGAATCTGGCAGGTTTACCGTTGAAGTAGCACACGCTGTTTCAACAAATCAAAATTAGCCCGTCCATACATTTCACGTTTAATGAGTTTTAGGCGCTGAACTTGACCTTCGACTTGGCCGCTGCTCCAAGGGAGCAGGACGGCGGCTTTGAGAGCGGTATATTCGCGCTGCAAACTTGCCGACAAACGTCTAAAGGTGGGGAATCGACTGACTTTTGCTGCGGCTAACCAGAGGTCGAGTTGGTCAACCAGCCGAAGTCGGAGAATGGCAGAAAAGTTCTGTGCAAGTCGATACAGGTGCGCGAGGTCCGCCTGCTCAAGGATGCCTGCTAAAGCAGTCGTATCCTCAATGGGAAGACTATCCAGTTGGGCAGTAAAAAGCCACTTCGCCTGCCTGACTGTGTAGCGTTGTTTTTGAGGGATGAGTGCCGAAGATGAACGCCGTTGAGCCGGTAGACCTTGCTGCAACCGACATATAACTTTATGAACGGTTGCATACGAGCCTAGAAAACCCAATTGCGCCAGTTCATGCCAGAGCTGCATCGAGTTATGGCAACCTGCCTCAAATCGCAGAGTCAACTCCGCCAAAAAAGGCTCAAGGATGCTGTCTTTGACAGGCGGACGCCGACGAAGGGGGCAGCTTGGTGCGGCCAACAGTTTTTTTGTTAAGCGGACGCTGATACCTAACATTTGGGAAATCGCCGAGGCGTCGAGTCCTTCATTATGTAATCGCTGAGCACGGTCGTAACGCGCCTGACGTTTAGCCTCATTACGGTGGCGCTTTTTGTCTTTGGGCGAGGGTTTGCCCAACAGATTCGCCAGTGACACAGTGGCATTGCTATCGACCACGGTTGTGCTTTTGAGCAAAAATCGGCGATAGCGACGTAACACAGCATCCACGGCCTCACCAACATTTTTGAGCAGATGCCAGCGATCCAGCACTTGTAGGGCATCAGGAGCGCCTTGGGCAATGCCACTGGCATACACATCCGAACGATCTCGACAAATAATGGCAATACCTGGATGAGATTGCAGCCACGCAGCCAAACTTTCAGCAGACCGTTCTGGCAACAGATCAATCACACAATGACGTTCTAAATCACATAAGATAGTTCCATACCGATGCCCACGCCGAAATGCCCAATCATCGACTCCCAACACCTGTGGTGTAGCATAACTTGGAATTTGGATGCGCCGCACAATTCGCAGCAAGGTCGAGCTACTGGCCGATAAACCTAACTTGTCTGTCAAACCAGCGCCGACTTCTGCACTTGTACTGATTGAAACAGCTTCTAATGCCACAGTTAAATCGCTCGTCCGCCGCGCGTAAACTTGCAATCGTGGTATAAGGCGTTCGCAAAACACCTTTCGCTTACAGTCATTATTGCGGCAGAAGAAGCGTCGCACCCCAATCACCCATCGTACTTTTTTACGCCATGCACTCACATCAGATGGATGTCGATCATAACCACTATGGATCGCTGTTGACGGTTGTTTGCACACTGGACAATAGGCAACTTGGGCACGACTATGGGCGTAGATCGTGATTTGTAGGTGTCACTTTCCAAATCATCTATTTCCACGCCCGGCCACTCCGGAATTATCGAGGCAATATTCATAGGTGAAGTCAAAACGACTATCTATAGGACCGATACCGTTATTCTCCACCCTTCATCGATTCATCAAAAGTGACGATGAGCCAAATTTTTTTGACCCCATCTTCAACACACCACCCGCTCAAATTAATGTTGAAGCATTCATTCAAGCCGTAGCGAACCTGAAAATTCGGCAGTCTGATGCGGAATAATTTTTCAAATTTACCTTTTCGAGGGGAATCGCAAAAACCTCCATTATCTGAATGCCATCTATAGAGTGGACTTGGTGGATGCCCCTGCCGAGACACCTGTATGGCTCAGCCTCTCACGCCAAAATAAAGGGACAGCGATAAGCGGTCAGGCGATTGCCAATATTTTCTATAAGCACCTTGGCACTTCTAAAGTCCATACCCTACGCCACACTTTCGTGCATACTATGGAGCGTTCCGGCGCGCCCGTCAGCGAAATTCAGGTAGCGCCTATCGAGCGAAAATTTTTGACCCCGGGATGCGTGTCAGTGAAGCGTTGGATTTACACGCTGGTGATGTCATTCTCGAACCTGGTCACGAAGCCCTGCGCTCAGGGAAACCAAGAATGGTATCGAGCGCAACGTGATCCTTAGTCCCACCGTAATTCCCAGGATGTTACGTGGTTTATGCCAGCATCTCAATCGGACGTATAATGCTCTTTGTCATCTAGGTAAGGAAAGGAACTAATTATGGTCCATACACAAGCCGATCAATTAAAATCGACCGAGCGCGAAAAGGGTAAACATGTCGTCTCAGCGATGGAAAACGCATCTTCCGAAATACAGGCAGGTTCCTTCAGTACATCTCAGCGTAGTTTGATGCGTGCCCAGCAAACCATCGGCAACCGTGCAGCGATTCAGCGCTTTATCGTGCAGCGCGACGATTCACCTGCGTCGGCCAGCGTCAACACGCCAGGCGATAATAATGTCCCGACGCGCATCTCCTCGATGGGCCTTGAGCAAAACAACAGGCTTACGTTACAGGGAAAAGCCATCGGCATTGATCTCGTTCCGACTTCAGAGCCGGGCGATTATCCGCTGCCCAACCCGAATGCTGATACAGTAATGGCTAAACGTGACGGCTTGCAGCCAGCACCCGCAGTCGCCCATCGAATTCAGCGCGATCCACCCGCCGCTAGTGGCGGCGATGATAACCATCCGCACTGGGGAATCGACCGGCAGTATGGCTACCAGTTTCCAATTCGCATGTCTCCAGGAGCTGATCCCGTTGCTCCTTGGTCTTACCAGCAAACGTTTGTCTACCGCAATGTCAATTTGTGGTCCGGTTCCAGCGGACGGTTCACCCTTGACCTTTTGCATGAGCCAAATGCGGCACTAGGGTTCGACTCTCTGGGCGGAATGAGCGTCCAAGCCGCGATTACTCTGATCAACCTCCATTGGATGGCGCCATGGCACCGCGAGCTGGAGCTTGGGCTAGGCAGCTTTATTAATACGTCCATTTTGCCGCAGATTGGGTTGCAAGCCGGTGTGCAATCGCAGCTTGAGGCGCATATCCTGGATCAGCTAAGTGTGACCTTCACTTTGCAGGGCACCTGGGTACCGCCGCAGAGCAGTCAACCCGGACAATTCAACGTTGTCGGTAGCCCAGGCGTCCTTTTCCATTTCTGATATTATACGGCTCTTCCTCAATTTCCGTGAATCCGAACTGACCCTTAATAATTGTCGCACTCATTTTCACGAAAAGTGCGGAAGAACCGGCACAT
>Ga0209724_1001438_pt1 | contig 21626 bp, 22 predicted proteins | sample grotaG_FD_184143 | JGI IMG/M metagenome (GOLD analysis project Ga0209724, IMG submission 184143) | Glacier valley bacterial and archeal communities from Borup Fiord, Nunavut, Canada, to study Microbial Dark Matter (Phase II) -... | ecosystem: Environmental > Aquatic > Freshwater > Ice > Glacier ...
TGCCTTTCAACGCGTTGGCTGTCTCGATGTAGACTGCTTTTGTCTCGTCATTTATCTTCATGGACACGATCCCTGTTTTTAGCCGATTTTACCGCCTATTGGACATTTCTTTTGTCGGCAATGGCCTAAGGCGCTGTTTTTGCATAGAATCTCTCTCTACGAATCATCATTCCTTACGCATTATCGGCCTGACTCGTTTCGCGCGCAACTCGCTGATCGAACTTGGCGCGAATGTCCATCGCGGTTTGGCGCATGGTGTCCTCGATGTAGGGCAGCGCCAGCCATGCGTTCGCCAGTCCGAACAATATACCCGTCAGCGTGCGAAAGGCAGGCGTTGACTCGCGCATCGGCCACAAATTGATCGGCGCTTCACTCAACAGTTGGCTGAAACCGTCAATGCCGATCGGCACAATGCCGAGCAGAACGTACAACCACAGCGGCACGGGTCGCAGCCGCGCACGCACATACGGGATCGCGTAAATGAAGCAAGCCGCCAGCAGCGCGCCGTAAATGCCCATATCGCGCTCGCACAATGCCATTTTGTAGCCCATTTGTTGATTGCCGATGAAGCCGCGCGATAGATTGATCAAGTCGGCTGTCCAGTTCGATAGGTTTTGCGGTGACGTGGTGCTGCCCGTGGCCGCGATCACATCGGCACTGAACGCTTCATACGGCTGTATGCCCGGAACGTTAGCTGCCGCGCGCGGATAGGCGGCTTGTTCGCCATACAGAAACCAGGTGCGGAAGGCGAATTGGTGGCACAGCGGACTATACATCGTGTAGATCAGGCGACCCGGCCCCGTCAGGCCAAAATGCATCAGCGTTGGCGCGGCCACTGGCAAACCGACGTACAACAGCAAAATAATCACGAGCACGCGCAGCCACTGCCGCGAAAGGCCAAGCATCCAGCGGTTGATGCGTACCGCCGGTGAATTGTTCGTCATGGGGTGAGTCCTTCTAAGGTGCGCTGATCACGATCAACTGTTGGCTGAGTTCGTCGCTGGTCAATGCGCCGTAAGCAATATGCCGGATGATACCCCGCCGATCGATAAAGTAGCTAGACGGCGCACCGCGTACCCGATAGCGATCCATCAGCCGCCGATCGGGATCGATCACGATATCGAAGGTCAGGCCAAACCTTTGTGTCCACGCGCTCACCACGTCCGACGGCTCACCCAGATTAACCGCGATGATCCGCACGCCCTTATCGTGATATGCTTGATAAGCCGTTTGAAGCGCGGGCATTTCCACCAGACACGGGCCGCACCATGTCGCCCAGAAGTTGACGAGCATCGGTTGATTGGGCGTAATCACGAGGGCTGATCCGTCCGGGTGCAAGGCGTCCAAGGGTGGCGCGTAACCGCCTTCCTCAGCCGCTACCGGAAGCTGTCCCGCGCCAATATAGCCGATCGCGTTGACGCGCGCTTTATCCGGCAAGCCCGCGCCGATCACGAGCAGTGCCGCCACGCTCACGCTGAGCATTGCTAATATGCGCCCAATCGCTAAAAGAATTGGACGTTGAGCCATTGACTCAGGCTGCTATCCAGCGCGACCGGCTCAAACGGGCCGAATTGTCGCGCCAAAATTGAGCCGTCGCGCCCGATCAAATAGCTAGTCGGATATTGGCGTACCGTGTAGCGATCATTGACGGTGCCGTTCGGGTCAAGCGCCACGTTGAAGGTGAGGGCGCGCGTTTGCAGAAATGGCGCGATCGTGCTCGCGTCCTCGCGATTATCGATCGCCAGCACTACAAAGCCGAGCACCTTATAGCGATCTTCCAGCGTTTGCAGCGTCGGCATTTCGCTTTTGCAGGGAGCGCACCACGTCGCCCAAAAGTTGAGCAGCACGACCTTTCCGCGCAGCGATCGCAGCGACACGATCGATCCGTTGATCAGCTTGGCGGAGAAATCCGGCGCGCTCATGCCAACGTTCAGCCCTTCCGCCGTTGTGCTGCTTACCTGCGCTGCCGAATTGTTCGGTGGGAGCGCAGCAGCCGTTTGGCAGGCTGTCAGCGCAATGATCAGAAGTGCTGATGGGAGCAACTGATATAGTTTCAAGATGGATGGGAAGCCCTCACCCTAAGTCACGCTCCATGAAGGTGAGCGCTACCGGATCAAAACGCAGCGACACGCTCGGCACTGGCGTCACGTACTTATAATTCGGACCCACTTGCAAGCACTGTCCGAGATCGCCAAACGCCACACTACCGCGCGCCAGCCCCGTCCCGCATTCTTCGACGTTGTACGAAAAGTCGGAAAGCCCCGTCAGCCGCGCCGCAATATCCGACATGTGATTCGTGAACAGCAGATAGCCCATCCCGATCAAAAAGACGCCGCTCACCACTTCGATCAGGCGCATGTTGCGCTGCAACCGTTTGAACAATGGGCGCACTTGATCGAGCGCCATGGCAGTGATCAGAAACGGGATCGCCAAACCGAGCGAATAAGCGGTCAGCATAACGGTAGCCGTATTAGTCGATCCGTTCGAAGCTAGAAACAGGATCGAGCCATAGACCGGCCCTACGCATGGCGTCCAACCTGCGGCAAACACCAGGCCCATGAAGATCGAGCCGAGGTAGCCGTATGAGTTGCGTGGGTTCATCTGGCGGCGCGTATCGGCAAATAAGACGCTTTGCACGCCGTCTAACGCTTCCGCCACGCCGCCTGCTGATTTGCCAAAGTGTGCGCGAATTTGGCGGAGCACCCAACCCGTCACGCCCATGATGTGTAAGCCGAAGAAAATCACGATCAAGCCGCCGACGCGTGCCAGCGTGTTTTGCAGCGAATAAAACGAGATGCCGAGCAACTGTATGCTGGCGTTGATCGCGATGCCGAAACCGACAAAGACCAGCGTGAAGCCGAGCACGAACATCAGCCCGTGCATCAATAATCTGGCGCGATTCGTCGTGATCGCAGCGCTGACTGCTCCGCCTGTGCCACCCGCCAAACTTACCGGATTAATCAGCGAGTTGCCGCCCGTGCTTTGAGCGGCGCGCGCGCTCATATAGCTGACGTAAGCGGGCATGAGCGGCAGCACGCACGGCGATATGAACGATAGCAAGCCCGCCACAAACGCAAGGCCAACGGTGATATTTGCGGTTGAATCCATCACAAAGAATCCCTGTTATATTTCGATCGTTACAGTACACTCAGTATTATCGACAGCTGCGTAAATGGCTTTTGCCACATAAACGGGCAGTTGAATGTCGGGCTGCGCATGTTCCGGCGCATTCGCACAGCCAAAGCGATTATGCCAATATACGCCAAGCACATTAGCGCCACACTCCAGACGCATCAGCCACGGCGTTCCTTGCCTGTCACCGGGCTGCACAACATGTAAGGAAGTTGTCAGGGTAAGTAAGGCGGAACCACCACAGAAGGCCGATTGCACTCGCAAATTGCGTCCAGCATATAAACTAATCCGCATCGCGCGCCGATCGATCACCATATGCAGTGCTTGTTTTATTGGAGTGGGAAAATCCGGCAGGCGCGCAAAATGTTCAGCAAGCGCCCAACGCCCTTGGCTGATCTCGTACCAGACGCTGCCATCATCGACGGTCAGCGCGCCGATCACCGGAACGACCGCGCCATAACCGAGTTTCGTCAGCACGGGCGCGCCACCACTGCACCAGCCGCGTATCAGGCTGGACGGCGCGATCAATTCAGCCCAAAATGGCGTGTTCATCTGTAATTTGATCTGTGACTCGACCATTGGCACTTTGTAATCCGCGATCGGCTGCATATCGGTTCGCGCGATCAGGCCATGCGCGCTGAGCAGCCAATCTCCACGCGCCCGCACGCGATGCACGCTGTCCGGCGCAAGGTGGCCGATCACACTGCCGCCGATTGTTTCGTATACGGGCGTCAAGCCAAACGCGCGCGCTGGAAATTCAACGTTCGGCGCGGCATGATCAATAGCAATGACATGCTGAGAACCCGTCGCAACTGCCAAACTTGCCAGCCCTGAGCGCTGCAAAAAAAGGCGGCGCGACAGTTGAGTTGACAGCCGAGTTATCGGGCGAGTCACGTCAGCTGCCCAGATCGGCGGCGTTCTGCGGGCCTTTGCCCACCACTTTGTGACAACTGATGCACGCCGCATTACGCAGTTGGTTGTCCATGAAAAAGCTGTTCATGCCGTTGGGCAGCATGGTATGCGCCAGATGGCAGCTTGTGCAGACCAACGGCGCATTGGCAACAGGCGATGACCATTCTTTGGCGGCTTCTGCGCCCCCTGTGAAGCTGCTGTCGATCGTTATTTTGTCGCCCTTCGCCAGCAAATCCACCACTTGCGGCAATTTGGTGTGAAAGTGATTATTCAGCCCTTTGACGTTGAGCAGCGTATCGGTATGGCAGCCAACGCACGCCACATTCGACAGCCATCCTTCGCGCGTTTCGGTTTTGGCAAGCGTCGGGTCTTCGTGACCTGTTACAAACGTCACCGAGTCCCGCGCGCCCAATGCGATCGCCGCCACGCGGTCAGGCAAATTGCTGCTGCCACGGTGACAATCGATGCAGGCGAACGCAGTCTTTTTATCTTTTTGCGACAGGTGATAATGCGCCGTTGCCAGATCGGTAATCGGCACTTCAGCATGATCGAGCGCGATATAAGCGCGATTGTAGTAAGTCGATTCGGGGATCGTATGACAGGCGACACAAAATGAGTCGTGATCTTCCAGCGTGGAAGCGGTCACGAAACCGACGCCGCTAAACACGATCAATAGTGCGAACAAGCCGCCCACGATCAACGGCCAACGACGGCGGCGCGTAGCCATGACGGGCGTGACAGGCGACACTACCGGAACGATCGGGGGGGTGGGTGGATTATTAGTTTCGGGAGTCGGCATGTTGTGCAGCCTTTAGCTTTATTTCGTACTACTCACATGCACGATTATATCGTGATCGCTTGCAGATTGATCGCGTGAATGGCGTCCGTGCCGTCGCGTGAGTCGCTGCCAAAAATGCCGCTGTTGTCGTGCGATTGAACAAAGCCGCTCTCATCGGTGGCGCGCACGGCGACCTGATGCGATCCGGTCGTCGTCGGCACCCATTCTGCCCACCACTGCGTCCACGTCAGGTTGTTGGGGCCGTTCACAATTTGCGCGGGCGTCCAGTCACCGCCATCGATGCGTATCTCGACTTTGGTGATCTTACGTGGGGAGCCATAGGCTACGCCTTCGATCTCGACGCGCCGCCCGACCCCAACTTTAGCGTTATCCGGCGGACTCTGAATCAGCGAATTGGTTTTGACAGTGGCGATATTGGAGTAGCCGTTGCCTTCCCAAAAGCCGATGTAGTCCTGTGCGATGAACTCGATATGCTGAATCCAGCGCGGCATCTTCTGACCATACAGGCCGGGCATCATAATCCGCAATGGGAAGCCGTGCGTGGTGGTAAGCGGCGCGCCGTTCATCTGATAGGCCATCATGACGTTGGGCTGCATGATCCACTTCAATTCAACCGACGTGCTGTAACCGTCGGCGGCCTCGAATTTGGCGTGCGTCGCTTCCTTTTTAATGCCGAGCTTGCTCAGCACATCTTCCATATGAAAGCCGCGCCATACCACGTTGCCGATCAAGCCGCCGCCGACCGGATTACCAATGCATTCGATCGTCCGCATTTCTTCGTAGGCGGGCATTTCCTTGACTTCTTCGTAGTGCAATGTCAGCGGATTATCAACCAAACCGTCGATGCGCAGCGACCAATTGGCGGCGTCAATCGTGGGCGTTTTGTTGTAATCGTACTGTGTATCGTAGAGCTTTTCGGCAGAAGTCGTCAGAATGCTGTTGTAAGTGACCGATCCGTAAGTCGGGTCTGGCACGGCGTCAGCAGCGGTAAATACTTTAGTCGCCTGTGGAACGTCGGTGGGTGAAAGCGTGCTGCCGGGCGCGTAAAGCGTCGGGATAGGGGGTAAGGTGGAAGGCCGACAGCCTGCCGCAACAGCCAGTGCCGAGCCGGTCAGACCGATCAAAAAGCCGCGTCGTGATACTTTGGAGTCCATACAAAATCTCCTGCTTACTTGTCAGAAGCGACTTTTGCTGTAAATCTTACGCAAATCATGGGCAGATTGGATTGCTCAGCGCGTTGCCGGACGCCACAATAAACCGCGCAGCACGATTCCCATGCCGATCGCAATGAGCACGACCCCAATAACCGTAGTGCCGAACGCGACCTGATAGGCCGACGCCAATAACAGGCTGACGCCAAAACCGAACAGTGCCGTACTCCCCAACAAACCCGCAGCCGCCTGACTGAGCAGCGCGCGGATGAACCATACCGCCGCGATCGCGACGATCGCCAGCGGCCACCAGGTGAGCACCTGACGGGGCAGCGCGCCTTGTGTTAACGCGACGCTGAACAACGCAGTGGCGATCAGCGCAATCACGATCAGCAGCATTCGGCCATCGATTTGCACGCGCGGCAAACGGCGACGAACCGATACGCGCGCAATGGCAGGCAGTTCCGCATCAGCACTACTCTCAGCCAAATCAACGGGCGCAGCCGGATCAGCGGTCAGAGCGCGGTCAGATGAGGTGGATCGGCGGCGAAACATGCGTTCAGTGCTTCAATCTTAGCGGGTTGAGCGGTCGCGTCTGTGGCAGCGTTTGCGATGCTGGTGCGGCTTTATTGCTTTCAAGGCATTGCGCGCCGTTCGGTCCGATAATTTGCGCATGGCGAACGCCGCGCGCCACATCCAGCCGATCGCCGGGGCGCAGCAATACGCGCTCGTCCGTATCCGGTAAGATCACCTCAACGGAGCCTTGCACACAGTACAACACCTTGTCGTAACCGTGACTGCGCGGCGCATAGCGAAAGTTCGGATCGTTCGTCCAACGGTAAGGACGCAAACCTTCTTGTTCCATACGCTGCGCGATCGTTTGTTGGCTTGGATTCTGTGCGCCATACCAGCGCGTAAGTTTGATGGATTCGTGATTAGTTGTCATAAAAAGCCCTGCCAGATGGCAAACGCTATGTTTGTCAGATGCGATACTGTATCAGATGATTCTAAGTGTGGGATGAGTGTATGCATCAGAACGTGCTCACTTCCTTTTTGCCGGATACCACCCACAGCCACTGACAAGCGAGGATATCGTCGGGACACACGCATCAAAAACAGGGTTGAATAGAGGCAAAAAGCGTTGAAGCCTGATAAAGTCATGCGAAGTTCGACGGGTTACTTCGATGTTCGTCGCCTGGGCGTTGCAATCACGGGTTTTACACTGAGGCAATATGGGATGTACTTGACAATGGCGCAATCGGATCGCTTTGAAGCATTCAACAGCATCGGGCTGGATGTAACGCAGTGACTATATTTCCTGATTATCTGCTTGTGGGTCATGTTGCCCACGATGAAACGCCTGCTGGCCCAAAGTTGGGCGGTACCGTATCCTATGCAGGCAGCGCCGCCGATGCGCTCGGCGCACATGTCGCCATCGTGACCAGCGCTCAGCGTCACGAGGTGGTGTTAGCTGCGCTGCCGACCCGTGCCGAGGTACATCTGATTGAAGCGCCCCAAAGCACTGTGTTCGTCAATACCTATGTTGGTGATGGCCGCCGTCAGGTTTTACGCAGTCGAGCCGCGCCGCTTTCGTTGAAAGATATTCCGGCGGACTGGCAACATGCGCGTATCATTCACCTGGCACCGCTTGACGATGAAGTTGACCCGCAATTAGCCCGCGCTTTTCCCCATGCCTTTTGTGCCGCGACTCCCCAGGGTTGGATGCGCACATGGGACAGCGAAGGGGTGGTAAGTCGCAAACCCTGGGCTGACGCTGAAGCGCTGCTGCCACTGCTGAACGCTACGATCTTCAGCGAAGAGGACATTCAGCACGATCAGGCGCTTGAAGCGCATTATGCGGCGCTAGCCCAATTGTTGGTGGTGACGCGGGCGGCTAAGGGCTGCACTGTTTACCAGAAGGATCAGCCACCTATCGATATTTCAGCGCCTATCGTTCAGGTTGTCGATCCCACGGGTGCCGGTGACGTGTTCACAGGCGTTTTTCTGGTGATGATGCAGCGCACGAATGACGTTCGCCATGCTGCCGAAGTCGCTACCCGGTTGGCGTCCTTTTCGGTAACGCGCGTCGGTCTGGAGGGCATTCCAACGTCTGCGGACATTGAACAGGCTGTTCGCCGTTGAGAGTATCGGCACGAACCCGGCTCAACTTAAAATAACGCCGCCGCCCGGAACACTGCATAACCCGCTGGCTGCACGATCCAGTTTGTACCGTCCGTCGTAATCCCCTGGCTGAGCGTCGGCGTGCCTGACTCCATTGTGTAGCGAACGCCGTTAATCGTGGTCACATCGCCCGGCGTCCAGGTGATCGCGCTTTTGCTGAAATTGATCACCGTAATAAATAAGCTGCTCGCGTCCCAATCGCGCAATAAGTACAAATCACGCTGGCTGCCGCTCAATATCGGCAAATCATATTGATTGTGAAAAGCGCTGTTGTTGGCGCGTAAAGTGCCGAGCGTGCGATACAACATCAGCAGCGAGTCCGGTTTCGCAGCTTCTTCTTCAACGCTCACGCCGCTGTTTGGCTTATTATTCGCATCGGACGGCGCAAACCAGTTCGTTTGTCCGCTGCCTTTGAGGCTGGCATACCACGGAAGTGGCTCGCGACGGTAGGCGTCATACCACGGTGCGCCGCCCTTATCGCCCTTCATGCCGAGTTCTTCGCCATAATACAGCACGGGCGTCTCTGGCACGGTCAATTCAAATACAGCAGCCGCACGCGCACGCGCCATATCCCCATTCACATCACTCAGCACGCGATTGGTATCATGGTTATTAGTGAAGCGCACCAGATGAGCATCCGGCGCGTATAGCTTTGTGGCACTGCGCACGACTCCGCCGATCAACGCTGGCGAAGTGCCCGCCAATGCGCCGTCGCCATCTTTGTCCTGATTACCGCCGAGCGCCGTGTACAGCGGAAAGTCGAACGCTGCATCGAATTGATCGCCGTTCAGGTAAGATTGAATCGTTTTGGCGATCGATACCCATATTTCGCCAAGCAGCAATGAATGCGGATTTTTAGCGGTCATGGCCGCGCGCAGTTGTGCCCAAAAGTCATGCGGTGGGCCAGTTGCCACATCGCAGCGGTAGCCGTCCACGCCCGCCGACAGATCGCCGCTGCCGAGCGGATCCATCCAGTGCAGCGCAATATCGATCGCGAATTGGCGCGTTTTGGGGCTGTCATAATTCAGCGTCGGCATATTTTTGACCGATGCGAACGTTGCGTATTGGGTGTGATCTTTGTTGAGCCAGGTATAGTAGTCCGCGTACTGGCTGGCCGGGTTGCCCAACGCATCTTTGAAGTACGGATGCTGATCCGAGGTGTGATTGACCACATAATCCAGCAAGATGTGCATGTGCCGCTGATGCACTGCCCGGATCAGGCGAATCAAGTCGTCGTTGGTGCCGTAATCGGGATTGACCGTGTAGTAATCACTCGTATCGTAGCCGTGATAGGACGGGCTTTTGAACACGGGCAGCAGCCAGATCGTGTTTGCGCCCAAACTTTGAATGTAATCCAGCCCATCGATCACGCCCTGCAAATCGCCAATGCCGTCACCGTTCGAGTCGCGAAAGCTGCGCACGAATACCGAATACATCACGGCATCACTGAACCAGCGCGTATCATCACGGACGAGCGCAGCGGTGACCGCTGCGGATAAGGTGGCTGCTTGCGTTGCGGTTTGTGGCGCAGCCGTATTTTGTGGCGCGAGCACGCCTGCGTTCAGGCTCAAGGTTGCCGCGCTGGTCGCTGTGGCGGTTGCGTTAAGCGTGGCCGCTCCGGTTGCTGATCCAGTGGACAATGCGATTCCGCTGGTGGGTGCATTGGTCACGCCACCGATGGGCGTCGTCTGGAAAGTTGCCACCACGGTTGCCGCCACCGTCGCGATCGCGGTGCTGCCAGGGGTGGGCGTCGCGCTGAGGCCCGGCACATTGCTCGGTATGCTGGTGAAGCCGCCCAACGGCGTCGTCTGGAAAGTCGCCGCACTGGTTGCCGCAAGGCTGCCGACCGCCGGAGCGCCAACCACCTGAGTGACCGCCGATACCGTGCCCATTGACGCTGTGCTTGCTGACACTGTGCTTGCTGACACTGTGCTCACTGATACGGTGCTCGCTGATACCGTAGCGGGCAGTGCGGTTACCATGCTGTCAGCCGTAGCGCCAGCCGGTAAGTTGGTCATGCTGCCGATGGGCACAGCAGCCAGCGTTACGGATTGTGTGCTGCTCTGTGCGCTGCCGATAGGCGCAGGCGATAAGGTCATGTTGATCGCGTTCGTGCCCGCCGCACGCGCCGTGACGGTTGCGATCGCCTGTGACGAGTCGCAGCCTGCGCTGATAGCGACTAAGCCGATTGAGATTACCAGACTGCTCAACAGAAGGGGCAAACGTTTGATCATAAGGGTTCTTTCCGCTGACGTGGACGCTGTATTATACGCGAAAAGTATAGCACTATCGCGATCGATTCGGGCGATCGCGTGCGCTATAATCCGTCAGCGTTGACCAGATGATCGATAAAAGCACAAAATGAGGAATTATCACTGTGAGCAACTTCACCGCTAAAGAACTGGAGTACATGCAAAGTCAGCGGTGGGGGCGGCTGGCAACCATCAGCCCGGATGGACGACCGCAGATCGCGCCCGTTGGCTTTCGCTACAATATTGAGCTGGATACGATCGATATTGGCGGCTTCAACATGAGTCAAAGCAAGAAGTTCCGCAATATCCTGACGAACCCAAATGTGTCGTTTGTGATCGACAATGTACTTCCGCCATGGCAGCCGCGCGGCGTTGAAATACGCGGCACTGCACAGGCGATTGATCAGGGCGGCAAGGCGCTGTTCGAGGCCGACTATAACGCTGATAATGCGCTCATTCGTGTCAGCGCTTTGCAAATCATCGGGTGGTGCCTGGATACGGACGCTTACAAGCCGCTCAACCGCAAGGTCAACGCCTGAAGGTCGCCGCTGAGAATCCAGAACTCAGCCTTGGCAGCGCGTGGCGGCTGTGCTATGATTGCACAGGTCGGGTTCGTAGCTCAATTGGCAGAGCAGGCGCCTTTTAAGTGCAAGGTTGAGGGTTCGAAACCCTCCGGACCCATTAACAATCTACCCTGACATACAATCTGAACTTAAAGCCTGTGCTTACGATTTGCGAGCACAGGCTTTTTTGTGTCTGATGTAAGTTGCGCTTATCGACCCAACCCTGGCGAACTGAAAGCTGTCAGAAAGCCGACAATGAACAGGATCACCCTGAGGGCAAGCCCGCCCAAAAAGATCGCCCTGAAGCCCTTAAAAAGCCCGAACTCGTGCGCCCGACCGACCGTCCAGGCGATCAGCACAAAGCCAGCCAGGACACTAAAGCCGACCAGCACGCCGCCGATTCCGAGCATCGCTTGAGCCGTTTGTTTGTTGGCCGGGTTTTGCGTGAACAAAATAAGGCTGAACAAGACCAGCAGGATACCAACGAATTCCGCCGTATAGATTCCCATGTAAGCGCGTGATACCCATCGCACAAAGCGTAAAAAGCCGCCCGATCCGCCCGTGAGTGTGCCAACTACATAAATTGCCACGATGCTCAACAGAGTCGAAAGCATCCATTCCAACCCATATTTGAGCGACTCCGGTACGACGTGCGCGGAATCGAACTCCACCATGAACCCTGCCAGTTGATCGGTGACTCGTTGAGAACTTGTCCCTAGCAATAATGAAGAGGTCAACAGGCGGCCAATGCTGGAATAAAACGCACCGACGAACAGAGTCACCACGATGAATAAAATCACCAATTCAAGCAGCGTCTCGATTACTTCCCCCAGAGCAATTGCGCTTGTGAAGGTCGCTGCGCCGCGTCCGCCACCACCATTCGCTTTGGCGTTTTCTGCGTTGATCGTGGCAAGCGCCTGTTCGATGGGTTCGCCGGTGAGCGACATGGCAAGGTTCGCGGCAAAGGAATCCGATTGCAGTTCCGGGTTGGTACGGAGGGCCTCAGCGAACATTGCGCGGGCTTTGTCGATTTGACCGCTCATTTGCAAGCTCAGCGCATGATCCATTTGTGAGCGGGACAATTTGCGCTTTTGTTCCGAAATCGCCAGCGGTAGGATGGTGGGTGGCACAATGGACGCTGCATCTGCGATTGATGCGCTGCCAGGCACGCTCACGGGGACGGGTGGTTCATAATTGCTGGCATTACCAGCACTGCTGACACTATTAGAGTTACTGATAGCATTACTGGCGATTTGCGCGGCTTGCTGCTGCGCTTCGATGTGCCGGAGCGCTTTCACGGCCAAATCGCGTAAAGTCGCATCAACGTCATTGTCCGCAATTTGTTCAAGTATGGGCAGCCCGCGCGGGTCACCCGATTTGCCGAGCTTGATGATCGCGCTGCGCCGCTGGTCGGTGCTTCCGGCATGATAGCGTTGCAAATATTGATCGGCGGTGTTCGTCATAATCAATCGTTCTTTCGCAATAAATTCATCGGATTACGTTGGCGTCGCTTTCGGGTCACTGTCGAGCGTCCATATCCAAATGCGGCGATAACGACATTCTGTAACAACGTGATTGTCCAGCGCATTGTACAGGTTCAGCGCAAAGCCGCCGCGCACGCTTTTCGCAGTAACGCTGGTTTCCAGCTTGCCGTTGATGTAGAGCAGCAGTCGATCATCGAGCGCAATCAGCAAAACGGTGTTGAACTGCGTGCGCAAAAAAAGATCGGAAGCATGTTTGTAGTTGAGCAGTGTGATTTTATCCTGCTGCTGAGTCAGGATTGCATTGCCGTCGTTCGTCAGAAAGATCGAACTCAAGCCGTTGTCGGTCATCCGAAAGCTCAACCCGCACGCGCTGTCCACGCCTGCGGTATACCAGATCATCTGGAAGCCGAGCACGAAATTCTGAGCGGCGCTGCCCTGTCCCAACCCCAGAAAGCTGTAGCCGGGGTCACTGGTAATGGCGTAACCAGTGGGCACATCGAATAGTTCGCGACCACCTGCTGGCACCAGCGCCACGGTATGCAGCGCAACCAGCACGTTTTCGGGGGCACCGCTCAGGTCAACGGTGGCGGCAGGCGTGATCGCCAGTGAAAAAGTGGGCGTAATCGTTGGCGTCGCTGACGGCGGACGTGTCGCTGAGGAGGCGCTCGGCGGGTAGGCTGGCACGCTGCTTGTAGCGCCATCGGCGCGAGTGCTATCAGCTTCAGTGGCAGGCAGCGTTCGGGGTGCGTTGGCTGCCGATGCGCCGCTTGCCATGAGCAGCCCGATCATCAGCGCAAAAAACAAGCAAGCGGCACGCAGCATGAACGTTCCTTCTGCAATGATCAGGTGAATTGTGCATTAAACGATTGCTAAATAACAACGAATGGTATGCCTGTTAAAATAGCCGAAAATCCGGTAACGCGCAAGGGGTTACCTGTCCCGCGCGGCCATTTTAGATTTTAGGCTTTTGGCAGACCATCAGCGATAATCTGTTTCTACAACCGCATGAGCGTATTGAAGCTGAGGATATTTTGAAGCAGACGAAACGGTTACGACGGGTGGGCTGCGGATTTTTGCTGGCGTTCTGGTTTGCGCTGATCGTGATCACGCCCTGCACAGCAATCACGCTGATCAGTGGCAGCGAAATTCGCCTCACGCGCAGTGATGTTCCCGATGATTACGCGCTGCGGATGTGGCTGGTGCAAGACGCTAATCGGCGCGGTTTAGGCGTCTCGACGGGCTTTACCACTAATCCAACGAGCGATACGGTTTGCACAATCACTGATACGCACTTTGTGTTATGGAAGGGTTCAGCGCAAAGTAGTCGCAGCTGCGCCTGTTACGCCAAAGCGGATTATACGCTGACCAGTGAAGGTGCTGATGCTTGTCAGATTGCGGGGGTGTGATGTACGCGCCTGCCTTTTAACGGCGTGAATTTTGCTTGACGATCAGCGCATCCAATGTTCAGCGTAAGTCGGCGTACATGTTGCGCAGACCCATTGCCGCTCACCCTTTTCGACTGTATTATTCTGTGGACACTTTCTAATCAGCTTAACCAGGAGACGATCATGGAGCCGCAAGATAGTTTGAACAAGGCTGCTGCCAATGTGCAGCAAACCGTATCACAAGTTGGCGCACAGGCCAAGGACACCGTTAATCAGGTAGCCTCACAAGCGAAAGAAACCGCCAATCAAGTCAGTTCGGATGCGTCGCACGCTGCCGCCGATGCGCGCCGTTCCATGCGCGACACTGCCTATACTACCAAAGAGAAAGCCTCCGACGCGCTCTTGAACGCAGCCGAAGCGATGCGTCAGGAAGCACTCAAGGGCGGCAGCGACGAGATGATCCGCCAGTCGCAGCAGTTGGCGCGTGGCATGGAAAAAGCAGCCCTGTATCTGGACAGCCATACGCTTGATCAGATGGGCGTCGATGCGTCCGAGACGGTTCGCCAGAACGTTTGGCAGACGATCGGCATCGTATTCGTGGTCGGCTTGCTGTTGGGCTTGCTGTTCGGTGGCAGCGGACGCGAACGCGCCTAAGTTGCGGCCCCGTTGAATCTCGAGGGTTGCGGACACGGCAGACCGTGTCCCAACCGGCAATTCGGCGCGCGGTAGGGATGTGGCCTGCCACGTCCGCAACCCTTAAAACGCTGCCCTTCAGGGCAGGGCGTAGTCTTTCCATATGCACTTTGATTTCAATCTACCAACCTTTTTCAACCCCTTTTTTTACACAAATTTTATGAGTCTTGCACGATCTGCGTTATAGTGGGTATCGATTTTGCAAAGGGGGGTGCTGTGCATAAAGTCCAACCCATCGATACGAACTTATTGGCTCACAATCATAATCTGACGCTCGAAATACAGCGCCGCGTCGATCAATTGTCAGCGATTAATACGGTAGCGGCGGTAGTCAGCCAATCGCTCGATCTGAACGTTACGCTGCAAACGGCATTGGATGCGGTGTTATCGGTCATTGACGTAGAAGCGAGCGGCATCAGTCTGATTGACGAACAGACAAATGAACTCGTCATGCGTGCTCAACGTGGCTGGAAAAATGATTTCGTCACGACGCCCATGCGCATCCCCATGGGGCATGGCATGTCCGGCTACGTGATCGCTGCTAATGAAGTCATCGTCACGAGTGATGTGTCGAAAGACCCGCGCTTGATCGTGCCAGCAGTCGGCGAAGAAAACATTCAGGCGATGGCAATGGCACCGATGCACGCGCGCGGCAAAGTGATCGGCATTCTGAGCGTGCTGAGCTATGAGCCGTACGTGTTCGATGAGCAGGAGATCGCGGTTTTGCGCGCCATTGCTGATCAGGTTGGGTTGGCGCTCGATAATGCGCGCCTCTATGAAGCGACACGCTCACAACAGAGTCGCTTGCATACGGTGCTGCAATCGACCGCCGACGCGATTATCTCGACAGACGCGCAGGGCACTGTCAACCTGATCAATCAAGCCGCCGAACGGCTTTTCGATCTGCGCAGCAATCAGGTGATCGGCCAACCGCTGTTCACGATTGCGCTGCCCATCGAACTGCGCGACGGGCTGGCCGAAGCGTTTGCCGCCGATATGCCCGGCGGTTTCGATGTGCTGCTGAGCAGCGGGCGGTTCTTATCGGCGGTGATCTCGCCTGTACTGGTGGCTTTTGACGGCACGCCGCAGCAAAACGGTTGGGTGATCGTGTTGCAAGATATTTCGCACATCAAAGAGGCCGAACGCGCTCGTTTGCAATTCATCCAAACGGCGGCACACGACCTGCGCAATCCGTTGGGCGTCACGTTGAGCGCCTTGACGATGTTGCAACGAAGCTGGAAAGAGCCGACTGCGACCGATCGCGAGGTCTTTTCGATCGCTATGCGCGGCGTCAACCGGATGCAAGACTTGATCGACGATCTGCTGCATCTGGAAAAGCTCGAAAGCGGCGTCGATTTTGCGCTGATCCCATTCGATATTGGCGAACTGCTGCAAAATGCCGTGCAAGATTTTGGGCCGACCCTTGAGCAGCGCAATCAGCAGTTCTTATTGCAGATCGCGCCGCTGCTGCCGATGGTTACAGGCGATGCGCGCTGGCTATCGCGGGCACTTGCCAACTTGCTGAGCAATGCGCACAAGTACACACCGGACGGCGGCCTGATCACACTGTACGCCTATGCTGACGACGAGTCACTGACGGTGGCCGTACAAGATAATGGCGCAGGCATTCCGCCCGATGCGCAGGCGCGTTTGTTCGAGCGTTTTTATCGTGCTCGCCATACCGAAAATCAGGTCAAGGGCACGGGTTTAGGACTGGCGATCGTGAAGTCGGTGATGGAAAAGCATCACGGACGGATCGAAGTGCAAAGTGCTCCCGGTGAAGGCAGCCTGTTCAAGATGATTTTGCCGCTTCAGCCGTTGGACGTCTGACACCTGACGTGCAAAATGGTTATTCCGTGAGCAGCGTATCCAGCAAGGTATGCACATGCGCCAGCACATCGAAGGGCAGCACGGGTTTGGTCAGATAGCTGTCAATATTGGCGTTAAAGCCGACTGATACGGCAAAGCTGCGTGCGTGCGCCGTCATAATGATGATCAGCGTATGGCGTCCGGCTATTTTGTCTCGCTCACGGACAGTGCTTGTCACATCGAAACCGCTCAAGCCGGGCATTGCCACATCCAACAGCATCAGATCGGGCGGCTGCTGATCGTATAGGGTCAGGGCGTCTTCACCTGTAAATATGGCGGTTGCATTGAACCCATCTTCGCGGAGCGCAGCCGCAATCAGTTTGCAAAAAGGTAGATCATCATCTACAACATAGATTATTTTCGACATGATGGGCACTCCGAACCGCTTTTAATTTATTTGGCAAACATAGAGTTTGCCATTTGGCACGGCTTAATTTTAACCGACGTTGATCGTAACGCAATACTGAAGAGTCCGTCGCTTTGTTAGAAATGCGGTGGGTGAGCGTTGGCAGCGCGTAATGACAAAGATGCAACCTGCCGAGTCACACAGGGTCACACACAGCCAAAACGCGGTTCGTTGATCGGCGCTGGAATCCGTACAATCTGATCAGCAGCGATCTGGACAATAATTCGCAAAGGTGGGACAGTATGACAACCGCTTCTGATCAACATTTTGACGTGATCATCCTCGGCGCAGGACCCGCAGGCGCGGCGGCAGCCCTGCGAGCACGCACATTAGGCGCACGAGTCGCTGTGGTGGAACGTAAACGGGCGGGTGGCACCTGCACCAATTCAGGCTGTGTGCCAACCCGCGTATTAGCGAAAACGTCGCGGATTTTGCGCGATATTCATGATGCACAGCACTACGGCATTCACGTTTCCGAGCCGCAGTTGGTGTGGTCGGAGACGCAAGCGCGTGTCATGCAGGTGATCGAACAGGTGCATGGCGCAAAACATCAGGAGCGCAACATCAAACAAGCGGGCGCGGAATACATTCAAGCAGCCGCCACTTTCATCAACCCGCACGAGATCACGCTGAGCAGTGTGCAAAATGGGAGCGCTGTGCAAAATGGCGGGCAGCGCACTTTATACGCCGACAAGTTCATTCTATGCTGTGGCGGCCATCCGGCGCGCTTACCCATTCCTGGCGCAGAGCTGGCGCTCACTTCCGATGATTTGTGGACGCTGCCGACGCTGCCGCGCTCTGCGATCATTGTCGGTACCGGCGCAACAGGCGTACAGTTGGCGAGCGTGTTTCATAGCTTTGGCATGACGCTGACGCTGCTTGAAAGCGCGCCGCATGTGCTGCCGAGCGAAGACCCGGACGTGGCGGAAGTATTGGCTGAGGCGTTTCATGAGCAGGGAATTCACATGGTGACCGGAATAGGGGGTGTCGATCAGATCGAAGCGCTGCCTGATGGAACGCGCCGCCTGACTTATCGCAAGGCCGATCAGACGCATACAATCGATGCTGAAGCGGTCTTTTTCGCGGTCGGTTGGCCGGGCAACATCGAAGGACTCGGCTTGGAAGCGGCGGGCGTCGAACTGCGTAAACGCTGGATCGCGGTCAATGACTATTTACAGACCAGCGCTGAACATATTTACGCGGCGGGCGATATTACCGGGCGCATGATGCTGGTGCAGGCCGCCGATTATGAAGCGCACATCGCCGCCGAAAATGCGGTGCGCGGCTCACAACTGCGATCACAGCATCTGGTTGTTCCGCACGGCAGCTTTACTGATCCAGAGATCGCCAGCGTCGGCCTGACCGAAAGTGAAGCGCGCGAACAATTCCCGGACTGCCTGACCGCGACGGCACATTACCGCCACCTTGAGCGCGCCTTGATCGACAATCACCCTGCGGGATTGCTCAAGCTGATTGTTGATGCTAAGACGCGCAAGTTGTTGGGCGCACATGCAGCAGGCGAGCAAGCTGTCGGCACTATTCAGGCGGTCGCCGTAGGATTGGCCGCCGATGTGACCATTGATCAATTGGCCGCGCTTGAGCTAGCCTATCCAACTTACGCAGAGATCATCGCATCGGCAGCGCGCAAGTTAGCCCCAAATATCGGGCAGGTCGAAATGATGCCTTTGTGGAAAAGCAAATGATTCGACGCGCTCCGATCGGGCTTATGGCAGCGCTACGGGACTGCCGACGTAATATCGATCCGCGCAAGTGAGCTGCCTGGTTTATCCGTCGTGCCAGGCAGCGAAACCCACATGCTCGACATAGTATCGAACGTAATGCCGTTCGGCGCATCATCCAGCGCAACGGTTGTCAGCACTTGTCCCGTACTGTCCAGCACCACCACCGATTTATCGGCGTCCAGCGTACACCACAGATGTTTACCATCCCAGGCCAACGCCGTTGGATTTTTTCCGACAGGGTAAGTTCCGGTAATTTTGCCGGTCGCATCCAATGCATTGATTGTATCATCCCCATAATTGGCGACGTACATGATCTGGTCAGCATCGTCCCAGGCGAAATCAACCGGCTGCTTGCCAACTTCGATCGTATTGGTGATGTTCCCATCGGTATCGATCGTGAGCACTTTGTTATCGGGTTTATCCAGCGCGCCTTGCAAGGTAACCCATAACTGCGTGCCCGCCCATAACACTGTATTCGGACTGTGACCGCTGCCGCTGACATCGATTGTTGAGACGATTTTACCCTTCAAGTTGAGCGCCACAACTTTATCATCGCCATACAAAGCGACCCACATGCGCTGATTGTCGGGATCGTAGCTCATCGATAACGGGTTCAGGCCGACTTTGTAGGTACCAACTTTTTTGCCCGTATCGCTGTACACGCTCACCGAATTGCCGGGCGCTTGATCCGTGCCAAAGTCCGCCACCCACAGCCGCGTGCCGTCCCAGGCGAGCGCTTGCGGGGCACCGCCCGTGGTGATAGTGCCGGTCACGTTCCCATCGCCGTCAAGGATCGACACCGTACTGTCGCCCTGATTCGCGACATACAAATTGTTGCCACTCCACACGCTGTAAACGGGCATTGTCCCGACCTGGATCGTGGTGACTGTCGCGTTCGAGCTGGCAGTTGGCTTGGCACTCGGCCTGGCGGTCGGGTGGATCGTGGCAGCAGGCGTGGGCATGTCGGTTGGGGCGGCGTCCGTAGGCATGTCTGTGGGCGCGGCATCTGTGGGCGCGGCATCCGTCGGCGCAACTGTCGGTTTATTGGCGGTCGGCTTCTTAGTGGGTGCGGTTTTGGTGCCATTGGCGCGCGGCGTCGCAGTAGGCGTTGCATCGCTACCAGTGCTATTACTGCTATCATTTTGTAACGTGATTGAAAATTTGCCGATGGTAGTGCCTTTGCTAACTCCTTCACGAGTCGCCAGCAAGACATACTGACCAGCTTTTGAAAGCGTAAAACTGCTGATAGTGGCTGTTTTGCCATCGCTTGAAAGCTTGCCACTCGCGAGCAACTGCGGAGTCCCTTTTGAGGTATCAAAAAGCGTCAGCAATGGACGCAAAGTGCCGGAAGTGCGCTTCATCACGACCGTTACGCTGTCGTCGGCAGCCGCATCGAATTGATAAGCTGCGGCGTCATTTTGCGCATCCGCTTTGATTTCACCTGTCAGCGTCTGACCATAGGTAATCGTAGGATAGTCAGCTTGTGCGCGAACGACTGACGCAATGCCTGATAAAACGAGTGTCAGACCGATGCTCAGCGCGAGCACCACAGGTAGAAAGTGACGGGTTCGCATGGTTCTACATTCCTTCTTTTTAACGTCTCAAATATCAAGTGTGCACAAAAATTTGCTCTATCGCTGTTCGCGACTTAGACTCGGCACAAAACGGCAAAAGGCTAATTTATGAAATTAATTGTAGCGACAGTTCAAGAACAAGATGCTGACCGTGTGATCGCCGCATTGACCGCACAAGCCTATCGAGTGACGCGCATTGGCAGCACTGGCGGCTTTTTGCAGGAAGGCAATACGACGCTGCTCATGGGCGTTGAAGATGATCAGGTAGCGCCGATCATTGAAGGGTTGGCGCGTAACGGTCAGAAGCGGATGCGTTTTATGCCAGTCGCCAGCGGCGCGGGCATCAGCGGCGTCATGATGTACAACTACGTAGAAGTGCAGATCGGCGGCGCAACGGCGTTTGTGCTGGATGTTGAACATTTTGAGCAAATATAGCGATTTGTTGCTTTCTCGCCAGCTAACCTCGCCAGTTAATATAGAGTCGCTGTGGATCAACAACACCTTGCTGTAGCAGAAAAAGTCGCACGGCGATTTAGCCAGTTATCCGAAGTACAAGCGGTTGCGGTGGCAGGCTCGCAGCTGTCAACGGACAGCAATAAAAGCTCGGATATTGACATTTACGTTTATTCGATAACCGAAATTCCTGCACATTTGCGAACGGCTATCGGTACAGAATTTTCTGATGCTGTCGAGACGAACGACTTTTGGGGATTAGGAAATGAATGGATAGATCGCGAAACAGGTATTTCGGTTGATGTTGTGTTCTGGACTGTGAACTGGATCACCGACCAACTCGATCGCGTTCTGGTGCGTCATGAAGCATCAATGGGTTACACAACCTGCTTCTGGCATACCATTAAAATTTCGCGGATTTTGTTCGATCGCATTAATTGGTTCGCTCAGTTGCAAAAGCAAGCCATGCAGGATTACCCTGAACCACTGGTCAGTGCCATTCTCGCCAATAATTATCCGGTATTGCGACAAATAGCCTCGTCCTACCTGACACAGCTCGAAAAAGCGGCAAACCGTGGTGATCTGGTCAGCTTGAATCATCGGACAGCAGCAGTGCTTGCCAGCTATTTTGATATTCTGTTCGCCATCAACCGCGTGCTGCACCCCGGCGAAAAACGCTTGATCGATCTTGCAGAAGAACTTTGCACTAAACGACCCATCGCTATGCGCACCGAAATTAATGCGGTCATCCAAGCGAGCGCCAATGCAAATAAGGAGATCGGTGTGATGGTTAATCGGCTCATTGACAGCCTGGATAAAATTTTGCAAGCGGATGGGTTTTTAATCTGACCTAATCAACAAGCTTGCTTGAAGATTTTGTGTCACCTTGCATCACACTTTGCACTTCGCCGCGCTACTTTGCTGAGGCGCGCTATAATACGGTCATTCACGCTGCCCGCTGTTAGCAAAGGGACTCGCCGTAATGACCGATCGCCATGAGCCGCTGCCCGATACGACCAATGCGCCAGCC
>Ga0209724_1001439_pt1 | contig 21617 bp, 16 predicted proteins | sample grotaG_FD_184143 | JGI IMG/M metagenome (GOLD analysis project Ga0209724, IMG submission 184143) | Glacier valley bacterial and archeal communities from Borup Fiord, Nunavut, Canada, to study Microbial Dark Matter (Phase II) -... | ecosystem: Environmental > Aquatic > Freshwater > Ice > Glacier ...
TTGGGGTTAGAATTCGCCGTCGCCAGTGACATTCTTCGCACCGCTGTTGCACCGACTCGCAAAGACATTGTAAATCTGGGCGCGATCGTGCTGCTCAGAACGCTTCTAAACTACTTCCTAGAGCGAGAAATCAAACAGGGCGAGCAGAGCCGCTCCGAGCAAACCACTTTGCAGAAGTAGTTATATATTGTATCGCGAATGCTTTGCTAAAAAGTCTGATCGAATGCCTGTATCTTGAAAGAGCATCATTCGTCGCGTCAAGTCATGTCTACACTCAGTTTCTGCATCATTGTTAAAAACGAAGAGACAGCGTTGCCAAAGTGTCTCGCCAGTGTACGCGATATTGTTGACGAAATGATTGTTTTAGATACCGGATCGACCGATGGCACGATCGCGATCGCTCAATCTTTCAACGCCCGTGTCTATTCATTTGACTGGTGCAACGATTTCTCAGCCGCCCGAAATGAATCCCTTAAGTATGTGCAGGGTGACTGGGTTTTAGTGTTAGATGCCGACGAAGTATTGGTGCCCGAAATTATCCCCTCGCTTCAGCAGGCGATCGACAGTCCGCACCATCTTTTAATCAATCTCGTGCGTCAAGAAGTCGGAGCCGCTCAGTCGCCCTACTCAATGGTGTCTCGGCTGTTTCGTCGCCATTGCGAGATTCACTTCACTCGCCCCTATCACGCAATGATAGACGACAGCGTTGAGGCACTTTTGCAGCGCGAACCCGACTGGCAAATCGGATATTTGCCCGATGTCGCGATTTTGCATTATGGCTATCAGGCAAGCACGATCGCTGCCCGTGACAAATTCACCAAAGCCCGCACCATCATGGAAGGCTTTCTAGCAGATCATCCCACCGATCCTTATGTGTGCAGTAAGCTAGGTGCACTGTATATTGACATGGGAGCAACTATGCAAGGATTACAGTTACTAGAACGGGGACTGCAATCGATTCAGAACCGTTCTCAGATTGATGCACCAATTTTGTATGAACTGCATTATCACCTGGGCTGCGTCTATGGAGAACAGAATCCCACTCAGGCAGAGCACCATTATCAAGCGGCACTTCAGCAATCTATTTTGCCTAAACTTAAATTAGGTGCCATCAATAATTGGGGCAATTTGCTCAAAGAAAAAGGCGATTTAATCGGTGCAAAAACATTGTATGAGCAGGCATTAGAAATCGATTCAACGCTGGCGATCGCGCACAACAATCTCGGCATCACCTTAAAAGCCCTCGGACAGTTTGGAGCCGCGATCGGGCATTATCAAACCGCGATCGACCTACAACCCAATTACGCCGAAGCTCATCAAAATCTAGGGGTTGTTCTCTTAAAAGTGGGCAGCGTAAGAGAAAGTTTAGCGGCATTCGGACAGGCGATCGCGCTCTATGAAAAAGCCGGATCACCAGAGGGCGATCGACTCAAACAAGGACTCCGAGACATGGGATTTAAGACCTAAAAATCCCCCAATCTGGGGGACTTCAAGCTAAAATTCCGGGTTCAAAGTCCCCCAGATTGGGGGATTCAGGGGGCGAGGATCTCAGCAATGACCGATCAACCGACTTGTGTGTACACAATAGGCTTCGTGAGGAGGGCGGTTCATACTCGCATTTAGCAACGCCAAAATGATTTGCAAGTTCCTCCTGAATATTGAGGGGACTAATTCCTGAGCTTTTTGCCGACGGAAAATCTGCTTAACTGAGCCGATCGCCGTCACCCCGATCGAGAGTCCAGCAAGAATACCGATAGAATAAAACCTTGTCTCGATCGTGCAGGATTTTATGCCAGTGATTGCATCCGCTCCTTTTTCGGCTGAAGAGATTGCTGCTGAAGGGATAAAACCCGAAGAATATGCAGACATTGTGCAACGGTTAGGTCGTCACCCCAACAAAGCCGAATTGGGAATGTTTGGCGTGATGTGGTCAGAACACTGTTGCTATAAAAACTCTCGTCCGTTGCTCAAGCAGTTTCCGACCGAAGGCGACAAGATTCTCGTCGGACCGGGTGAAAATGCGGGAGTCATCGATTTAGGAGACGGCTTGCAGCTCGCGTTTAAGATCGAGTCGCACAATCACCCGTCTGCGGTCGAACCGTTTCAAGGGGCGGCAACGGGGGTGGGCGGAATTCTGCGAGACATTTTTACGATGGGGGCACGCCCGATCGCGCTGCTCAATTCTTTGCGATTTGGGTCTTTAGACGATGCCAAAACGCGCCGCCTCTTCACAGGCGTAGTGGCTGGCATTTCACACTATGGCAACTGTGTAGGCGTGCCGACGGTGGGCGGCGAGGTTTATTTTGACCCCGCTTATTCGGGCAATCCGCTCGTCAACGTGATGGCGTTAGGCTTGATGGAGACGACCGAAATCGTCAAGTCGGGGGCAAAAGGCATCGGCAACCCGGTTCTCTATGTTGGCTCGACGACGGGACGCGATGGCATGGGCGGAGCCAGCTTTGCTAGTGCCGAACTCAGCGATCGGTCGATGGACGATCGCCCTGCGGTGCAGGTCGGTGATCCCTTTCTCGAAAAGTCGCTGATCGAAGCCTGTCTAGAAGCTTTCAAAACGGGGGCAGTCGTGGCGGCTCAGGACATGGGCGCAGCAGGTCTCACCTGCTCAACCTCTGAGATGGCAGCCAAAGGCGGAGTCGGCATTGAGTTGGATTTGGATCTGATTCCGGCGCGAGAAACGGGCATGGTGCCCTATGAATATCTGCTGTCTGAATCTCAAGAGCGAATGCTATTTGTGGCGCACAAAGGGCGAGAACAAGAACTGATCGATATCTTCAAACGGTGGGAACTTCAGGCAGTCGTCGCCGGGACGGTGATTGAGGAGTCGATCGTCAGAATTCTCTTCAAAGGTGAAATCGCCGCTGAAATTCCTGCAACGGCTCTGTCAGACAACACGCCGATCTATCATCACGAGCTACTCAAAGAGCCGCCCGACTATGCGCGTCAAGCCTGGGAATGGAGCCGCGATCGCTTACCGACCTGCAACGAAAAAGGCATCGAACTCGCAAGCGGATTTCTCACCTGGAATCAAGTGTTGCTGAAATTATTAGATAGTCCCACGATCGCCTCTAAACGCTGGGTCTATCGTCAATATGATCACCAGGTTCAAAACAACACGGTGACTCTCCCTGGTGGAGCCGATGCCGCCGTAGTGCGAGTTCGTCCTCTCGCAAATGCGTCGTCTTCCTCGTTTGTAGCAGATCCGTCATCTTTGACAAAAGGCGTTGCCGCGACGGTCGATTGCAACGCCCGCTATGTCTATCTTCACCCGTATGAAGGAGCCAAAGCTGCTGTCGCAGAAGCCGCCCGTAATTTAAGCTGCGTGGGGGCAGACCCGATCGCCGTCACCGACAATCTCAACTTTGGCAGCCCCGAAAACCCGATCGGATACTGGCAACTTGCCGAAGCCTGTCGAGGTCTCGCCGAAGCCTGCACCGAGTTTTCAACGCCCGTCACAGGTGGAAACGTCTCTCTCTACAACGAGACTTTGGATAGTGACGGCAAACCCGCCCCGATTTATCCCACTCCAGTGATCGGAATGGTGGGGTTGATTCCCGATCTGAGTCGAATTGCAGGTCAGGGATGGAAAACTGAAGGAGACATGATTTATCTGCTCGGATTGGAGGTGAATACGCCCTCTGAATCGGTGACTCTCGGAGCCTCAGAATATTTGGCATCTCTGCACAGCACGATCGCCGGAAAACCTCCCACGATCGACTTTTCGTTAGAACGAGCCGTTCAAACCGCTTGTCGGGATGGCATTCGTCGCGGGTGGATTCAGTCTGCTCACGATTCTGCTGAAGGTGGATTCGCGATCGCCCTAGCTGAATCCTGTCTCAGCGGTCAGTATGGGGCAGAAATCACCGTTGACGCTAGCCCAGATCGCTGGGATCACTTGCTGTTTGCAGAAGGCGGCGCGCGCATCATCGTCTCGGTGTCGCGAGAGCATCAGAGCGACTGGGAAACCTATCTAAACCTGCAACTCGATGCACACTGGCAGAAAATCGGTCAAGTTGGAGGTCGATCGCTGCGAATTTCAACGGCTAACCATCTCTGGTTAATCGACGCTACGATCGCAGAGATGCAATGTTCATGGCAAGACGCGATCGAGCGACGATTAGCGGTTTAGAGTCTGCCGACCACCGGAATGCAGCCTCATTCTTCCTGCATTTCAGTCGTGATCGACTCAGATATGTGAGAACATTAAGTAAATGTTAAGACTGGTTAGGTCTCCCATTCATTCAGCCACTATTTGCAGATTACGCAGTTCTTAATAACCTCTGAGTTAAACCTATGTTGCCTGATGATGCTTTGTCTGATCACCCTGCTTCTGAGTCGTCTAGTGAACGGGTCACGTCTGCCGATAAACCAGAAGAAGCATGTGGAGTCTTTGGGGTTTATGCACCCGGAGAGCGAGTTGCCAATCTCACCTATTTTGGGCTGTATGCACTTCAGCATCGTGGACAAGAATCAGCAGGCATTGCCACCTTTGACGGAGACGTGGTTCACCTCCATAAAGAAATGGGATTAGTGTCTCAAGTCTTTAACGAAACGATTCTCAGCGAGTTGACTGGGAATCTGGCGATCGGACACACGCGCTACTCAACCACTGGGTCGAGTCGGGCAGTCAACGCTCAACCTGCTGTGGTGCAAACCCGCTTAGGCAAACTTGCGCTGGCTCACAACGGCAACTTGGTCAACACTCAAACGCTGCGAGAAGAGCTTTTAGAACAGAATCATGATTTTCTCACCACCACCGATTCAGAAGCGATCGCGTGGGCAATTGCAGAAGCGGTCAATGCTGGAAACACCTGGGTTGATGCTGCCACTCACGCCTTTAAGCGCTGTCAAGGAGCCTTTAGTTTAGCGATCGGGACTCCTGACGGCATGATTGGCACTCGCGACCCAAACGGCATTCGCCCGTTAGTCATCGGCACACTTCCCCAAGAGTCACCCGGCGACCCAATTCGCTATGTTCTCGCGTCTGAAACCTGTGGCTTAGACATCATCGGAGCCGACTATCTGCGCGATGTCGCGCCAGGTGAACTGGTGTGGATCACCGATGCTGGGTTAGAGTCGATTCGCTGGGCAGAGCAATCACAGCGCAAGCTTTGCATCTTTGAGATGATTTATTTTGCGCGCCCCGATAGTGTGATGCACGAAGAAAGTTTGTATAGCTATCGGCTGCGAATCGGTCGCCAACTCGCAGCAGAATCGTCGGTCGATGCCGACATCGTGATCGCCGTTCCTGATTCGGGAGTGCCTGCGGCGATCGGGTTCTCTCAAGCGTCAGGCATCCCTTATGCAGAAGGGTTGATCAAAAATCGCTATGTCGGTCGCACTTTTATTCAACCGACTCAGCTCATGCGCGAAGCGGGAATCAAAATGAAGCTAAACCCGCTCAAAGATGTGCTGGCAGGAAAGCGTGTGGTCATCGTCGATGATTCGATCGTCCGAGGCACCACAAGCCGCAAAATTGTGAAAGCGCTGCGTGACGCAGGCGCGATCGAGGTGCACATGAGAATTTCATCGCCGCCAGTGACGCACCCGTGCTTTTATGGGATCGACACCGACAGTCAGGATCATTTAATTGCCGCCACCAAATCGGTTGATGAGATTGCCAAGCAAATCGAGGTCGATTCTCTGCAATATCTCAGTTGGAAAGGGATGTTAACCGCCACTCGCGAAGACACCAACGAGTTTTGCTCGGCTTGCTTTACGGGTGATTATCCGATCGGCGTTCCTGAACCCTTAAAGCGCTCCAAGCTGATGTTAGAAAAAGCAGCGACTCCTTAACCACGACAAAACTGGGGTGAACGACGCGCCCTCACCCCAGCCGTTACGAATTGTTTAATTTCTTTAGAGACGGCTCAGATCGATTCCAGCTTCTTTCGCAAAAGCACTCAGGCTCTTAATCTCTAGCGTCTTGATTGCCTTCGTAGAAAGCTTTAGCCTGATCCAGCGCTTGCCTTCTGCCCACCAGACTCGCTTTGACTGCAAGTTGACTTCCTGCAATTTCTTGGTGCGACGGTGAGAGTGGGAAACAGCCATGCCGTTGTTTGCCTTTTTTCCCGTCAGTTGACATTTACGTGACATAGTAGCGTCTCCGAATTCTTGAATGCAGTTTCATACAGTCCCTTATTGTATACACACTCGGCGCTCGTCGGGAAGGAAAAAATTAGGATACTGCCGCAGTGAGGGCACGATCGACCGATTGCAGAGCGCGATCGACTTCTTCGCGGGTGACAATCAACGGGGGCACAAAGCGCAGCACTTTTGGACCCGCAGGCACCAAGAGAACGCCTTCACTCATCGCCGTTTTGACAATATCCCCCGAAGTCAAGGCGACATCTGCGACTAGCTCCATGCCGTTGATCAAGCCCCAGCCCCGCACCTCAGACACCAGCATCGGAAACTTTTCAGCGAGTGTCCGCAGCCCTGCCCGAAGTTGCTCTCCGCGATCGCGCACGTTTGCCAAAACGTTTTCCTGCTCTAGGGTGTGGCAAACCGCCAACGCAACCGCACAAGCAAAGGGGTTGCCGCCAAAGGTGCTGGCGTGATCCCCCGGTTTAAACACATTGCAGAAAGACTTGCAGAGCATTGCCCCGATCGGAATGCCGCCTCCCAGCCCCTTAGCGGAGGTGAACACATCTGGCTCGATGCCCAGATTTTCATAGCCCCAGAGATGACCCGTCCGACCCATGCCGACCTGCACTTCGTCCATCATCAGCAGAATCCCGGTTTGGTCGCAGATCTCGCGCACCCGCTTAAAGTAGGCGATGTCTCCCGGACGCACGCCGCCTTCTCCTTGTAGCCCTTCTAGTAGAATGGCGGCGACTTGACGCTGGTCGCGATCGAGAGCCGCGATCGTCGCTTCTAACGCCTCAATATCGTTGTAGGGGACATAGTGAAAGCCAGAAACCAACGGTTCAAAACCCTTGTGATATTTCGCCTGTCCGGTGGCAGTGACGGTGGCGAGTGTGCGTCCATGAAAGCTCGCGTGAGCCGTCAAAATGATTGGGTTCTCAATGTTAAGAACGGTGTGAGCATATTTTCGAGCCAGTTTGATCGCGCCTTCATTTGCCTCCGCGCCAGAGTTGCAGAAAAAAGCCCGATCGGCACAGGAATGCTCAACGAGCCACTTCGCCAGTTCGCCCTGTTGAGGAATGTAGTAAAGATTAGAGACATGATGGAGGGTCTGAATCTGCCGAGTCACCGCTTCAACCATTGCGGGATGGGCATGACCTAATGTACAGGTCGCAATTCCAGCAACAAAATCGAGATACTCACGTCCTTGGTCATCCCAAACTCGACAGCCTGATCCGCGCTCTAGGGTGAGGGGGAAACGCCCGTAGGTGGTCATCACATAGTCATCAAACTCAGCCGTGTTGAAGGGGGTGGCGAGTGAAGTAATGGCAGGGCTGACGAGGGTTTCTAGACTCACTGGTTTAATCCTTAAGCATGGGGTGGAATCGAGTCAAAACGGGGAGAGGTTAGTTCTGACTTGGGGTTTACGTCGATGCGAACCTTTGCTTAGTCTAGTAGAAGATACTGGCGATCGGGAGAGCTTTGTGGGGAATCGATGACGTTTGGAGGCAGGGGACGATGAATGAGGAAGGTTTTGCTACGCTCAATCTAACTTACAGGCGATCGTTGCGTCCCCATTTCCAGAGCAAACGCAATATACATCAGGATTCTGCAAATTCGCCCACTCATTGTTCCCATTGCTGTTTGATCGAGCGTATAAGCAAAGAATTAGCATCCAGGTTTGACCCTATAAGGAATGGAAAACTCGATCGCGCCATCTCCATCCCAATCGCCGCGCTGATCACAATAACTATCGGTTCATGTGGTCTTGCATCAACTGTTGTGCCCTCGGCTTATAAAGTAAGTAAAACAGCGATTCGATATATCTCAGCATATCCTCACGGTTTTCTTGAGACGTGTAGTTCCAGAAGCCGTAAATCTTGGCAAGAGATAGCAGTCGAGTCGTGTGAATCTTCCAGGTATAGGTGCTATAAACCCGATCGATACCTCGTTTTGAAATCTCGCTCCAATAGTCGGGGTTACGATCGCACTTGTTCAAAAATTCTAAAATCACACTTGCACTCTCTGCCTGCTCAGTCGGATTGATATAGAACCCATTCACCGTGTTTTGAATGATCTCTAACGGACCTCCAAAGCGAGTCGCAAAAGTTGGCAACCCAGTAATCATCGATTCTAAGATGGTTAGACCAAAGGCTTCAAAAAGAGCGGGTTGCACAAAAATGCCTTGACGATCGGCGATCACCCGATACACTTCTCCCGTATCGCTCTTTGACAAACGCGTTCCTAACCAGCGAATCTTGCCGTGCAGATTGTATTGGTCAATCAACTGATAAAGCTTTTGAATTTGATCAATTTCTTCACTGTCCGTGGAGTCTTCAGTGCGAAGTTTTCCGGCGATCAAAATTAGGTTACAGCGCTCTTGAAGGTCGGTGCTTTTGCCATACAGTTCGACTAAGCCTGTCAGATTTTTGATGTGATCGAGCCGCGCCATTGAGAACAACGGACGTTTATTGGGGTCATCTAAGGTGCCATAAATCTGAGTCGGATCGTCTTGCGTAAAGAGCATCTCTTCTAGACGGTCACGATCGCCCAACAGTCGATCGTCTTGGCGCGTGTAAGGGAAAAATACACTCTCATTAACTCCAGGCGGCACCACGTTAAACTTGGGGCTAAATAGCTCAATGCCGCTCACCACATGATAGAGATCCGGCATCGTAAACGACTTATAAGACTCATATTGTCCGACGCTTTCAGGGGTGCCGACAATTTCTTGATAGGTGCTGCTAATGATAAAGTTTGCAGCATTCATCGCGATTAAATCAGCCGTAAACTGAAGGGAGAAATGATAGGAATTCTCTAAATCTTGCCAATAGAGATTACTAAACAAATACTTTGATTTTTCGAGCGCGTGAGCGATGTTGCACTGAGTTACTTTTAAGCGTCTTGCCAACAAAAACGCCACTAAATTTCCATCAGAATAGTTGCCAACAATCAAATCAGGAACACCCTGAAACTCTGCCCGAAGTTCTGTCTCAGCATCAAGGGAAAACGTTTCTAGATAAGGCCAAATCTCAAATCGAGAAATCCAATTTTGGGTCAAGTTAGAATTGAACTCGCGAAATGGAACGCGCAGAATCCAGGCATCTTTTGTACCGTAAATTTTCTCTAATCGCTGATTGCAGAGAGTGCCGTCACTATTGGGAATCAGACGAGTCAACACCATGACTTTTGGATGCACATCCAAGACTTCTAGCCCTGCCAAGTCAAGATCTTCTTGAAGCTGCTGTTCAAGGCTTTTCACCTGGTCGAGAATGTAAACAACCTGTCCGCCTGTGTCGGGTCTGCCAAGCACGCCTTCTTGTCCAAACCATCCGTGAGGCGACACCAAGACCACCTTGAATATCATCGGAATGCGCGAGATAAAAGCTTCGAGTGCCTGATAATCGGGGGAGTCGATCAAGCGATCAAGCAATTCTAGCGTCTCTTGAACTCGGTGAGCCGTGTTGCCCCATCCTGGCTCAAATCCCAGATTTTGTAAGTCAAATCGAAAGCTTTGATAGGGAGAATCGGCGGGCTGATCGCTGACTAAACTTAACGCCTGTTTGACCCGATCGGACAATTGCTGTCGCGACTGAATTCGTTCATTAATCATCAACTGCGAGCCGCCATAGCGGTGCAATCTCAAAAAATTAAAGACCGAATCTTCCCATTGGCTAGAGTCTTGAAACAGTTTGCTCGATAGATATCGGTTGAGAAACTCGACTCCTTTGCCGATGTTTTTAGGGTCACGAATGGTCGGTGAATAATCATAAAATGGTTGGAAATCGATTTCAAAAGTGCCACCGTCTTGCGGATGGTAGTGATTGACAAGCCGATCGCGCAAATCTAGTAATTCTTGCGGGGTGATTGGCTCGATCGTCAGATCTTCTAACAGCCGATATGCCTCTTGTCGGGCGATTCGGGGGCGAATAATCATACAGAGTGTTTCATTCACCAAGATGATTTCTTGAACATAATAAATCAGCTTACTGAGTCGCGACGACGTATGAAATTGCTCTGATTTCTGATAATTTTGACAATATTCGCCAAACGCGCGTAGGATTTCGTTTCGCAATAGATATTTCTTGTCAGACGTTCGCAAAAGACTCACAAACTGACGTAAATCTGCTTTTTCTTCAGTGTTAAGAACCGCTTGAATGAGGTCTGACATAGCAACTTTTTTAGGGGATCAGCGGTCAGGGATCAGCACCCGATTTTGCTATCCTGGCAACCGTCTTCAGTGCTCACCTACTTACCAACAATGATGCTAGTTCTGATCTCACCCGTGATGTATCGTCCATAAGGCTGGAAAATTTCGAGAATTGCAATCTTTCTATGCAGATCTAAACACTTGCTTACACTATTGAAAGACCGTCAAATTCTTGCTCTACAATCGGAGAAGCTTGCTCAATTTAGAATTGGATTATGTCTCACTTCACGACGGTTAAAATTCAGATCAGAAATGGCGAGACGCTGCACCAGGTTTTGAATGAATTGGGCTATAAAGTAGAGTGCGATCGCAACGTGCGCGGCTATCAGGGCAATACGACCCAAGCCGATTATGTAGTTCGACAGTCAAATGGCTATGATTTGGGGTTTCGACGCAGTGGAGAAACTTACGATCTGATTGCTGATTTTTGGGGCGCAAAGATTAACCAGCAAGAGTTTGTGAATGCTATCAGTCAAAAATATGCTCACAAAACTTTGATGGAAACCGCTCAAGAGCAGGGGTTTAACATTGAGGAAGAAGAAGTTTTAAGCGATGGAACGGTGCGAGTAGTCGTGGGTCGGTGGGTTTAGCGAATCAAGAATACTCTTTAAGGCGGGGCATCACTCCTAAGAGGACGAGTAGCGCGATCGTGATGGTGACGATCGTGCTTTTAACTTCAAATCCTTCTAGATCTTGATCGCCTTGGGTGATGGCATCTTTAAAGGCTTTGTCATTCACGTCGTAAGTTTTTTGATTGGCTTTTTTAAATTGCTCAAATGCCCAATTCGATTCACCTGGATTGTTGCCAACGCACAGCGCGATCGCCTCTCGATATTTTCCGCTTTGCTGGAGTTGACGAATTTGTTTGTCAATCTGAAGGTATTGAGACAGCGTAGAAAGGTTGTCAATCACGGCTTGTCGCTCACCCGGAAACGTAATATTGCTCAATTCTTCTCCTAAAAACCCGGTCAGCCCTGTGAGTTTAGTGTCTTGTTGTGCGAGTAGAATGATTTGCTCAAGTGTCTGACCAATCGGAGGAGCCGCAATCTGGTTCAGCTTGTTAAAGAATGCTTGTTCATGAGTGGCTGCATTTCTGACATCCAACAAATAGCGGCTCTCGTCAGCATTAGCACCATAAGCAAGGGCACGGGCTTGACGTAGAACGTGCATTGAGTCAAAGGCATCTTCTTTAGCGACTTTGAGATGATTGGAAGCCGACAGCAGAGACCCGATCGTATGCACCAAAAACAGGAGCGCGATCGCGGTTGCAGACAGCAAAAAAGGATTAAACGTGCGTCGAGTTCGCTGGCTAAGAAATAGCTGAAGCATCACCAAAATTCCGGCTAACCCTAGCGTCACGATCGCAATCAAAAACAGCGATCGAGCAGAGGCAAATCGTTGCTCTCCATAGGTGCGATCGAGAACCTTCAAATTTGCTTGATCTAAGCGATCGGCAGCAGGCAAAAGGGTTTTATCTAGAATCTCAATTGCCGATAAATAAGCAGCTAACGTTCCAGCTTGATCTCGACGGGCATGGGCATCTCGCGCTTGCTGAATCTTCGCAACATACTCACCGATTCCGAGTTGCATGGTTTGGATCGGTTCGCGTTCTTCATCGTAGGTGATGTTATTAGCAGCCGCGATTAATCGTTCTGTCACCGATCGGTAGCGTTCGTTATAACTTTGAATCGTTGCCCCATCTACGTCTTTCTGGAGGGGTTCTAGAAACGAACTTTGTGTATTGCTAGACGGCACTAAAAACTCACTAGCAGCAAAGGCATCCATTCCAGCCATGCCGTCTTTTAAGCGTTGGGCTGTGATAATACTGGGCACTGCATCTCTCCCTACAGTTTTAATCGCATTACGTTGTTCTTGTATTCCCAGAATTGTAGTCGTCAGCAATAATAAGCCTGCTCCCCAAACGATGTATAAGCCACTTCTAATCAGTTGGGGAGTTGTTAGTTTTTTGATTGCTTTAGTAGATTTCTGTGTAATGGTAGCCATGATTTAGAAAATAGTTTTACTTACTGAGTAATTGTTTGAATGATAATTTTTGTCCAATGTCCGATCGTGATCACATCACCATTGTTGAGCGGCATATCAACCATTGGTTTAAGTTCAACGCCGTTAAGCTGCGTCCCGTTGGATGAGCCGATATCGCGCAGAGTCAATGTGTCATCTAGCTGACGATCGAGCAGTGCGTGACGATGAGAAACCGCGTCATCCAAATCCAGCGCAATCTCTGGGTAAACGGCTCTCGCTTGGCTGGTGCGACCGATCAAATGAGTTAATTGGTCGAGGCGAATCGTGATCGGAGTCACGTCTGATGGCGGTTCTGGGCTGTCGGGGTGACGCAGTGATGGGTCGATCGTCACCACAACTTCCCATTCACGAGTGGCTGGTTCCTGTTTGGTCGTGGTGGTCTCAAGAGGGGTCACGACTTCGGGCACAACGGATTGAATGATGGGCAGTTCTCCGTGGGCTTTTGTCACGAAGTTATAGCCGCAAATCTCGCAAAACTTGCCACTGTGGAGTTCGTGAAGGGCACTGCAATCGGGGCATAGTTGCGCGGCGATCTCAGGAATGGTAGGCGCGATCGCGGCGGAAGGGCTGCCAATTTTCGCGCCGCACTCTGAGCAATAATCAGACTCGCTAGATTCGTGACCTTTGGGGCAATAGGTAGGCATAGTAATGGATTATGACTTAGGAATGCGTGTGGTCTTGGTCGATCGGGTTTCCAATGCCATTTCATCTTCTTTGGCGATCGCTTTCTTCAATCGCACGGTTCCGGTAGGCGCGTCCTCAATTTCCACCACGGTTCGCAGCAGTTTAGCGGTGGCTTCATTGCCCGACTCGTGGGCGATTTTAACGGCTCGTCCTAGTTTGGCGGTCGCGACCTCGACGTTGCCACGATTACGAGCGTCTAACCCTTCTTGAATGGTCTGAGCGAGTTCAGCTTGCCCCGTGTAGTGAGCGACGCGGCGATCGATCTTGGTAGATTTGGCATCGTCATCTGTCCAGACAGCTAGAATTCGAGCTTCGGCAATTTTGGTTTCGGTGCCATCGATCGTGCAAACCAGACTCGCCCGACCTGCCAGCATTTCGTCGCCCACATTGCCCGGATTGACCTCAATGCAGAAGTGATAATCTCGCGATTCGCGTTTGCCCCAAGCTCCAGTCGGGTAGTCAACCACCTGCGGCTTCACGGATTTAGCGCGATCGGTGAGATCAACAATATCGGGGCTGACTTGTTTGCAGAAAAGAATTTTGGCTCCTTGAGGAGTCCACAACCGCATTGAGACATCGCTAATATTTTTGCCCATCGCCTGCTGCAAAATCGTCTGAAAATCAGCTTCAATCTTGAAGGCATCGGCGATGATGTCAGTGGTGCCGAGAAGCTTGCTAGAAATGCGTTTGAGTTGAGCAACACGCCAATCTGTTCCGACTCCTCGACAGTCGCATTGAAACACCCTCTCACAGCTTTGCAGTGCTAGATTAAATGCTTTTTCATCAGACTCGTCATTCTGTCCATCAGTCAGCAATAATGCTTGCCGAATAGCAGACGGCATAAGCTGAAATTGTTTGCGAGCCGCATCTAGCCACGTTGAAATCAGCGTTCCGCCACTTGCCTCGATCGAGCGAATATTGATGATCGCTTGCTGTTTGTTTTCAGGAGTTGCTTGCATTAGAGGAACGACTAATCGCGCTTGACTTGCCCCCGTGACCATGAAGAAATGAGCATCTTCTGGGAGCAGATTGACCGCTTTGATCATGGCATCTTTTGCCGATCGAATTTTTTGCCCGCCCATTGATCCTGATGTGTCGCAGATGATTCCAAATAGTCGCCCTCCCGATACGCTGCTTGAAATTTCTGTATTCTCACCAGCGTTCACGGTCATGATCGCGTGGACTTCTCTCGATCCTTGCGGCAAGAATTGATTTTGAAAGACTTCGGCGGTGAATTGAGTAGACATAGGTTTAGTTCAATAAGTGATGAATGAATAGTGCAATCGTGATGTTATCGTGTCCACCTTGCGATCGGGCAAACTCTACTAGCGATCTCGAAATCGTAACCGCATCCGTCCCCAAACTTTTTTGCACCAATTCCTGAATCTGTTGGGCTTCGGGTGCGTAATTCCATAATCCGTCACTGCACAGTAGAAGATAGCCAGACCCTGGAAGTGAGAAACGGACGATCGGGGGGGCAGCGTCGTCTTGGGCATCGGCTCCTAGCCAGCGAGTGATTGCGTGTGCTTGGGGAGAGTGATTTGCTTCGGCTGCGGTCATTTTGCCGGATGCGATCGCGTCATTTACCCAGGAGTGATCGTGCGTCAACTGCTGCGATCCGGTGTCAGAAATCCAGTAAGCGCGACTGTCGCCCAGCCATGCGATCGTGGCGATTCCATCCTGCACGACTGCCGCAACTACTGTGGTAGACGGTGGCTCGGTGTCAGACGGACCTTCAGAAAGGCGACTAACCTCCAATCTCGCAGCGTCTATCGCCGATCGCAGTGCAGACTCTGGTGAAGCGCCAGTTTGCAGGGCGGATGCTAAGGTCAAACACGCACTTTTAGACGCAGCTTGAGCCGCGAGTTCGGGATGATGAGAACTAGATACGCCATCACAAACGATGAGAATTTCGGCGGTTCCCACGGTTTGTAGTGCTAGAAAATCTTCGTTTTGATGATGTCGAAGTCCTCGATCGCTGACTCCTGCCAAATTTGGATTGAGAATCACCTCAACCCGATCGCCCTCTCTCACCTCTTGACGAAATCCACACTGATTGCAGAACCCGTCTGGGTCGATCGTGTCAGGCGACGCACCACATTTTTCACATCCAGAAGAGGCATTTTTCTCGGCTAAAGCAGTGCCGCATTCTTCACAAAACTGGTCGGCTGGCAAAACGGGTGCCTCACACTGTGGGCATTGAGTCGTTGGCATGATTAAAATAGACTCCTTGGTCTGACTCGATTGGCTTCATCGACGAGCCGAATTTTTTCATCTCCGGTTGCCAGGTGTGCCAGATTACGCAAAGCTTTTTCGAGTCCTTTTCTGATTTTGGGTTCCTCTAAAGGTTGACCCAGAATCGCGATCGTTGACGTGGGCGGAATAGCTTTCGTCGTCACCAAATGCAGAGCCGTTTCGAGGACTTGTTGGGTGAGGCGATGTCGCTCTACGCCATCCAGCGTTAAAGCTTCGATCGCTACAGAAGCCGCTCTTAGCTCTTGGGCACCGGGGGCACTACGATCGCGATTGACCAGCGTCCGGGCAACTTCGACTCGCGATCGTGTAAACAAACTGGATGATTGCGGCACTCGCTCTAGCGCAGCCACGGCTTCTTTACGATCGCCTCTGGCACTCAAACATCGCGCTAACCCAAATGCAGCCGAGACGTAACTGGGATCGGTGCGAGACACCAAATCATACATCTTGATCGCTAAGGGATAATTCTTGGCTTGCTCGGCGGATAAGGCTAACGCGAGTTTTGGCGCTAACTCTCCGGGTAAGTCAAAATAAACCTGGTCGAAGGCTGCCTGAGCCTCTTTGAATTTGCCTTGCGCCATCAGCGATCGACCTCGATACCACAGCACTCGCCAGTCCCACGGGTCTTTGGCTTCGACTTCGGCTAAGCATTTTTCAGCGTGAGGGTAGTTGACTCCGATCAAACTATTCGCTAATCGTAAAAGCGCTTCGGTTGAGGTAGGAAATTGTTTAACCGCTTGTGATAAATTCTCGATTCGATGGCTATTATCTGCGATCGCGCTGGCATTCATCACAGCGTCGAACCCTGAATCAGTCGCATCTAATAAAGGAATCGGTAATTGATCATAGCTGGCGTTAATCGGTGCAGAGTCACTACTATTCATCAACGCTAACCGATCGCCGTTAAACAAGTTGCTCGATGTAGGGCGCGGAACATTGGTTTCTAACGCCACCATTTCTCGCAGCACACCCAATAGCTGATCTGCCATCTCGTCAGCAGTCTGCAACCGATCGTCGGGGTTCTCAGCCGTTGCTTTAATTAGAAATCGATAGAGGGATTCGTGTTGCGCGAAAATCGGATCTTCATCCGCATTCGGCAAGGTGAAAAGATGCTCTTTGCTGAAGCCTTTGATATTGGTGATTAACACCGCTAATGTCCGCGCAACAGTGAACAGATCAGACGCGATCGTCGGACCCTCTCCGGCTTCAGGCGCAGTGTAGCCAACCGTGCCGTAAATATCACCATTGGGGTCATCAATGCGTCGCACCCCGCCCAAGTCAATCAGCTTGACATCGCCGCCTTCTAGCATCACGTTGTCGGGCTTAAAGTCACAGTAGACCAACCCCAACTGATGCAAATAAGCAAACGCACTCAGAATGCGATGGATGTAAGCGATCGCTTCGGTGACAGGCAGCACGCCTCGCTGTTTACGAATATCTTTGAGCGTTTGCCCGCCGACATATTCCATGATGATGAAGCCTTCGGTGCCGTGATTGACAAAGTTATAGATGCCCACAATATTCGGGTGTTTGACCACCGCGAGAAACTGGCGTTCTGCAACCGCAACGGCTGCGCTGGCGGCATCTTCGCTGTTGAGCAACCCTTTGAGAACCACATAGCGAGACAGCGTTTTGTCGAAGCCCAGATAAATCCAGCCCAAACCGCCGTAAGCGATCGCGCCTTTGACTTCATATTGACCTGCAATCACATCTCCCGGTTGCAGCGTGGCGACAAACGAATATTTCTGCCCGCATTTGCTACAAAAGCCTTTTTCTCGTTTGAGAGGGTTGTTGCAGTTGCCGCAAGCGCGTTTGTTTTCAGGCACTTTGGCTTCGATCAGAATCGCCTTTTCTGGCTCTGTAGAGGGCAATTCAGGAATCGAAATTAAGCCTGCGCCGAGTTGTCTGCGAGTGCTGCGCGCTGACGTGGAGTGAGTGCGCCGCGATCCTTTAGATGCCCGTGTCAGGGGAGACGATCCCGTTCCAGTTGTGACGGGGGCGCTTCTTGCCGTAACTCTCGCACTCGGTTGAGGGTTTCTTGATGTCGCGATCGCTGCCAGTCCGCAAACGTCGCAGTAACCATCTTCGAGAGTGCCCGTGCAGTGATTTCGAGTGCAGCGCTCGCCGTTCATCTAAAAACTCCTGTGAGTAGAAGGCTAATGACCATTGAGACGTTTTTCATAGTGGGATACTACTGCGATCGCGGCATCTAGAGGTGTGGGACGGGTGTAGAGAAGCTGTTTGGCTTGAGCGGCAAGTTCGACGAGAGTGGCATCTTCAGAAAGTCCTCGTGCGAGAGCTTTGGCTTTGAGAGCATCCAATCGCCCGCGTAACTCACGTCGAGTTTCGAGAGGTTTAAGATTGGCTGAGTATGCCCGTTTTTCGGCTGCCAGAGACGATCGCAGTTGGGTCATCCAATTCTCTAAGCCGATCAACACGGGGCTAACGAGTCCTTCGGTCGATTTGGCTTCGAGGCGGGTGAGCCATTGGCTGAGAGCCGCGAGATGCTCTGGCGCGGTCGGATTCTGTAGCAAAGAGTGATCCACGACTTTTTCCTGACTTTCCGCAAAGGCTACTAAATTTTGTTGGTGAAGTGCTTGCAACTGACTGAATAACGTATGGGCGATCGTCAGTCTTTCTCGCACTTGTCCCTGTTGCTGAACTCCTTGCTGAACCGCGTTTCTGGCTCGTGCAATCAACGGCTGAATCGTTTGCTCAAACTCCAATTTTACCCCTAACGGATCGGTCTGAATGCGATCGTGCAAGGCGGCGATCACATGATGCGCCTGCACCAATTCTCGTAAAGAACCCTGATTGATCAAATCGGCAGACTGCTGAAGCGATCGCATCTCTGTCTCAGCGTTGATCAGCATCGAGTCCAGTGTTAACCACGCGGCATCGACGGCTAACACGACATCTCTCGCGGCTTGAAACCTCTGCGTCATCATCGACAACAACTGAGCAGGCGCGATCGTCGTCGTGGTTTCGGCGGCAGTGAGTAAATCTCGGTGAGCGAAGGGCGTTTGCACCACAGATAGCTGAATCGAAGCGCCCGTCAGCAGAGTCTCAATTTCTTGCAGCGCTTTTTCTGCCCCCAAAAATCGAGACATCTGTTTGCGAAGGTAATTAGCTTGCTCGATCGGTTTAACCAGCAAATCAAACTGCTGAAACAGATCATTGATCGTCTCTAATGCTGGTGTGACTTGCACTGCGGTCACTCCAATTAAATGGATGTTTAAGACTCCAGGCGCACCCGATAATTGTTGATAGGTGGGCAAATCTTGAAGGTCAATCAGGTTTTGACTCACTAGATTGACGTTCTGCTTCCAGTCCTTGAGAAGTTGGTCAACGTGTTCGATCGTAATCATTGATCCATCAACAATTGGATATTCAGCCTGGTTAGAGAAACCGCAACCGCACAAAGCTCACGAAACTAACGACCGTCGCCAAAATCTTCTGCACATCAGGAGCGTTTGAGAGTCGCTGTCGAAGCTGCTGCATTTGTTTCACATCGTCTGAAGTGCAGATAATGCTGTTTTTGAGAATGGCTAGTTTTGCTCTAGAAAAATCACTCATTGCTCGATCGAGCTGATCTTTAAGCTGCACCTGATCATCAAATTCCGCCTCCATGTAGCGGACGTTGAGATCATTCATTAGATCAGACGCTTGTTGCAGAAACAGGTGATTAGAATTAGACATAGAAGGGGATTTTGCTAATTTCGGCTAGTGGGCGGGAGCGACACGGGCAAACTGACCTGGCTCGGAGCGCGGCTGGCGGCGGCAGTATTGGCACGATCGAGCAGCGTTTTTGTCACGCCACTCCACAGGGGATCGGACTGGATCTGAGACACCAAATTCGTTGCTTTGACTTTCACCATGCTGTAATCGCGACCTGTAAACGCAGCCGCCGTCGTGAGAATTCTAGGAATCAGGGCGTTGAGTTGACCGATCTCTAAATCGTCGTAATGATTGGCGACTTCGACAACTTCTTTGCCGATCGTGGCAGCTTTCGTACATTGGGCAACGGTCGTTTCGAGCAGTTTTTGTTCCTCCTGTTTGATCTGCTGCCATTCATTCATCAGTTCTCCCGCTTGATTTTCGAGATCTGATTTGCGTTGGTTCATCTGCTGTAGCGTTTCATTCCCGTCTGAGCTTCCGGCTTCTCTAGCTTTGAGGCGAGTCAGCAGCGTTTGATAATCTTGCCGAAGTTTTTTGAGTTTGACGATCGTTCTCGATCGATATTGTCCCAGAACTGGCGGATTCTTAGCAATCGCGTCCGCCAGCAGTGCCATTTGCACGGTGAGCGTTCTCGCATATTCGGCTGACTGTTTGGCTTCAGCTTGGCTGACTAACGTGCCGCTGTTTAGCTTGTCAAAAATCGAAGCAAAGCCTTCGTATTGGCTCCGCAAATCGACGATAAAATCATCCCACTCGGCAACATTGGGCGGCTTAAACGGGTCGATCGCCAGATCGATCACAGCACTGTTGAGATCGGCTTTAGAATTGAGCAGCCGTGAGATAAATCCTTGACGAATCTCAGCTTGCGATCGCGGAGGCGCTTCTAATTCTCGCTGTCGCATCTGGTCAATGGCATCGATCGCCGCCAGAGATTCGGTTTTAAACTGCACAGCGGCTCCTTGAAGTGCCCGCGCTTTTTCAACGCTGCAACCACCGAGGCTGAGACTGGCAGCGAAGATAACCCAGATGATTTTATTTGAATTTTGCATATTGGATCGAAACGATAGCTGAGTCACGCTTGCCTTATTCTCCGGTGATATGCACGACTAATTCGCGGTGATGGCTGCGCTGCCGATGTTCCCAAATATAGATGCCCTGCCAAGTGCCCAACAGCAAACGACCTTGAGCGATCGGAATCTGCTCAGATGTGTGCGTGAGCACAGTGCGAATGTGGGCGGGCATATCGTCGGCACCTTCAGCGCTGTGAATATAAGATTCCCATTCTGGAACCAGTTTGGAGAAAAAGTTCTCTAAGTCTTTCAACACGTCGGGGTCAGCGTTTTCCTGAATGATTAGACTAGCCGAGGTGTGACGCAGAAATAGATGACAGATGCCTGTTTTGATGCCTGACTCGGCAACGATCGCTTGAATCTTTTGAGTAATTCTCAGCAGCGCTTTGCCAGATGTGGGAATGGTGAGAATTTTTTGGTATTGAGCCATAGGAGCAATTTGGGCATCAATTCACGTTCAACTCTATGCTAATCACCAAACTGCAATGTCTGACAACTCTTCGGTTTCTCTCAAGGTGACAGCAAGGATTTTTTACGTTGCGCTGACCTTAATGGTTTGGCATCAGATAATCGATCGCAGCTTGAGCAATAGTGTCATTGCCATCTTTAGCCAGTGACGCAGACAAACGAGGCGCAATCAACGGCTGCTGTAAAAACTCCCACTTGCCTTGAAAGAAGTCAGCCGGAGAAAGAATTTGGTGATGGGCGTAGTTTTGAATGCCTTCGAGCAAAACGGGAGCCTCGGCAAAGCCTTCGCGAGTCAGGGACACGATCGGTAAATCGAGCCGACACGCCTCAGAAAAGGTGCTGTATCCCGGCTTGGAGATCAAGCGACCGCACAGAGGCATAAAGTCTACGGGACGGTAGAAGCGATCATCAATTCGCAGCAGATTTGGCAACTCAGGCGCACTCAAATCAAAGCAGATAAACACCCAATCAGGAAATTTTTGCATGGTTTCGTAGGGAATGCGATCGAGTCCCAATCCGCCAAAGGTCATCAGCGCAATGTTGTCTTTGGGAGTCTCGGTGAGGTCAAATTTTGCCTTGAGTTCTGCCAAATCAAATCGGGGATTTACCCCCGTCAACCCCGTCTCAACGATCGTCGAAAATGCCCCCATCGGCTCGTGGAAGGGCAACCGAAATAAGCGATCGCACTGACCAAAACACTCGCCAATCCAGTCTGCCATTTCAATAAACTCGCCGCCCCAGGCTCGATAGATGAAATCCCAGCCAAAGTTGCCCATCATCCAGCCGGGAACTCCTGCGGCTTTGGCGATCGGAGCCGCTAATGGCGGAATGTCTGCCAGCACTAATCCGACGCGATTTTGTTTGATGAAGTTGACTTCAGAGGCGATCAGCGATCGTTGATTGGCTTTAATGTCTCTTAGTTTCTCTAGCGTCGCGGCTTTGTCCATCGTCAAACTATCGGACTGCACAACGCCCACATCAAGCCCACGCGGACGGTGAATAAAATCACCGGGAATATATGCTTCTAGGAGAGATCTGGGCGCAGTCGTTACCAAAATCAGCAAAATATCTGGACACAGTTCTTGAATTTTGGCGGCAACCGAAGC
>Ga0209724_1001440_pt1 | contig 21610 bp, 23 predicted proteins | sample grotaG_FD_184143 | JGI IMG/M metagenome (GOLD analysis project Ga0209724, IMG submission 184143) | Glacier valley bacterial and archeal communities from Borup Fiord, Nunavut, Canada, to study Microbial Dark Matter (Phase II) -... | ecosystem: Environmental > Aquatic > Freshwater > Ice > Glacier ...
AGTGGCACCGCGTTACCCACCGACGGCCGGTCCCGGTTCGATGAAAGACCGAACCGGCCGTCCGTGGATAACGCTCAGGATAACGCTCATCGCGCTTCGTGGCGTCCACGAATCGGGGACCGGTTCAGTCGACGATTGCGTCGCGCACTTGCTTCGCCCGCTGATCGACGACGAGCTCTCGGTCGTCTTCTATGACCTGACCACCACCCGTGCTGCCGGCCTGAGCGAGCAAGCCGGCGATGTGCGCCGCTTCGGCATGTCCAAGGAGGGGCTGATCGCCCGTCAGTTCATGCTGGGTGTGGTGCAGACCGCCGACGGCCTGCCGATGTATCACGAGGTGTTCGAGGGCAACACGGCCGAGGCACCAACGCTCAAGCCGACCCTGGAGCGGGTGCTCGGCCGCTACGCGCACGTCAAGCGGCTGATCGTTGTGGCCGACCGGGGTTTGCTGTCGCTGGACAACCTTGAGGAGCTCGGCAAGCTCAAACTGCCGGGCGCGCGGGCGCTGGAGTTCATCCTGGCCGTGCCGGGGCGCCGCTATGGCGAGTTCGTGGACCTGCTGGCGCCGCTGCAAGGCCAGTTCGACGGTGCCACCGAGGAGACCATCGCGGAGCTGCGCTGGGGCGGGCACCGCCTGGTGGTGGCCCATGACCCCGTGCGCGCGGGCGAGCAGACCGCCCAGCGGCGCGAACGCATCGAAGCCTTGAGCCTTCGTGCCACCGCCCTGGCCGACAAGCTCGATGCGCTGGACGCCGGCGCGGTGCAGCGCGGCAGAAAGCTCTCCGACAGCGGCGCCAAGGCCCGCTTCTTCCACGAGGTGTGTGACGCCCATCTGGCCAAGATCATCAAGGTCGACCTGGCCTCAGACCTGTTCACCTACGACTTTGATCAGCAGGCGCTGGAGCGCGCGCAGCTGATGGACGGCAAGCTGATGCTGGTGACCAATGTGGCCGACCTGAATGCGCCCGAGATCGTGGCGCGCTACAAGAGCCTGGCCGACATCGAGCGCGGCTTCAGGGTGCTGAAGTCAGAGATCGAGATTGCGCCGGTGTTCCACCGGCTGCCCGAGCGCATCAGGGCGCACGCCAGCCTGTGCTTCATGGCGCTCATCATCCACCGCGTCATGCGCCAGCGCTTGAGGCTGGCCAAGAGCAATCTGTCGCCCGAAGCCGCGCTGCGGCAGTTGAAGCGCGTGCAGCGCCACAGCGTCAGCATCAACGACGCCGCACCCATCGCCGGCATCTCCACCATCCACCAAGACCAGGCCGCCGTCCTGGCTGCCCTCAAGCTCAAGAAGCCCACCCTCGACACTCAGCTCGCCCTGTTGTAGTGGCGAACTTTTAACTCGCGCTATACAAATCAACCACTTACGGCGATTGGTGTCGAACTCGGGGGATCATGCAAACCCTCATCCACCACGCCCGCACCCTGGGCGGGCTGATGCGGCCCGACAACCCGCTGCTGCCCAACTACGCCTGGGTGCCCATCGGCCACCACGGCCGGGCTTCCTCGGTCGGCATCAATGGCCGCGTGAAGCGCCTGCAGGGCCAGACGCGCAGCCAGAGCGGTACGCCGTATCTCGGGCCCAGCAAGCGGCTGGACTACGAACTGGAACAAGGGGCTTGTGGCCGGCCCCGCGTAGCTTGTTCGCTCAATTGGACAGCGCCCTACCTGCCGTCCGGGAGCACCCGCTCTTCGCCGCCAGTGTGAGTTCGAGGCGGCGACAGGAATCTGACTGTCGGCAGCGCTGTTGTGCGACACCCCCCTAACTTGACGGGCAGCTGCCAGGCTGCGCCTCGAACTCACAGTCACGGCCATGAGCCGACGCCCAGGGCGGGCAGCTTTATGGCAACCTGGTGTTCCCACTCAAACCACTGATCGCCAATATCCACACGGCTTTGCAGCACGTCAAGGCCACTGCGGAGCAGTTCAAGACAGCCGACCGTTGGGTGCTCCTGCTGCGCTACGTCAGCGACAAGATCGCACCAACGTACGGGCCGTTCAGGCCGCCAACACCGCTGACGGCGACGAGGTAGCTGCCGAATTTGGGATTACTTATCGGCATCCAATTTATGCGCCCGAAGCAAGCAACAACAACCATCCCGCAGCGGCGAACGAAAGATGCGCGAAGAGTGCCACTTCGATACGGTGCGTGTTTTTCCATCGCCACGCCTGACCGGTCACCAAGCCAGCAGCTGCAGTCAACGACAGCAGGACCAGAGCGGTAGACGCCAGCCTCGGCAGGCCGGTAGTGGCCCATGCGAAGACCAGTAGCGCCAGCGCAGCCGAGTTGACAAAGCCGTGCGCTTTGCCGACCCAGCGCGCCGACCACCGCTGCTTGGTGTAACGAAGTACGGCCAGGACGATGCCCAACACTGCGGCAACAGCCAGCAGCCACAGGGCCCACCTCACCAGCATCGAAGAAGTCGTTATGGGCACGTGGGTCGGTTAATTGATGTCAAGCGTCGTCTGCCATACCCGCATGGCAGCGCAAAACGCTGTGAGTGCGATCATTGGATGAGGTTGCGTCGGCATGAGATTGGTCCAAGAGTAGCCGGATCGAGGCTTGGTGCCGATACGAATCGACGATCACGTATTGAGCGTACTCGATACCCCAGTCACCGTAGATGAAGGACTCTCCATGGCTACCGTTTACCCCTTTGCGATTCTGCTGGCGCTTTTGCTTGTCAGCGCGTTCTACACCGTCAAAATCCTTGATCAGTTTCAGCGCGGCGTGGTGCTGACACTCGGCAAGTTCACTGGCATCCGAGAGCCGGGGCTGACCATCCTGGTGCCATTTGTGCAGACCATGCGGCGCGCTGACATCCGGGTCAAGGTGATGCCAATTCCATCGCAAGACGTGATCACCAGTGACAACGTTTCGGTGAAAGTGTCAGCGGTCGCATTTTTTAAGATCGTCGACCCCAGGATGGCGCTGCTCGATGTCGAGGATTACCTAAGCGCCATCGCCCAACTCGCGCCGACTGCGCTGCGCGCCAACATCGGCAGGCACATGCTGGACGAGTTGCTGTCCAAGCAGGATGTGCTGAACAAGGCGCTGAGCGTCGCGCTGGAGGAGCGCACACAAAGCTGGGGCGTGCACATCATCAACGTCGAAATCCGCACCGTTGACCTCGACCAGACCATGATCCGCGCCATGGCCCAAGAGGCCGAAGCAGAACGCGGTGCACGAGCCCGGGTGATCACGGCCAACGGCGAATTCGAGGCCGCCGCCAAGCTTGCCGAGGCTGCCGATATTCTTTCGAAAAATCCAGCCGCGTTGACATTGCGCACGCTTGCAACGCTGAAGGAAATCGGCGCCGAGCAAAACACCACGATCATCTTTCCCGTCGCCCAAGAAAACATGATGCCGCCTTCGCTGTCGGGCGCAGCGATGGCGTATGCGTTGTCGCACCAAGCTGCGCCTGTGCCTGCTGGCGCGGCTGGTCTGATGGCCCGCTCTGCCGCGTCAGCCCCGACTTGATGGCGTTTCTTGGGAAGCCCAGCGCCCTAACGCACGCCGAGAGTTCCTTCAAGTGGAACGCGCGGAAGTCACGGATCGTGCGGTGGGCGGGGAAGTTGCGCGCGGCCAGCACCCGGAACGCGAGGTCCTCGTGCAGCTTGCGCGCGACATTGCGCGAGCTGAACACACCGGTGGCACAGCCGTAGACCAGCACCTTGACCATCATGGCCGGGTGGAACGGCTGGTTGCGCGGGCCGTGCTTGTCGTAACGCGCGTGGAAGGTGCCGAGGTCGAGTCCGTCAATCGCGTCGCTGATGTAGGACCTCTATCGGCGCACATGTGGTCCTTGCCTGTCGGGCGATTGTTCATGCCGCCTCGCGCCACTGCTCTGCAGCCTCGGTGTACGCGCGGGCGAGCAACTCGGCGGCGCCGATGACATCAGGTCCGGGCAGACGGTTGAAAGAAAAGCGGACGTCTCGCACAAACCACCCAGCCCCGCTTTTGTCGGGCTGCAACTCCACGGTGGCGACGCGGCGCTCGCCTGGGCGCATCGAGAAGAAGCGACTGGGCTTGGGGTGTCCGCAACAGCGCCGAATCGCTACGGCCCGCTCGAGACATGAAGGAAGAACACCAGGTGCACGCCCATCTGGCCGATTGCGAGGGCGGCCAGCAGGATCGGCACGCCGGCCTGGGCGGTGCTCGCGGCGTGCCAGCCGCTACATCCACTGACTTGTGATCAGGATTGCCGGCGACGGCGGGCGACGAAGCCAAGAGCGGCCAGGCCAGCGGCCATCATCGCGTAGGTCGAAACCTCGGGCACGGGTGCCAGGAAGCCGCGGATTTCGCCGCCACGGTAAGCCGTGCTGTGCAAGTTGACGTAGGCCAAACCCGCCACGGTGCTGTTGAACAGGCTGTTGAAGTCTGTCAAGTTCAAGGTGAACGAACCGTTGAAGCTGCCGGTGGCCGGCGATGGGTTGGAAAATGTGCTGAAACCCAACTTGACAGGGCCTGAACCGCTGGGCGAAGTGGCGACGTGGATGTGGTTCACCGTCGCGTTGCCGCTCAGCCCCGACCAGGTCTCGGCCACCGCCACGGTAACCAAGACATCGTCGAAGGTGATGTAGGCGGTTCCCGTCGCTGTGCTCGGATTTGGCACGAACTCGGCCGGGCCGGACATGCTGGTGAAAAACGTCGTGGTGATGGCGTGCGCCGGCATCGCCGATGCCAGAGCCAACGAGGCGCCTGCGGCGAAGCGGGCCAATGTCGAAACGGTCATGTCGGGTACTCCTGAATGTTGGACATGTTGCTGGTGACTGAACGAGCTACCAGCCAACAGGATCTTGATCTCAATCTATGACGAAGTACACGGGCGCTGAACCCCTGAAACAGGGGGGATGCGCGAGCCGAGAATCCAACGAACGCTCACCAAACGCGTTATCTCCTGCCTCGACGCCACTGGCGGCAGCATGGGCACCGCAGCGCGGCTTGCTTGATCCACTTCTGCACGGCCTCGCGCGTGGCCGGTGCGATCTCGAACTACAACGGACACTGCGTATCGTGCTGAATCACCGAGGCACGGGTGGCCACGTGGTCGCCGTGGCAGATGTCCCGAACCTTGAGGCTGACGAGGTCGCACCCGCGCAGCTCGCTGTCGATTCCCAAGTTGAAGAGGGCGAGCTCGCGCACCCGGTTTTCCATCTGCAGGCGAACATGAAGCGCCCAGATGTCCTTGAGCTTGAACGGTGTCCTTTGACCGACGGTCCTGCCCTTGTTCCACGGATCGCGATGAGCAACGTTGGCGCTGGATCCCGTGATTCACCCCCATCAAGTTGAGGGGCCACAACCATGCTCCTGCTCTCCTGCTCGGGGCCGTGCGCGTTGCCGCGGATCGACCCGGCATCCGGCCGGGGCCGCAGGCCCGATGGCAACTTTCCGGCGCGGCCGCCTACTCACGTAATCGGCCATCAGCGGGTGCTCCCGACAGCCCGGTTCAGGCGCCCGAATCTGCGGCCCGCATCAGCTGCCAGGCACCAAATACACCATTGAAACCCTGAGGTGGGCACCAGGAAGTAGGCGCCACAGAGGGCAGTGGCGGCATGCCACTCGGATTACGACCGTAGGACATCACGGTCACCGTCATTGCAGTCGGGCCGTCCAGGCCGACCGCCCATAGGTAAAGAGGCACAGGTTCCGTTGCTGATCCGCTCCCGACACGAAGCGCAGCGTTGACGGGTGGCAGCGCCGGGGCAGGCCCTGGCCCACGGGCAGCCAATTGGCGCCTGCGTCCCACGAGGTATGGACTGAGTAGTCCGTCGCCGAATAGAGCATGGCCGGCGTGCGCACCGAATCGACAGCGATGAACTGCAGCAGACCTTCGTCGGGTGGTAGGCCGTTGCCTGCGACAGCGGTCCAGAAGTTCCGATTGGGATCGAAGCGGAGCAGCGCACTGCCGAAGCGCGCCATCGCAAAGCCACCGCCGAGGAACGCAAACTGGTAGATCTGGCCGCCGGGCACTGCCAGCGCTGGATCGAAGTTCATCGCGTTCAAGCTGCCAGATGCCGTGTCGCAGGACAGGATGCGGCCCTGCGCCGTACCGACGAGCACCGTGCCGCCGGTGTCGGAGCCGATCGCGCTGACCGCATCGGCCGTTGCCGTGTTCATGGTGGCCAGGAAATCCTAGGTCGCATTGCCGCCGTCGTCGTCGGCAAACAGCGCCCACAGTTCGCGCGCCGTGCCACCCGTGTCGTAAGCGGCGGCAGCAAGCATCAGTTGGTTCGTGCTCGGCCGCCTGAACCTGGGGCGCTGCACGGGTTCGCCTATCGGGGATAGCAGCAATTGCCCACTGGCGACGCCCGGGCTGGCGGTACGGACCGGCACGTTGACCTCGGCATCGAATCCTGTGCCGTTCCAGCGGGCGATTCGCGCGGCCGAAAGATTGTCGTTGTGCCAGAACAGCAAGTGGTCGTTCTCGAGGACGATCGCGACAAATCCGTCGCCGCTGGCACGCCGTTGCCACGGTCGCGGTACGCCGCCCGAGCGAAACGAGAACACGATGCCATTGTCCTGAAGTGCGCTGTCGGAGAGCCCGGGTGTGTGCGGGCTCGACCCGGAGGCGCCCGGGAAGCCGCGGCTATGCGGCGGGTAGCTCTGGAACTGAAGGTTCGGCAGGCGCCGGTTCATCGCGCTGGAGAACGTGGCGCCAAGATCGCGCGTGACGGTGACGCCGCCGTCAGTGCAGGCCAGCAAGGTGCGTCCGCCCGGGTCGTGCGGATCGAAGTGCAGGCCGTGGCTGTCCGAGTGGATGTGTGCGCTGAAGCCGGGTCGTTCGGGGAGATCGCCGTGCTCCTCCCACACGAAGGCCTGCGGCGTGGAGCGGCCGATCCACGGGCCGATGCGCCAGCCCAGCGCGACGAGGTTGCCATCGGTGTGCGAAACCGCGATGCTCAGGTTGTATCCACCCTGGGTCTGGCCGGGGTCGCGGGGCAACTGGACGGATTCCTTGACGTTCTGATGCGGCCCCACAGGGGCCCAGGTGGCCCCGCCGTCTTTCGATGTCAGCACCGCATAGAGCAGGTCATAGGCCAGCGGCGGATCTACGCGGCGAATGAGCGCGGACATGCGTGCCGGCAGCGCCTGCCCCAGTGTCTTGGCGAGGCGGGCGAGGCTGAGGGGCGGTGCCTTGAACGCGATGCGCAGCGTGTTGCGAAGGCGCAGGGTCGCCGTGCCGCTCGCGGACACCGCCGCATACAGGATCGAACGATTGCCGGCACTGGACCCGACGACTGCAAACTGCCACTGCACAAAGTCAATGTCCCCGTCGTGGCGGGCACGCTGCAGGACCAGGCCGCCGGCCTACCAGGTGCCGACGTACAGGCCGTTCGTCTGCGCGGAGGCCGTGCTTCCGGTCGGTGAACACACGACGAAGCTGGCCTGTCCGGGTGCCCGCGACGCGAGCGCCACGCCGAGGCATTGGCTTTTCGGCATGCCGACGGCGAGCGCAAATGCATAGCCCTGGCCGAACGCGGGCACGTCGGACCAGTACATCCCCTGGTCGGTTGCCAGCACCAGTTTCGCGGGCTGCAGATCCGTGACGACGATCATCTGCCGCACGTTCAAGGTCAGGAGACTCCCGCTCGTGTCGACAACCGGGATCGAGCGCCAATCGAACAGCGGTGCATCCGCCGTCAGCTGCATCAGCCAGCGAATGCCGATCGGCGGCCCGACGCCAACCCGCCGTGCAAGCTCGCGGGCGCTTCGGGTGCCGGCGAAGCTCATCGAGGAGCGCAGGCTGTTCGCTGCCGTTTCACGCAGCACGTTGTTGCCGCCGGCGTAGACGTGCCGGGCGCTGCGCGGGCCGGCGGCCAGCGCATGCAGGTCCACCTCGGGCCAGGCGTCGCTGTGCGGTAGCGGTTCGGCGCTCGCGTCCGTGCGCGAAAGCCAGACGCCGCCGGAGGCGCTGGCGATGAGCACGCGATCGGCATCGAGCGGGAACACATCTTCGACGTGACCGGCGTGCCACGCCGCGTTCGGCTCATCGACCGCGATCGCAAGGGGTGTGAGCAACTCCCAGCGTTGGAGAATGCGCGACGATGCGCGGGCGATGAGCTGGCGCGCCGAGACGGGTCGCGCGATCGATAGCCCGGCGGCCATCGCAGTGACGCTGCGGGAGCCCAGCAGAGCCGAAATGGCGCGCAGACTCGAAGTGGGCATCGCAGCTCGCGCTTCCTGGCGCGCTACTGCAAACAGATGAGGACCGGGATCAGCCCGCAGCCGCTGGCGAGGCCGCCGAGCGCCTTGCCCACCACGGCACCGAAAGCGCGGGCCGGGTCAGATGCCTTCATCGCATGCCCCGGCGTGTCCGAGCTCGTCAGCATGTCACCGACCTCGATCGGGCCGAATTGCGCGTCGACCTTGCAGTACACCTTGCCGAACAGGGCGACCGCCGGCCGGTCGTCTTGCCCGGCCCGCTTGTCCAGCACGATGCCGGGCCTGAAGCTGCCTGCGCCCGAGACGATGCCCGCCACCTTCTTGTCGTAGGCCCGCGTGCACGCATCGAGCGCGCCACCGGTGCTGATGGCCATCACCGTGCCGGGCTCGCACTGTGCGTCAGCCACCAGGTCGAAGTGCTCGGCGCAATCGGCACCGGTGAGGACGACGTCCTTTGCGACCGACAAGGTACCGCTCATGAACACATCGCCAATGGTGTCGATCACCATGCGGTCCTTGTCGACCGTGCGCAGAACCACCGCATGATTGCTGGTCGTGCCGATGAAGGCGCCGGCACCGGAGGCTTGCAAGAGTACGTCGACACCCGAGTTTTGCGAGATCGCGATGCCGGCGTCGGGCGCGTTGCTCGCGACTGCCGCGTTGACGCGGCTCGCCACGACGTTGCTCGTGCCTGGCCCGAGGTGCAGCAGGTTCTGCGGGATGGTCGTGCCGATACCGACCTTGCCGGTCGTGTCGATGTGCACCGCCTCCTTCGCGTTGGCGCGGATCACCAGCGGTTGAAGGTCCAGCGTACCGACAAAGTCGGTGGCGGGGTTCGTGCCCGCGTTGCCATTCGTGTTCCAGGCCATGGATGCACTCCAATGATTGCCAAGCGGGTTGAAACTCGATCTCCTGCGGGTGAAACGTCGCGCGCTACGCCGGCGGGTCCACGGAACTTGAAAGCCTGGCCTCGCGGCCGGCCACTCCAAACGCCCCGAAGGCCACGACGGCCAAGGCGATAGCCCAGCCCCATTCGACGCTGCCATCGCCGCCGTCGGGTGCTGCGCCCGTGAGCATCTCGAGCCACTGCGGCGACAGCGCAGTCGCGGCGCAGGTGGCAGAGCTTGCGACGCCGAGGACGATCTCGGACCAAAAACGCCTCGTCAGTCGGAAGGGCATCGGCGCCTCACTTCCAACCGATTTCAGGTTTTCGCGCGCCAGTTGAAGTGTCGAACCGATATGCCATTGGCGCGGTTCGGTTTCAGGGCTTGATGCGATCAAAATCGGCATCGAGCCTTTAGCACCGCAGGTTCCACCGCGCAATCCCGCCCGCGAAAGTTGCTTCGTCGGCGACCCTTTGAACTCACGCAAGATGGCCGCGCGATTGCAGGCCACCAACTCCGCCGGACATCCGGTGCTGCTGCGCACCAGCGCCGACATGTGCCACGGCATCGGCACGGGGATGAGCGAGCAGATCGAACTGGATGCCGATGTGTACGCGTCCTTGATGGGGCAGTTGGGCACGCGGTAGTGTTTACGCCTTCTTGCCACTTGGACAATTTCTCTAGGTGACTTCACGCAGGCAGGCAATGCGGCCACGACACACTACCTGATCATGGGGTGTGGCCGATGGCGTTAAAGGGAGAGGTCTTGGCCAGACAACCCTGCAGTATTGACCGCGGTGTCGGACGCATGGTTAGCCTTGACGGATGAGTCGTAGGCCACGCAAAAGGCGCTCGCCTGCGGCAGCTTCCTGGCAGCCCACTGCGCTGACTGGCCGGCCACATTGGGTCGGGATGGTCAGGTCAGAGCCTCGAAGACCGGTCGTTCAACCCTAAGCAGACCGAGCGGCCGCGGTCGGCGTCGACGGCGAACTGGTAGTCCCGGCCACCAGCGGGTATTGCTCACAGACCGCTTTATGGCAGGCCAACTTTCGCGCAGAGGGCCGAAGATCTGGCGACTGGCGCCTTACGTCCGCCGGTCAGCAGCGCCGCGGCAACTCGCGAGCGAATGCGGTGCGACGTCAGACAGATAGACACGCACCCGTACCAGTCGAACTGCTCAGGCTCGCGGCTTCAGGCCGCTAACCGTGGAGTCGCAGACAACGCATGCAGGCGCACCCTTTCAACCCGCGACGGTCAGAACTCGGAATACAAGCGACCTCGGTTGAAGATGCCAGCCGGATCGAGCGCCCGCTTGAGTTCACGATGGATCCGCATCAACGGCGCTGTCAACGGTGAGAACGTCCCGGTCGACTTGTCCGCAGCGCGGAACAGCGTGGCGTGGCCACCTGCCAAAGACGCAGCGGCAGGCACATCGGTCGCTGGCGCCGCAGTTCGGATCCAGCGTTGGGCGCCGCCCCACTCGATGAACGCCGTGCCAGGCAGTGCCAGCGGTGGTGCGCTGGCGGGCACGGAAAGCCGCCACAGGCACTCGCCAGCAGCGAGTGCGGCAGCGTCGATTCCGAAGTAGGCCAAGTGGTGGTCGCGAATGTCTCGCCACCAGCGGGCGGCTTCGTTGGCATCGACGGGAACGCCTTCCAGGGACTGGGCCGCACTCCTGACCGCAGCGCGGGCGCCCGCAAGTCGTAAGCGCAAGCGCCCGCCATGCCAACTGCTGGCCGTGATCGGCAAGGGCTGCGCACGCAGCGCATTGAACCAGTCCAGCGCCTGCGCCTCATCCTGCTCGAACTCGAGGGTGGTCTGCGCTGCAAGCATGGGCAGCACCTTCAACGAAACCTCGCAGAGCAAGCCCAGTACACCCATCGACCCAGCCATCAGCCGCGACACGTCGTAGCCCGCCACGTTCTTCATCACCTGGCCGCCGAAGGTGAGCAACTCACCGCGCCCGTTGAGCATCGTGGCGCCCAGCACGAAGTCGCGCACCCTGCCCACCGCCGCCCGCGCTGGCCCGGCCAGCCCGGCGGCCACCATGTCGCCCACCGTGCCGCCATCGCTACCCGGCGTGTTGAACCGCGGCGGCTCGAAAGGCAGGCACTGCCCGTGTTCGCCCAATGCAGCTTCCAGTTCCGACAACAAGGTGCCGGCACGCACGGTCACCACCAGGTCCGTCGGCTCGTGGCTGCTGATGCCGGCCAGAGCCCGCATGTCCAGCGGCTCGCCGCGGGGCACGCCGCCATAAAAAGCCTTGGTGCTGCCGCCGCGAATATCCAGAGGGGTTTGGGTCTGCTGTGCCGTCAGCACCTGGTCGAGCAGGCGTGCCAACACCGGATCTTGTGTGTCCATCAAAAGCTCGGCAGATCTGGAAACGGCAGCATGCCGCGCAGCACGGTCAGCTTGCCGTATTCGGCGCAGCGCTGAAGGCTGGGGATGACCTTGCCGGGATTGAGCAACTCTTGCGGGTCAAAGGCGCGCTTGACCGCAAACATCTGCTCGCGCTCGGCCTGCGAGAACTGCACGCACATCGAGTTGAGCTTCTCGACGCCCACGCCGTGCTCGCCGCTCACGGTGCCCCCCAGGCGCACGCTGGTCTCCAGGATGTCGGCGCCGAACAGTTCGCAGCGGTGCAACTGATCCAGATCGTTGGCGTCGAACAGGATCAGCGGGTGCAGGTTGCCATCGCCGGCATGGAACACGTTGCAGCAGCGCAGACCGTAATTTTCTTCCATCGCTTCGATGGCGCGCAGCACATCGGCCAAGCGCTTGCGCGGGATGGTGCTGTCCATGCACATGTAGTCGGGGCTGATGCGCCCGGTGGCCGGGAAGGCGTTCTTGCGCCCGCTCCAGAATTTGAGGCGCTGCGTTTCATCGCGGCTGATCTCCTGGCGCGCCGTACCGGTGCGGGCCAGCACCTCGCTCATGCGCGCTATTTCTTCTTCGACCTCTTCGGCCGTGCCATCGCTCTCGCACAGCAGGATGGCGGCGGCGGCGGCGTCGAGGTCGTAGCCGGCATGCGCGAAGTCTTCCACCGCCGCCGTCATCCGCTTGTCCATCAACTCCAGACCGGCGGGGATGATGCCGGCGGCGACGATGGCGGCCACCGCGACGCCGGCGGTTTCGACGTCGGCAAAGCTGGCCATGATGCAACGCGCGAGCTGCGGCTTGGGGATCAGCTTGACCGTCACCTCGGTGGTCACGGCCAGAATGCCTTCGCTGCCCACCAGCAGAGCCATCAGGTCCAGGCCGGCGCAGTCGAGCGCCTCGGAGCCGAACTCGATGGCCTCGCCTTCCACCGTGAAGCCGCGCACCTTGAGCACGTTGTGCAGCGTCAGGCCGTACTTCAGGCAGTGCACGCCGCCCGAGTTCTCGGCCACGTTGCCGCCGATGGTGCAGGCGATCTGGCTGCTCGGGTCCGGCGCGTAGTACAGGCCGAAGGGCGCTGCGGCTTCGCTGATGGCAAGGTTGCGCACGCCGCATTGCACGGTGGCCGTGCAGGCCACCGGGTCGACCTTGACGTTCCGGTTGAATTTGGCCAGCGACAGCGTTACCCCCAGCCGGTGCGGCAAGGCGCCGCCCGACAGCCCGGTGCCGGCGCCGCGGGCCACGATCGGCACCTGCAGCGTGTGGCAGTTGCGCAGGACCGCGGCGACCTGTTCTTCGGTTTCCGGCAGCACCACCACCATGGGCGATTCGCGGTGGGCCGTCAGGCCATCGCATTCGTAGGGCACGGTGTCTTCGTGGCGAGACAGGATCGCGTGGCGCGGCAGCACGGCCGCGAGCGCAGCCACGACGACGCTCTGTCGGGCGTGCCGCGCGGCTGCATCGGACGGTGGGGCGGCAGCGGCGGCCGCAGCGCTTGCGATTTCAGGCATTAGCTTCCTCCAGGGCCTCGTCCAGGACCTCTACCCAGTGCTTCACCGGCGTGGCGGTGCCGGTTTGCAGATGCTGGATGCAGCCGATGTTGGCCGAGACGATGCATTGCGGTTGCAGGGGTTCGATGTGTTTCAGCTTGCGGTCGCGCAACTGGTAGGCGAGCTCGGGTTGCAGCACCGAGTAGGTACCCGCCGAGCCGCAGCACAGGTGGCTTTCGCTGCGTGCCACCTTGACGTCGAAGCCCAGGGCATTCAGGTGGGTCTCGACTCCCCCACGCAACTGCTGGCCGTGCTGCAGCGTGCACGGCGGGTGAAATGCCAACTGCCGGACCTTGCCAGGCTTCACCTGTCCGCGCAGTGCAGCCACCAGGTCGGGCAGCAATTCGCTCAGGTCGCGCGTCAACGCGCTGATGCGCGCGGCCTTGGCGGCGTAAGCGGGGTCGTGCGCCAATGCATACCCGTATTCCTTGACCGTCGCACCGCAGGCCGAGGCGTTCATCACGATCGCTTCCACCACACCCGCTTCTACTTCGGGCCACCATGCGTCGATGTTGCGGCGCATGTCGGTTAGGCCGCCTTCGTGGTCGTTCAAGTGGGTGCGCAAGGCACCGCAGCACCCGGCCGTGGCGGCCACCAGGGTCTGGATGCCGGCGGCATCGAGCACACGCGCGGTGGCGCTGTTGATGTTGGGCATCATGGCCGGCTGAACGCAGCCGGCCAGCATCAGCACCTTGCGCGGGTGGCCGCGCGTCGGCCAGACCTTGGCACGCGCGCCCGCCGGCGCCGGAACCTTGTTCTTCAGTGCATCTGGCAGCATGGGCCGGACCAGCTGGCCCAGCTTCATGGCAGGCGCGAACAGCGGGGAAGTAAGACCTTCCTTGAGCAACCAGCGCACCGCCTTCTCCCCGATCGGCCGCTCGACACGTTCGTCGACGATCTTGCGGCCGATGTCCACCAGATGGCCGTAATCCACGCCGCTCGGGCAGGTCGTTTCACAGTTTCGGCAGGTCAGACACCGGTCCAGATGCTGCTGCGTGCTGCGCGTGACTTCGGCGCCTTCGAGCACCTGCTTCATCAGGTAGATGCGGCCGCGCGGGCCGTCCAGCTCGTCGCCCAGCAGCTGGTAGGTGGGGCAGGTGGCGTTGCAGAAACCGCAGTGCACACACTTGCGCAGAATGGCCTCGGCGGCCTCGCCGTCGCGCGTGCCCTTGAACTCGGCGCTCAATGTGGTTTGCATGGGCTTGCCTCGGGATTCAGTGCACGACCATCAGCGTGAACGGCCAGACGTAGGCTTGAAGCGTCACGTACAGGCCCACCAGGCTGGCCAATGCGATGGAGTGGAAGAACACGTAACGCAGGATGTCGCCTTCGTGGTTGAACCAGCGCGTGGCGGTGCTGGCCACGACGATGGACTGCGCGTCGATCATCTTGCCCATCACGCCCCCCGAGCTGTTCGCCGCGCCCATCAGGTTGGGGGACAGGCCCAGCTGCTCGGCCGCGACCTTCTGCATGCCGCCGAAGAGCACGTTCGACGCGGTGTCCGAACCCGTCATTGCCACGCCGATCCCAGCCCATCAGCGTGCCGAAGAAAGGGTAGAAAACGCCTGTGTTGGCGAAGGCCAAGCCGAGTGTGGTGTCGGTGCCCGAGTAGCGCGTCAGCGTGCCCAGTGCCAGCATCAGCACGATGGTCAGCAGCGAGTAGCGCACCAGCCAGAACGTGCGCAGGTAGTTACCGACGATCTCGACCGGGTTGTACTTCATCACCAGCGCGCCAACGATGGCCGACAGCAGGATGCCGGTGCCGGTGGCCGACAGCAGGTTCAGCGTGTAGACCGCCGCCTCGGGATGGATCTTGGGCACCACCGGGGGCACCTTCAGGATCAGGTTGTGCAGGCCTTCGATCGGGAACTTGGGCGCGAACAGGCCGTTCAGCCAGGCCTTGAAATCAGGCAGGCCCCAGATGAAGACGAACACCGACAGGATGACCCACGACGTCCACGCGCGGATCAGGTCGGCCCGCGAGTGCTGGACGACGGGCTGGGGCGGTTTGGCTTCGGCCGCGCTCACGTCCTTGCCGCGCATGGTGGGCGAGGTCCACAGCTTTTTCGGCTGCCAGACACGAAGAAAGAGGATCAACGACGCCATCGAAGTCATCGCCGCGATGATGTCGACCAGCTCGGGGCCGATGAAGTTGCTGACGAGGTACTGCGGGATCGCGAACGACACACCGGTGACCAGGATCGCGGGCAAGATCTCCATCATGGCCTTGCGGTGCACTTTCGCGAGCGTGATGACCGGTGTGCCCAGCGCACCGAACGCGACCGGCGCCGTGTTGGCGATCAGGCTCAGGCCCGAAGCCGCCAGCGGCGAGAAGCCCAGGCCGATCAGGATGCCGGCTGTCACCGCCACCGGCGTACCGAAGCCCGCTGCCCCCTCGAAGAAGGCGCCGAAGCAGAAGGCGATCAGCAGCAATTGCAGGCGTCGATCCCCCGTGATGCCCGACAGCGAGTCCTGCAGGATCTTGAAGCTGCCGTTCTTTTCGGCCAACTGCTGCAGGAAGATGATGTTCAGCACGATCCAGCCGATGGGCAGCAGGCCGGTGAAGCCACCGTACATCGCGGCCTTGCCGGCCATCTCTGCGGGCATGCCATACGCAAAGACGGCCACCAGCACCGCTGCGATCAGCCCCATGCCGGCGGCGATGTGCGCCTTGATGTGGAAGAAACCCAGCGCCGCCAGCATCACCACGACGGGTATGGCAGCCAGCGCGGTGGACATGATCATGTTGCCGAACGGATCGTAGATTTGCTGCCAGGTCACGGCTTGTCTCCGGATGGTTGTGGTCGTCGTTTCGGTGGGTGCGCCTGCATGCACCGGGTGTGACGATCAGACTCGACTGCGGAGAATTCTGGAGACTCGGACCCGCGTTGAATTGAGACTTGTGCGCGGCGGCCTTGACGAAACTTCGTTTTGCCTCAGGGCTTACCCTGAGCGAACGGCCGAGCGGCGCGGCGTGCGGCCAGCGCTGCGGCTTACGGCAGCGACTGCTGCAGCCAGTCCGAGAACGCAGCGCACTCCCAGCGGTCCAACACGCCGGGTTGCCAGCAGACGTAGTGGCGGTGCGGTGACGGCACCGCGCGGGGCGACAGCCGCAGCAGCCGGCCGCTGTCCAGCCAGGCGGCGCCCATCTTCTTCCGCAGCAGCGCCACGCCGAGGCCGCTGGCGGCTGCGTCGTAGATCAGGCCGATATCGTTGAACTGCCCGCCCAGCGTGGGTTCGGGCACATCGATGCCGCAACTGGAGAACCAGGGTGCCCACGGCTCCAGCGGGCTGCGAATGAGCCGGGTCTGCAGGATTTCGGCTTTCGTCTCGAACTTGTCGAAGGGTCCGAACTCGTTGAGGTAGCTCGGACTGCACACCGGTGTCACCGTGTCTTCCAGGATCAGCCGGTGCTCCACGTCGGTATACCCACCGGTGCCGAAACGCACCTCCAGATCGCACTCTTCGGCAGTGACATCCAGCAGTGGAATCGAGACCTGCAGAATCAGTTCGATTTCGGGGTAAGCGTTTCTGAACAGCTCCAGCCGCGGCATCACGAACTGCCGGCAGAACGTGGGCGTGATCGCCACGCGCAGCCGTGTGCCGCCGCGCGCGCCACGCCGAGACGGCATCTGCTGAAAAGCCGCCAAACCCGCGCGGACGTTGGCCAGGTAGGCCACACCGTCGGCCGTGAGCGTGAAGTCGGCCCTGCCGAAGAGCTTGAACCCGACATGCGATTCCAGCTGGCGGATGCGGTGGCTGATGGCGCTGGGCGTGACAGACAACTCGTCCGCCGCGCGCCCGGCATTGCGCAGCCTGGCCACGGCCTCGAACGTCAGCAGGCACTGGATGGGTGGAATGCGTTGAAAGGCCATGTCGTCTCCAGCCACGTACGGGTCGGCAGGCACCCGTCGTCGGTTCTCAATGGGAATCGGACCACCACGTCTCACCGATCTGGCCCTGTAGCCATTCGATGAACCCGCTCACCTTGGCCGGCACCAGGCGCGGCGAGGGGTACACAGCATGGATCTCTTGCGAGGGCAGCGACCACTTGGTCAACACCGGTTGCACGGCGCCGGCCTTGACCGACACATGCGCTGCGTACCACGGCAAAGCTGCCAGCCCCATGTCACCACGCGAGGCCGCGAGCAAGGCGGACAAGTTGTTTGAGCGAAGCGGGCCGCGCACGGCAGTGGGGTGCAGGCACCCATCGGCACCGGTGAAGAGCCACCGCGCATCACCCTGCACGGTGCTGTACGCCAGTGCGTCGTGCTGGGCCAGGTCGGCCAGCTTGCGTGGTACGCCGCGCTCCGCCAGATAGGCGGGCGAGCCCACCACCCACGGGTTGATCCCAAGAAGGCGCGCACCGAGTGTCGAGTCGGCCAGGCGGCCCATGCGGATCGCTACATCGATGCCCTGCGCTACCAGATCGACATAGCGGTCTTCGAAGCTGAGCTCGATCTGCAGCCTGGGGTTCTGCTTCATGAAACGCATCACCAGCGGCACGAGCACACGTCGGCCAAAAGCCACCGAGGTGCTGATGCGCAGCCCGCCTTGCACCTGCGACTGCATCAACGCGGCCACCGACTCGGCTTCGTCCACGTGGTGCGCGATCAGCTTGCACTTCTCGTACTACAGCAGACCGATCTCGGTGGGGGTCACGCCATGCGTCGAGCGGTGCAGCAGCCTTGAGCCGAGTTGCGCTTCCAACTGGGCCACCAGCTTGGTGGCCGAGGACTGGCCGATCCCCATATCGGCGGCGGCCTTGCTGAACGAGCCCCAGGTCCACCACACGGATGAAGAACTTGACACCTTGTATGCGGTCCATGGCCGTGATTGGGACACACCGCGCCGCCCCTGCCGCTTCCCAACCTGGAATAACCGTAATGCCGACCCATGGCTTCCGTCTTGTGCCGGTTGCCGCCAACATCCGTCCACTGATTTCCAAACCCCCGAGAGGAGACTTCGACATGGCAAAGATGAAGGCAGCCCCACCGTGGGTGATCCGACAAGCTGTGCTGACGCCCTGGCCATCGTTCGACGCTACGGCATCGGCTTGCCGCCGCCGGTGCGCGCGGTACTGGAAAGCGGCGCCGGCGAATCCGTCAAACCGGGTGATCCCAGGCTGGCCCGTGCCGAGGTGCGCATGATCGCCACGCCGCAGATGGCCCTCGAAACGGCGGCGTCAGTGGCGCGCGCAGCCGGCTACGCGGCCCACATTCTTGGCGACGCGCTCGAAGGCGAAGCGCGCAACGTGGGCAAGGTGCTCGGCGGCCACCCGCGCATCCACGCACTGGCTGGCGTGAACGACTTTCGCGCCATCCCGATCGAGGCCGACTCCACACCATCGAGATGACCATGCGCAGAACCAGAAATGCCAAGATCGTGGCGACCTTGGGCCCCGCCAGTTCAGCCCGCGAAACCGTTCGCGAACTGTTCGTGGCCGGCGTCGATGTCTTCCGGCTCAACTTCAGCCACGGCAGCGCGGCCGACCACCGCGCGCGCTTCGCGATGCTGCGAGAGCTGGAGCAGGAAACCGGCCGGCCCATCGGCATCCTGGCCGACCTGCAGGGCCCGAAGCTGCGCGTAGGCACGTTTGCCGACGGCCCGGTGATGCTGGCCGAAGGCGCTGCGTTCCGCCTCGACCTCGATCCCGCCCCCGGCAATTCCAGCCGCGCCGGCATGCCCCACCCGGAGATCTTCGCGGCGCTGGTGCCCGGCGCCGAATTGCTGCTCGACGACGGCAAGCTGCACCTGGTGGTCGAACGTTGCGGGGCCGACTTCTCCCAGACGAGCGTGCTGGTCGGTGGCAAGCTGTCCGAACGCAAAGGCGTCAACGTGCCGGGCGAGGTGCTGCCGATCACGGCGCTCACGCCCAAGGACAGGCGCGACCTGGACCTGGCGCTCGAACTCGGCGCCGACTGGATCGCGCTGAGCTTCGTGCAGCGCCCCGAAGCTGTGGCCGAAGCGCGCGCGATCATCGGCAGCCGCGCGCTCATCGTCTCGAAGCTCGAGAAGCCTTCGGCGGTGGAGCGCCTCGACGAGATCGTGGCGCTGTCCGGCGCCATCATGTTCGCGCGCGGCGACCTGGGCGTGGAGTTGCCGGCCGAGCGCGTGACGGCGATCCAGAAGCGCATCGTGCGCAGTTGCCGCCGCCTGGGCAAACCGGTGATCGTGGCCACGCAGATGCTGGAGTCGATGATCGACAGCCCGGTGCCCACCCGCGCCGAAGCGTCCGACGTGGCCAGCGCCATCTACGACGGCGCCGACGCGGTGATGCTGTCGGCCGAATCGGCCTCGGGCAAACATCCGCTGGCGGCGGTGGACATGATGAATCGCATCATCGAGCAGGTCGAGGCCGACCCCTCGTACCGGCAGTTGATCGATGCCTCGCACACGCTGGCCGTGCCAGAGCAGGTGGACGTTGCCGAAGCGGTGTGCTGCGCGATGCGACGTGCGGTGTCGCTGCTGCAGGCCGTGGCCATCGTCTGCTACCCCAGCTCGGGCAACACCAGCCTGCGCGCGGCGCGCGAGCGGCCAGAAGCGCCCATCCTGAGCCTGACGCCCCACATCGAAACGGCACGCCGACTGGCGCTGGCCTGGGGCGTGCATTCCGTGCACATCGACGATGTGGCCGACGTGCGCCAGATGACCGCCATTGCCTGCGAAGTTGCGCGTCGCGAGCGCTTCGCAGAGACGGGACAGACCATCGTCGCCATCGCCGGCATGCCCTTCGGCGAGCCTGGCACCACCAACCTGCTGCGCATCGCCACCGTATGATGTTCAGACCCTGGTTCGCATCATGATGGCTCTTCGCGGTCTGGCCATGTTGCTACTGCTGCAGACAGCCGGCGAAGCACTCGCTCACGCCTTTGCCTTGTCGCTCCCGGGGCCGGTGCTCGGCATGGTGCTGCTCTTGCTCGGGCTTCAGGCGAGTTGGATCCGGGTTCCGGTACGGGCGGGTGCGGAGTTGTTACTGGCGAACCTGTCGCTGTTGTTCGTGCCGATCGGGGTCGGTGTCATCACGCACCTTGACCTGGTTTCCAAGTATGGCGTGCGGCTCGTGGCCGTGATCGTCCTGTCGACCTGGATCGGTATCGTGGTCACGGCCTTGATCCTGCGCGGACTCTTGCCCGCGACAGTTCCGCGAGGGAGCGGCGATGGCTGACTTTGTCCAGTTGTGGGTCTATCTCGCGTCGGCACCACTATTCGGTCTGACTGCGACACTGGTCACTTACGTCGTCGCCACCACAATCTACGATCGCTTGGGCCGCGCGCCGTGGGCGAACCCCGTGCTGTGGTCGGTGGTGTGCATCGGTACCGTGCTGGTCGTGACGGGAACCTCTTACCCTACGTATTTCGCAGGCGCACAGTTCGTCCACGTCCTGTTGGGGCCCGCCGTGGTTGCGCTGGCGTGGCCGCTGTGGTTGCGCCGCTCGGAACTGCGTCGACGCGGCGTGGCACTGACGATTGCAGCACTGGTTGGCGGCATGGCGGCGGCTGGCAGCGCTGTGGCCTTGGGCTGGGCGTTCGACCTGCCACCTGATGTGCTGCGATCGTTGGCGCCAAAGTCCGTGACGGCGCCGGTCGCCATGGGGATTGCGGATCGGATCGGTGGCGTTCCGGCGCTCGCCGCGGTCTTTGCTGTCATGACCGGCATGGTCGGCTCTCTGTCGGGAAAGTACATCTTCAGCTTGCTGCACATCGACGACTGGGCCGTGCGCGGCTTCGCACTCGGCACCGTGTCGCACGGTATCGGCGCGGCACGAGCGCTGCAAGTCAATGCCGACGCGGGCGCATACGCAGGCATTGCCCTGGGCCTGCAGGTGCTGCTCGCTTCACTGCTCGTCCCACTTGCCTTCCGGTGGTTTGCGTAGGACGTCCGCTGCAAAGAATTGAGCCTGCGTGTGTTGATCGGCAGCGTCGGCGATTGCATCGACAACGCCATGGCCGAGTGCTTCGTCGCAAGACTGGAGTGCGAGCTCATCGACGAGCGCGGCTGCACGTCCTTCGCCGAGGCGCGCCTGGCCATCTTCACCTGGCTCGAGGGCTGGTACAAGCCCAAGTGCCCTGTTGATCTGCACCGGGTCGAGGCTGCCGAACACGGTGTTGTGCCGGTCGGTCAGCGGTCCGCCTCCCGGGATGACCGCCCCCGACGCGTCATGGCCGATGGCCTTGAACTTCCACACGCCGCGGATCCACTTCAGGTTGCCGACGTGGTCACCCATCGCATTGAGCACACGACAGGTCCGGTCGTCGATCCGGCCCGAAGACCGTGACGTCATGGTTCCGGCCCGTTCAGAACAAGACCCGGCTGCGCAAGGTTCCCGGCACGTCGGCCAGTTTGGCGAGTGCCAGGTCAGAGTGCTCGGCATCGATATCGATCACCACATACCCCACGTCTGCGCGGGTCTGCAAATATTGCGCAGCGATGTTGATGTGGCGGTCGGAGAAGACCCGGTTGATCTCTGACAGAACACCCGGCACGTTGCTGTGAACATGCAGAAGGCGGTGTTTGCCAGGGTGGGCGGGCAAGGCGACTTCAGGGAAGTTGACCGATGAGGTCGACGTGCCGTTGTCACTGTACTTCACCAGCTTCTCCGCCACCTCGATGCCGATGTTCTCCTGTG
>Ga0209724_1001444_pt1 | contig 21577 bp, 20 predicted proteins | sample grotaG_FD_184143 | JGI IMG/M metagenome (GOLD analysis project Ga0209724, IMG submission 184143) | Glacier valley bacterial and archeal communities from Borup Fiord, Nunavut, Canada, to study Microbial Dark Matter (Phase II) -... | ecosystem: Environmental > Aquatic > Freshwater > Ice > Glacier ...
GGTTCTGTCGCAATAACCAGCTGGCGTAGGCTACGGCGATGATCAAAGAACTACGCGGTGTTCTCCGGCGGCTGCACTACCCGTTGGAGGTGATGCTGGTGTGCGTGCGCTGGTACGCGGCATATCCGCTGAGCTCTCGAAACATCGAAGAAATGATGGCTGAACGCGGCGTGTTCGTCGATCACTCCACGCTGCATCGCTGGTCGATCAAGGTGCTGCCGGTGCTGGCGGCAATGTTTCGTCGGCGCAAGCGCCCGGTCGGTCGAAGCTGGCGAATGGACGAAACCTACGTCAAGGTCGGCGGCCAGTGGAGGTACCTGTATCGGGCGGTCGATCGCGACGGCAACACCGTTGAATTCTTGCTGCGCGCCAAGAGAGATCACGCCGCGGCACGTGCATTCTTCGAGCGAGCCATCGATTTGCATGGCGTGCCCGAGAAGATCACGATAGACAAGAGCGGCGCCAACACGGCGGCGATCACGGGCATCCAGGCCGACAGCGGCCTGCCGATCGAGATGCGCCAGTCGAAGTACCTCAACAACATCGTCGAGCAAGACCACCGCGCCGTCAAACGCATCACCCGGCCGATGCTCGGCTTCAAGACCTTTCGCTGCGCACGCATCCTGCTCGCCGGCATCGAGGTCATGCACATGATCCGCAAAGGCCAGCTCGTCGCGATCAAAGACCGAGTCTGGTCTGCTGCGAACCAGTTCTACTCGCTGGCTTTTTGATAGGCCTCGGCCTCGCAGCAATGCTTGACCTCATCGCGCTATTGCGACAGAACCCGATCGGTCTCCTCAGGCCTCGCGGGCCGCTCGGTTCTCGTGCAAACGGGCGCCCTGCTGCGCGGCGAGCGAGAGGCGGTGCAGGGTGATGTGGCGGATCTCCGCACGCGAGGCCGAGATGTGCGCGCGGATCAGCATCTCGGCGTCGCCGGCACGGCGGGCGAGCAACGCGCCGAGGATCTTGTCGTGCTCGTCGAAGGCGGCCTTGATGCGCGCCGGTTCGATGAAGTCGAGCCGGCGGATGATGCGGATGCGCTCGGTCAGGTCGCTGTGCGTGCGGTGCATCTCGCGGTTGCCGGCCAGCGCGACCAGTGTGCTGTGCAGCTTCTCGTCTTCTCGCGCGACGGTGGCGCCGTCGAGCACGCGCGCCTTCTTCGGCACGCGCCAGAACGCGCACAGCTCGCCCAGGTCGGGCGCCGGGTCCATCGCGCAGAGGCGCTTCACCGCGATCAGCTCGATCTGGGTGCGGAAGTCGTACAGGTCTTCGTAATAGGCGAGATCGAACGGCCGAACGAGCCAGCCGGCGTGGCCGCCGACCCGATCGAGGAAGCCTTCGCGCGCGAGCACATGCAGTGCGAAGCGCAGCGGCGTGCGCGAGACGCCGAGCCGGTCGGCGAGCTCCTGCTCGGCATAGCGCTGCCCCGGCGCCATGCGGAACTCGAAGATGTCTTCCTTGATACGCTCGTAGACGGCCTGGCCGATGGTGACGGCCTTCTCGCCGTCTCGGCCAGTGGCGATGGGTTCGAGATGAGTCATGTCAGCCCTTGACGGCGCCCATGGTGAGCCCGCGAACGATCTGCTTCTGGAGAAAGAAGACCGCCACCAGCACCGGCATCAGCGCTGCCATGCCGACCACGGCCATCTCGCCCCAGCGCACGCCCTGCGAGGTGATGAGCAGCGGGATCGCCACCGGCAGCGTCTTCACGTTCTGGCCACCGAGCATGAAAGCGAACAGGAACTCGTTCCAGGCGAAGATGAAGCACAGCATGGCGGTGGAGACGATGCCCGATTTCAGCAGCGGAAGCACCACGCGCAAGAAGACGGCGAAGCGCGTATGGCCATCGACCATGGCCACCTCTTCGAGTTCGACCGGCAGGTCGCGGCAGAAGCTGCGCAACACCCAGATGTAGAACGACAGGTTGAAGGTGAGGTAGGCCAGCGTCAGGCCAGCGAAGGTGTCGAGCAACTCGAAGCGCGTGAACAGCAGGTAGAACGGAATCACCAGGCAGATGGGCGGCGCCATGCGCGTGGCCAGGATAAACAGGAACAGGTCGTCGCGGCCGCGCAGCTCGAAGCGCGCGAAGGCATAGGCCGCGGGCGTGCCGACCAGAACCACCAGCGCGGTGCTCGCCAGCGCCAGCGCCACGGAGGTGCCGAGGTAGCGCAGGAAGCCGGCATCGACGACGCTGCGGAAGTGATCCAGAGTGGGCGCGAAAAGCCAGACCGTCGGCCGAACGAACATCGTGTCGTCGGGCTTGAACGCCATCGCGGCGAGCCAGGCCACGGGAAACAGCAGCACGGCGGCGAGCGCCGCAGTCAGCAGCGTCCAGCCTGGGGACGGGCGAGGCGCGAGCGCGATGCTCATCAGAACGCCTTCAACCGCTTCTTCGCGATCTGGAAAAAGACGTTGCACAGCACGAAGAAGGCCAGCCACACCAGAACTGCGAGCGCAGCCGATTCGCCGATGCGCCACTGCTCGAAGGTCATCTTGTAGGCCAGCATGCTCGGCGATTCCGTGGCCACGCCGGGGCCGCCGGCGGTGAGGATGAAGATCGAGTCGAAGACCTTGAAGGCGTCGATGAAGCGCAGCATGCCGATCACCACCAGCAGCGGCGTCAGAAGCGGCAGCGTCAGGCGAAAGAAGGTCTGGAACGCGTCGGCGCCGTCGACCGCCGCGGCGCGGTACGGGCTCGCGGGCAGCGCCTGCCGGCCGGCGAAGAAGGCCAGCATCATGAACGGCGTCCATTGCCACACGTCGACCAGGCCGAGCACGATCAGCGCATGGTCCGACGATGCGAACACCGAGGTGCCGGGCAGCCAGCCGAAGCGCTCGATGACGTTGTAGGAGAGCAGCCCCCACGAGCCGGCGAGCATGATCTTCCACAGCAGGCCGACGACGATGGGCGCCATCATGCTGGGGATGAAGAGCAGGGGCAGCCACAGGCTGCGGCCCCAGATCTGCTGGTTCAGCAGGAGCGCGCCGGCCAAGCCGAGCCCGAACTCGAGCGGCACCGCAACGAGCATAAAGAGGCCGGCCACCCGCAGGCTGTTCCAGAAGCGGTCGTTGCCGAGCAGCTTGGCGTAGTTGTCCAGGAGGTTCCAGTCGCCGACCTGGCCGTACTCGACGTTGTGCAGGCTCAGGTACACGGCGTAGAGGAACGGCACCAGGCTGACCACCACCAACACCGCCAGCGCCGGGGCGATCAGCGCGTACGGATACGCAGCCGAATCGCTGAAGCGGCGGCGCCAGGGCGGCGCGGCGGTGAGGGTGGCGTCGACGCTCACAAGGTGCACTTGGAGCAGATCGCCAGCATCTTGGCCTGGCCCTGTTTCGCGCCTTCCTCGGGCGTGAGCTTGCCCTGCCCGACCTGCTGCACGATAGGGCCGAGGGCGTCGTAGATCTCGAAGATCTTGGGCACCTTCGGCTTGGCCTGGACGACGTCGATCGAGCTCTTCATGGCGCCGTAGAACGCCGCCTGCGAGCCGCCGAACTGCGGCATCGAGAAGCTCGACGTGCGGATCGGCACGCCGCCCTTGCCGGCCTCGATGAGCTTTCTCTGCGTGTCCTTGTCGATCATCCACTCCAGGAAGAGGAACGTCGCGGGCTTGTTTTTCGAGGCCTTGTTGATGACCAGCGCGGAAGGCTCGCCGCCGGCGCTGCGCGGCCCTTTGAAGTCGGCATTTACCGGGATCGCGCCGTAGGTGAACTTGCCGGCGTAGGCCGAGGCGCCGGGCTTGTCGATGCCGAGCACGAAGTCGCTGAAAGCGATGCTCTGTGCCGCGATGCCGCTGCCCATGACCGTGGGCACGTCGACCAGCGAGTACTCGCCCTGACCGGGTGGCGAGTACTTCCACATCCTGGCCCAGAAGGCCAGCGCCTGGACGGTCTCCGGCGTGTTGAACGAGGGCGCGCCGCTGGCATCGAACAGGTCGGCACCGTAGTTCTTCATGATGTTTTCCCACACCGAAGAGACCGTCGCCCCGCCCGTGATGCCTTCGTGCAGGACGCCGTAGAAGTCGGTCTTCAGCGGCTGGCCGGCCAGCATCTGCCCGGCTTTGCGGGTGAAGAATTCGCCGATGTCGAGGAACTGCCTCGTCGTCTTCGCCGGCGCCAGGTCGTAGCCGTATTTGGCCTTGAAGGCCGCCTTCTCGCCGGCGTCGTTCAGCAGGTCGGCGCGCGCCCAGTACACGAAGTTGTAGTTCCAGTTCAGGAAGCTGTAGGTCTGGCCCTTGAATTTCGCGAGCGACTCGTACGCGCGCGGCGTCAGGTCCTTGAGGTCGAGGCCGGGATTGAACAGCGCCTTGTCGGCCATGAAGCCATCGATCGGCTCGATCGTGCCGGCGGCGAGCATCTGGCCCATCTGGATGCCGTGCAGCATGACGGCGTCGTAGTAGCCACGCCTGGACAACATGTCGGCCTGGCCCTTGTTGATCACCTCGAAGTGATTGAGCAACTCGTATTCGACCTTGATCCCGGTTTCGGCCGTGAACTGCGGCACCAGCGTCTTCATCGTTTCCTGCAGCGGCGTGACCTCGTCGAGCACGCGGATCGATGTGCCGGCGAAGGGCTTGGCGGCGTCTTTGTACGACCAGGTCTGCGCCTGCGCGGACGTCGCGAGACAGGCCGCCGCGACGATCGAAAGGGCCCAGGTGCGCGGCTTCGGAGATGTCATTGCAAGGCTTCCTTGTGGTGAGGGTCGGGAGCAGGGGCGGGAGAAAGAGGCCGGTGCAGCTCACCGGAGACGGAATCGAAAGACAGCAACTGCGCCGCGCTGCAAGACGCAGTCACCGGCGCGCCGACAGCCCACGTCGACCCGGGCGGCACCTTGGCGCGCAAGCGCTGGTCGCCGACTTCGAGCGTGACAATCGTGTGCTTGCCGAGCGGCTCGACGGCGTAGACCCGGGCTGGCACGCACTCGACGCCATCGGTGTTCCCGGACAGGCCCGGCGGCAGCACTTGAAGATCGGCCGGCCGCAGCCCCAGCTGCAGTACGCCGTCGCGCGCGAGCGGCGCCAGACGATCGAACAGCGAGCTCGACACACGGGCCGGAGCGGCGTTGGCGAGCGACCATTCCGGCGACGCGCCACCGAACAGGCGCACCGGCACGACGTTCATGGCCGGGTCGCCGATGAGACGTGCGACCCGCACGTTGGCCGGCCGGGCGAAGACCTCGGCGGGGCTGCCGGTCTGCTGCACGCGGCCGCCGATCAGCACCACCATGCGATCGGCCACGGCCATCGCCTCGATGCCGTCGGGCGTGAACCACAGCGTGCCCTGGCGGCGCTGCTTCTGGCGCCGCCGGATCTCGCCGCGCAGGAGGTGGCGCAGCTTGGCGTCGAGGTGGCCGATCGGCTCGTCGAGCACGAACAGCGACGGGTCCTGCGCCAGTGCGCGGCACAGCGCGACGCGTTGCTTCTGACCGCCGGAAAGCTGCGATGGGAGGCGATCGCGATACGGCGCCATCTGCGTCAGCGCCAGCACCTCGTCGACGCGCTCGAGCTGCTGTGCAGCCGTCCAGCGGCCGAGGCTCGTGGGCGCGCTCAACGGCAGGGCGATGTTCCCGGCCACGGTGAGGGTCGGATACAGCGCATACGACTCGAACATGTGCGCCACTCGGCGCCCGCGCGCCGGCAGGTCGCACAGGTCCTGCCCCGCGAGCACGATGCGGCCCTCTTCCGCCGTTTCGAGCCCGCTGACGAGCCGACCAAGCGTCGACTTGCCCGCACCCGACGGCCCCGTGACGCTGACGATCTCGCCCTCGCCGACGTCGAGCGACACCGCATGAAGCGCGGCCGCCCCCGCGTACGCCTTGGTCAGGCGCTCCACCCGCAGCGGCCCGGCCTGCGCCATGCACATCGGCATCACGACGGCAGGCAACCGCAGCAGCGCGCTCAGCACGCCGCCCCGCGCAGATGAAGGGAGCGGCCGGTGGCGCGGTCGAAGCCGTGCAAGCGGCTCCACGGCAAGTGGCAGTCGACCATATCGCCGACGCGAGCCGGGCTCGGCGCGGCCTGCTCGACGTTGAAGTGACGGTCGCCGTGGCGCACGCGCAGCACGTCGCGGTCACCGCAGCACTCGCAATCGACGACGGTGCCGCGCAGCGCGAACGCCGGCTCTTCTTCGCGCGGCGAGAGCGTGATGTCCTCTGGGCGAACGCCGAGGACCCAGCCGGCGGGCCATGCGCCGGGTCGTGCGCCGGTCGGCGGCTCGGGCAGCCGCAGCTCAGGCGCATCGGCAAGCCGGATCGAGCCGTCGGGGGCCGGCATCGTGTCGAACAGGTTCATTGGCGATTCGCCGATGAAGCCGGCGACGAACAGGTTGGCCGGTGCCTCGTAGAGGTCACGCGGCGAGCCCACCTGCTGCAACACGCCCTGGTCCATCACGGCGATGCGATCCGCCATCGCCATCGCTTCGGTCTGGTCGTGGGTCACGAGCACGCTGGTCAGTACGGCCGTGGCCTGGAGGCGCCGGATTTCCGTGCGCAGCAGCACCTTCTGATCGGCGTCGAGGTGGCTCAGCGGCTCGTCGAACATGACCAGCGCCGGCTCGCGGACCAGCGCCCGGCCGATGGAAACGCGCTGCTGCGCCCCGCCGCTCAGCGTGCGCACCTGCCGGTTCCTGAACGCGCCCAGCTCGAGCAGAGCGATGGCCTGGTCTACCTTGCTGGCGATCGTCGCGGAGGAAGCTGCGCGCACGCGCAGCGGAAAGGCGATGTTCTCGAACACCGAGAGGTGCGGATAGAGCGCGTAGTCCTCGAACACCATCGCGACGTTGCGGCCCGCGCTGTCGCGGCGCGTGACGTCCACGCCGTCGAAAGTGATGGTGCCGGCGGTCACGCTCTCGATGCCCGCCACCATCTTCAGGGTCGACGACTTGCCGCAGCCCGAAGGCCCGAGCAGAGCAAGCATCTCGCCCTGCCGGCAAACGAGGTCGAGACGTTCGACGGCATGGGTGCGACCGTCGTACGACTTGGTGACTGCGTTCAACCGGATCTCTGCCATGACAACGTTAATCGCAAGGCCCATGCCCAGCCTCGCGAAGCGTCTCTCACGAGGGTCCGCGACGCTGCGCCGTGTCGCCACGCACCCTCGTGGACCATTTTGGGATCCCGATTGGTGTTAAAAGTGGTGCCCCGATGCACTCGCCGATGGCGCAAACGCTGCGGGCGCAGCAGACGCGGGCCGAAACGGGAGGACTGTTGAACAGCCTGGCACATGGCTTGCGGGTTCAGACTCGAATAAACGCGCCGTCGATCCAGCCCGAAGCCCGCTTTGCCGACGGCAGCCCCGAATCGCTGCCTGCCGACGCCGGCCCGCTGCCTGGCCGCCTGCTCGCGCGCAGAACCGTGCGCCGCTACGCCGATGCGGCACCCGACGAGGCGCTGCTCGACGCGCTCACTGCAGCGGCGCTCTGCGCCTCCAGCAAGTCCGACTTCCAGCAGGCGTCGATCCGGTTCTGTCGCAATAGCGCAATAGGTTCAGCGAACCGCGTAGTGTGCCGACGAAACGCCGGTCGAAGATGCGGCGCAGGACGCCGCGCACCGTGACCGCATCGGTCGGGATGTGCGTTTCCCCGAGCACGCCGGCCATCCGCTCGACCCGTCGCGGGCTGCGCTTCGCGCTCCACACGAGCAGGTCGATGAGCCAGGGATGCTCGTTGGCGGGTTCTGTCGCAATAGCGGCATGAGGCTCAGCGAATCCGGGTGATCGGTCGATGATCAAAATGCCAGCGAGTAGAACTGGGATGCGGCGGTCGAAGCTTGGGCATTGGGACGGTCGAGCTGCCCCTTTCTTGATCATGTGCATCGTCTCGATGCCGGCGATCACCGCGCGTGCGCAGCGAAAGTTCTTGAGCCCGAGCATCGGTCGCACGATGCGCTTGATGGTCCTGTGGTCCCGCTCGATCAGGTTGTTGAGGTACTTCGATTTCCGCAGCTCGATGTCGGCTCCTGAGTCGGTGCACAGGCCGACGATCGCTGGGTCGCGCCGACGATGGCGAGGTCGCTCGGGTCCGACCGGCTGGTTCCGGGAGGCAAAGTCTGCGCCGCGGATATCGCGTTAGGGTCGGTAGCGCCAGTTCTCGGCAATGGGAAGCTGCCGTTCGCCACCCTCCCGTCTGCCCGACCTTTGAGTCAGCCAATACCCAATGGCAGGTCCTACGCATAGCTGTCGAACGAGTCACCTTATGACGAATGGCAGGTTCTCGCGAGACCGGTCACCCGACGACTGATCGGGAAGGTCAGCAGCTAGTCTGAAGCGGAAGTTCGCCGAGACGCCGAGACGAGGTATCGGGCAACTCGTGGCCGGGTGTTGCTGGCCGCGAACTGCCGCCGGCAGGTTGCACAAAATGACTCTATGCCGCCGACCGCCCCGCCCTCCCCTCCCAAAACTGCTTGACCGCCTTCATCCGGCGCTTTTCCTCGGTGCGCACGTAGACCGTCGTCGTCGCGAGCGACGCGTGCCCGAGGTTTTGCTGGGCGATCTCGATCGGCATGCCGTTGGCGATCGCATGACTCGCGTGCGTGTGGCGCAGCCAGTGCGTGCTGGCTTTGGCCAGCCGGGCAGCGCCCTTTTCGTCGCCACCGGCCCGCAGCTCCTTGGCACACTGCGTAAAGAACGCCTTGATCTGGTTGTACAGCGTGCTCGCAGCGACGCCCTCTCCTGCGTCGAGCTCGGCCCGCGTCGACGACAAGCCCGGTGCTCGAGTTGCCGCGTCGCTCGCCTTGCCAAGGATGTAGGCACTTTCCTGTCCCAGCTCCTGCGGCTGGAGCAGTCCGCGATGCGCCAGGTAGGCCTTGATCTCAGTCACGACTTCGTCAGGGACCGGGACAACGCGCTCCTTGTCGCCCTTGCCGATGACTCGTAGCTCATAGCCCTCCATCAGCTCGGCGTCGCCAGCGTCGGCCGGGTACTCGGTCCAGTGCAGATCCCCGACCCGCGCCGCCACGACTTCTGACAACCGCAGTCCGGTCGCGTAAAGCAGGTGCAGCGCGACCTTCAGCCGCCGGTTGGCGGACGTCTCGCTCAGTTGCCCGATCTCACCTTCGATGAAGCTCCACTGTGCCGCCGTGAAACTCCTGCCGGCATTGATCCTCGACGGCCCTCGGGGGACCGACACGCTCGACCACGGGTTGCCCATCAGGTAGTTGGCGTCGACCAGGAAGCCGTACAGGTTGCCCAGAATGCTCACCGCCTGGCGTTGCGCTGCTGTCGAGAGCTCCGCCTCGAAAGGACGCCAGAGCGGGCTCCAGCGCTCCCTGCAACGTTCGCCGCACCAGCGGCTCCTGGGCTGCGGGTCGGCCAGGAATTCACGGTAGGCGACGCAGTCTTCTTGCGTCATGGACGACAGCGGCTTGCCTCTCTGCACGATGGCCCAGAGGAGGAAGCGCTCCGCCTCCTTGCGATAGGCGCGCTGGGTGTTGGACAAGGTCTGCAGCCAGCCGAGGGCGTGGTCGTCGGCACTGGCGCGGGTGCGTCGGCGCCGAAGCAACTGAGCCTTTTGCTGCGGGGACAGGCCGTGCTTGGAACGCAGCCAGGCGAGCACCGCCTCGTAGTCGTTGCGAGCTTGCAGCAGGCACTGCGCCTGCGGCCGCCGGTAGGCGCCGTTCGAGCCATCGAGCGTCTTGGGGATCACGAACTTCTCGAGCGGTCGGATGTCACCTGAAGGGGCGACCACCGACTCGAGCTCGTGCGCATAGAGCTTGTTGCGCGCCACGGCCACGTGCTGGCCGAGGCGCAGCCCGAGAGTGCCCTCGTGCTCGCGTAGCCAGGCCTCGATGCGCTGTCCCTTGGCGGCACCGAGCGACGGGATGCCGCCTGTCCAGTTCTTGCCGACGCCGTTGATGCGCTCGATCAGTTGGGCCAGCGTGAAGATGTCGACTGCCTGCAGATGCCGCACGAGAGAGGGGTTCAGCCAAGAGGCCACGCCATCCCATGCGCGGGGCGGCTCGGCGACGAGCAACTCGAGCCAGCGCAAGGCCTCGAGCTGGCGCTCGATGAGTCGCTGACGGCGCCTGGCCCGCCTGCTGGCGTCCCCGAACTCGGCCTCGAACGCCTCGAGCTGCTCGGCTTCGCTGAACTCGGCCAGGCCGCTTTGCAGCGCAAAGTCGGCCAGGCTCGGCAGGCGGGGGGTGGGCGCTCCCAATCGCTGGAGGTCGAGCAACACGAGCCTGGCGGTGCCTGGTTTGCTCTGGCGCTTGGCGGCGGCAGCGAACTCATCTCGGATCCATTGGATGGTCGCGCGCACGGTGCGGCTGCGGTCATCGCCTTCGACGCCGAGATAGCGCTCCCAGCTCTTGCCGGCGTCGAGCCCCTGCACCACTGCACGCATGAAGGCGAAGTGGCCGACGTGGAGCTTTCTGACGCGGGTCGCGGGCACGGGCGAGCGCACCGCGCCGCTCAGGCCGGGCAGGCTGCGCCGCGTGGCCGGCATGGCCCCCTGCCCTGCTGCGGTCACTGCGCCAGCCGCGATATCGCGGCGCTCAGGTTGATCCTCGCCTGCGATTCGAGCAGGGCTTGCGCCAGAGGGGTTTGATAGAGCGGTGATCGGTCCAAGAAGCTTTGCAGGACCAGTGCACGCTGGCTCCGATAGCGGTAGCCCGGAACGAATTCGTACTCCTTGCGGATGTCCTGGTCGTAGCGCTCGAAACGGGCCATGGGGCTACCGAAGATGGCCAGGTCGATGTCCACCACCAAGCGGGCATCTTGACCATCCGGCGGTCTGTCATGCCGGGTGGCCAGGACGAGGTCATACACGCGCTGCGCTGCCGACTCGGCAACTCCCGCCGTGACGAGGGAGCGGGCAGCCCAGGACGCGCTCCTGAGCTCGTTGCCGCTCTCCTGAGGGTCATGCACCGCGTCGTGGAACCAGAGCGCCAGCGCGACCTCTGCCGGGCGCTCGCATTTCTCTTGCCAGAGCCGCCAGAGCGCCATGCACTCGCGCAGATGCTCGGTCCCGTGATAACGGCGATGCGGTTCGGCCCAAGCCGTATGGAGCTCGAGCCGCAGCGCGAGCGGTACCGCGCAGCCCAGGTCGGCCCACGCGTCGGCCCAGGTCTCCACCAAGGCAGCGTCGTGCAGTGGTGCCGGGTGATTGGCCGACGCGTTTACTGTCATTGGCTTATTGGCCCGGCGGGCCGCTTCGCGCTGGAACAACCGACAGCACCGGATGACCGAGCGCCGTCGCGGTGGCGACCAGCTGTTGGTCGAGACTCACGAGCGTCAGTGACCGGCGCAAGGCCAGCTCTAGGTACGCGGCGTCGTAGGCGCTGAGGCGATGTGTCGAGGCGAGCCGATCCAGTGCGACGAAGCTCAGCGGCTCTCGGTCGACGCGCACGGCGAGCTCGCTCAGCTCGGCCGCGATTGCCAGCCGCCTGGCAGGCTGGACGCGGCCGCGCCGCTGGGCGCTCTGGAGGACGTTGGTGCATTCGAGCACCCAAACCTGCGGCGCCCACACGGGCTGGGCGCCCATCTGGTCGAGGATGCCGTCGGTGAAAGCGGTCGCCTCATCAGCAAAGAACCAGGCCATGGTGACGGAGGCGTCGATCACCCAGCCCGCATCACGCTCGGCGTCCGCATCGAGCTTCGTGCTCAACGTCGTCCCTCCTGGATCAACTCGGTCATCTCGATGCCGGCTCCGAGATCGTGCCCTTCTCGGTTGCGGCGGATCTTGATGGCCAAGGCTCGCGCCTGCGCTGCTGCATCGTGGCGCACAGGCGGCATGAGTCGCGCGACCACCCGGCCACGGCGTGTGATTTCAATCTCCTCGCCGCCCCCGGCGCGTTCGACCAGTTCGGACAGGCGGTTCTTTGCTTCGAAAATTCCCACGGTTCCCATGCTCAACTCCATCCATCTAGCTGTCTAGACCTAATGATGACAGTCACGCTCTCAAAAAACTGGCTTTCAGCGACAGTCCCGCGTCCGCCAATTTACACGCCTCAATTCCGGCAACATGATAAGAATAATAATCATGTAGCTCACCGCTAAAAGGCTCAACGGAATTCTGGCGGGCTGTTGCGCGCCCTCACCTGCTGTCAGCGCCAGGAGTCCTGGTTCTTTGGCAGAGCGCCCGCCGGGTCGTATACGGTCAAGGCATCCAGAGCGCGCGCCAGTCGCAGTGGAACTCCTCCCACAGTGGCGACCAGGCCGCCGAGTCGTAGCCTCGCCGGAAGTCGACGACTGCCTTGGCGCTCACCGTGTAGCTCACGAGGGTGCCCGGCGGCATCAACGGGGAGACCTGTTGATATTCTTTGACGGCCGTGTCCGCCTCGAACGCCAGGTAAAGAGCCTGTATCCCGGGGCGACTGGCCCGCCCTCCATGTGTCGCCGCACCGGCACCGCTCGTGGGCGCGGTCGCCCACTTCGGCGTGTGCATGCGGTAGGCCGTGACGGAGTCCAAGTCGGTGAGAATCATCCGGCGGCGCCGGCCTCTAGCGAGCTGACATAGCGCAGAACATCATCGGTGCGCCCTTCGGAGGCCAACCGTTCGGCGGTCTTGTAGCCGAACACGGCCAAGGGCTCGGTGCGGTACCAGAACAGCGCCCTGTTGAGGTCACCCGTCAGATCGGTCGCGGCCTTGATGATGCGCAGCGCTTCGCGCAGGAAGTCCTGGACGCCGCGCGAGCCAGGGGCGCGGCTGATGGTGTTGCGGTGAACGTGTGCCTGCTCGGCCAGCATCTGCAGGTCGATGTTTAGCGCCTGGCTGAAGCGCTTGGGCGATAGCACCGGCGCCAAGGTGTCCGGATCCCTGAGGTAGTCGATGAAGTGCTGGTAGCTCCCACCGAGCACCGGGACGTCGATGACTGCTGTTTCGGTCATGTCAAAACTCCATTCGCGTCTGCACCATGTATGCACTATTTAAGCACTTTTCGCGCAGCACTGCAATCGTCGTTCGAGCATCCGCGCTCGTCTGCCGGTGGGTGCGCCTCCTTTGATCCTTGCCCAACTGTGGGTTGACCCTGGCTGCGACCTGTCCGATGTGATATCGCGTCGCACTTGCAACGCACCCCATGAAATCTTCCTCCTTCCCTTCCCTGCGCGTCGAGCCCGAGTTGCGTAAGGCCGCTGAGAGCGTCCTTCGCGATGGCGAGACACCCACCAACCTGATCGAGACCTCGGTCCGTGAAACGATCCAGCGCCGCCGCGTTCAGGAGGAATTCATTGCCCGCGGCCTGCGCTCGCGCGACGACGCGCGGCGGACAGGCATCTACCACCCCGCTGAGTCCGTCCATTTGGAGCTGCAGCGACGCCTCGATGCGCGGAGGAAGTCGGTCCTGGGGTGAGCGCGGCGTATGAAATACGGTACTCCGACGCGGCGCGAGAGGATCTGTTCCGGCTGTTTGACTTCTTGCTTGAGCGGGCTCAGACGGCTGAGGACTTCGATTCAGCGCAGCTGGCAGTTGACGCGATCCGGGACACCGTGGAGAGAAGCCTCAGCAGGATTTCGTTCGTTTACCGCAAAGCCGGTGATAGTCCGTTTCTGCGCGAGTTGCTGATTCCCTTCCGCGGCGCCGGCTATGTGGCCCTGTACGAGATCTAGGATGCAGCTCACGTAACCGTCTTGGCAGTGCGCCATCAACTCGACGACGACTACCACTGAGCCCGCCTGGCCGTTTGCTGCGCCACCGACGCGCTTAGACGCGTCGAGTCAGGAAGACTGGTGACCAGGTCGCCGGATTCGCGTGCACTTTCGCTTGAGTCCGGCCGCAATCGACTCAGCGGTTGCGCTTCGCGTCGAAACGACGGTCCATGTGGAGCAACAACTCCGCGAACGCAGTAGGCAGGGTCGGCGCGCAATCGGTGACGCCAAAGACAGACATCTGCGCCGGCGCATCGACGCGGATTGCCGTCAGGCCTTGAGGAACTCCTCGATCACTTTCACCAGCGCCTTTCGTTTGGAATCCGGGAAAGCGCTTGCTTCGAACTGGACGACCGCCCTACCCTTGCTGTCGGCCGTCAGTCTCCCGGCCACTTTTCCCGCCTTCGAAATCGTCAGAGTCGCGGGTGTTGAACCGTTCAACACTGGGTCCGGAAGCCCGATCACCTTGGAAAACACACCCGCCGCGTTCAAGTCTCCGCGCGCACCCGCCAAGGTTCGCGCCCTCTGAAGCGTGCCGTCCGGGTCCTTTTGCATCGCCTCGGCAAGGGGGGACGCCCAACGAAACTGAATGTCGAGCGGGCTTTGAAACGCGCCGACCACCGCTTCTGGCAAGCGCGCGAGGGAGACGCTTTTCGAGACCAGGGAGACATCGACGCCAAGGCTTTCTGCCAGTCGCCGCAAGGAGCTGTAGAGCCCATCGTCGAGGGCTTTCCGATACATGGTTCCCTGCTCCCAGGCAGATAGGTTCTTCCGTCCTCGATTCTCCCGCTCCATTTGCTCGAACAGGCTGATATCTGAAGCCTCCTCAACTGCAGCAAGCACAGGGATTCCGAGGTCCAGGCATGCCCGATGTCGGCGATGGCCAAAGATCAGCTCGTAGGTCAGGTCGGTCGGGGGTGTTGAACCGTTCAACACCTGCGCAGGGCGAACCTTGACCGGCTGAACATTTCCGCCAGCGGCTGCAATCTCTGCCTTCAACTCCTGAAACTCTGCCGTTAAAAACGACGCCTCGTGTCGGTTTGCCCACTTCGACGCTTTGACGGTCGACGGGTCGAGCTTCCGCAGTGGTGACTCTCCTTCGAGCGTCTTGACGCGCTCCTTGAGCGTCTCCGCCTCGACCATCGCAGTCGACTGAGCAGTCAGGAAACCCATCATCGTGCCGGGTGCGGTTTTCGACTTGGCCGGGTCAGCGGAATTAGCGACGGGCTTCGGCCCTGCTTGCAAGCCGGGGATCATCCCGGCCTTCTCATACATCTTCCTGACCATTATTCAGCTCCCTGAACAGCGGGTGTTGAACGGTTCAACACCTGCGCACAGGGCGGACCATCCGTACCGCCTTGGCTCGGGTCAATCTGACGGCGCCAGACTGATTGCACAGAAGTCTCGATATAGCTCACCATCAGGTCATACGCATCCCGAGCCCGCTTGAACGTCCGTGCATTGCCGTCGTACTTCGTGATGTCGTAAACCGTTCCGAACTCGACCGTCGCGGACGCAGTGACGGCCGACTTCGGGATCTCCATTGGAAGCACGGACACCCGGTTGGCATACGTGGTCTGAATCCATTGCTTGACGATCGCGCCGGTGGCATCCGAACTGTCGACGCGACTGAGCAGGATGTTCATGAAGTCGAAATGTTTGTCCAACCCACGGTTGGTCAGCAGTTCAATGGTCAGGTCAGAAAACAGCGACCAGAACTGGGCTGCCGAGGCGAAGTCCAAGGTGCTGGGCGGCAACGGCATGATGATCCCGTTGCTCGCCAGAAGCGCGTTGATCGTCGTGTACGACAGGGCAGGGGGCGTGTCGATCACGATCAGGTCATAGTCGCCTCGCACATCGTCGATACCGTAGTTCAGAACGTTCCAGAACTCGAAGCCTTCTTCCTTGGTTTGCCGAGCGGGGAGGGCGAACTCGGCTCCGAAGAGCAGTGGCGCAGCCGGCACCAGGTCGATGCCGTCCCAGTAGGTCGGCCGAATCGCATACCGAATGGACGTCTCAGCACCCATGACCAGTGGAAGAATCGTGTCCTCTTCTTCCACCTCGGAATCCGGCAAGATGCCGAACAGCGTCGTCAGCGAGCCCTGCGGGTCGGTATCGATCACAAGAACTTTATGCCCCAGCAGCGACATGCCCTGTGCAAGGGTGACGGCCGTAGTTGTCTTTCCAACACCGCCCTTGAAATTGGCGATGCTCACCGTCACCGCCTCGGCGCCGGCGGGCCGCAGGCTCTCCTTGCGGTACTCCCGAACCCAGATTCGGACCTCCGGCAACGTGAACTGGCGACGATTGCCGACCTGATTAAGAGCACCTGGTGGCAAGTCGCCGCGGCTCATGCGGTGGGTCAAGGACCCCTTTTCGATATTGAGCAGCTGGGCCAACTGGCTCAGGTTCCAAACGGGGGCTGCCTTACGAGTCGTCGGCGACAACATCGCAGCACGAATCTGCGACATCATCTCGATCGAGTGAGCCGCTTGCTCTGCGATATCCGCGAGGCCAATCGGGGCAGGCGACTTGATGGTCAGCTTTGACATGGGGGCCTCCAGGCGCTAGTTTAGCGCCCGCTTTACGCTTAGTCGGCATTCATCCTGAAAAGCGTAAACAGGACAGTGAACAGCGTCAAACGCCAGCCGTGGCAATGGCTTTTGCCTTCATTCTTGAACCCAGAGACCCCCCACAGCGGGTTCAATATGTTCACAAGTCTTTAAGCCTTCAAAACCTTTAGGTGACGGAAACTCCTATTTAATCAAGCACTTACGTCAATCGACGTGAGGAGAAATAGGAGATCATGTGAGTACCATTAGGCAAGCAGGTGAGTGGATATGTGTTGCAGCGTGAGGGTGTATAGGGACTTCTGTGAGTGGATGTAGGTTTGTGGACAAGTCCGGCGCACGCCCGGCTATGGCAGGTCGCCAAGAACGAGCATCCGGCCAGAGGTGAGCTGTTTTGGGAATGTTTCCGACCGATTTCCGCTTTCGAGCATTAAAAGCGGGTGGTGTCCAGGTCGATCGCGCATCCGTCCAGATTCCACTTCGGGTCGTCGCCAGCGATCGACCGAGGAGTGGGGTTTTTGGAATCCCGCCTCGCGCGCCGACGTGAGGACTTTTGGGTACCAATTGCGTACGGCCAGACGACGCTGGCAAGCGCCGCTACATACTGACGTGAGGACGTTTAGATTTCTATGAATCAATGTGAGCCGGCTAATTCACGTTAAGATCGCGGAGTGGACCGATTCACATGACCCGTTCGGCCACTGCTCGGAAAGAGCTGATCGAGAACCCGCTTCGCAAGCCGGTCAATACGTTGGCCATCGTGCCAACGAAGTCCAGCAAGATCACCGTGCTGGCTCGCAAGGCCTACAACGTGCTGCTCTACATCGCGCAAGAGCAGGGCATCGATCAAGAAGTCTTCCGCGCACCGCTGCAGAGTATTCTGCGCGGTGTCGACTTCAATTCCAACGCCAGAGAGATCGTCAAGCAGCATCTGCGCGCGATGGTCAGCACGACGGTTGAGTGGCAGTCGCCAACAGCAGGGGAGGGCGAGGCATGGAACGTCGCCGGCCTCCTTGCGCATGCGAAGGTCTACAAGCAGTCTGGCGAGAACTGGGTTGAATGGTCGTTCGCCCCGAACATCAAGCACGAGCTGCTTGAACCGCAACGCTTCGCCCGGCTGCGCCTCGACGTCATTTCGCAGCTTCGACGCCACTCGGGTGTTGTGCTCTACGAGATCTGCGCCCGCTATCGCGACGTAGGGCTGACCGCGCGACAGCCGTGGCCGTGGTGGCGACCTGTGCTGACTGGAAGTCCGGATACTGAAGACTCGGTGAAACAGGAGTATCGATTCTTCAAGCGCGATGTGCTGAAGCTGGCCATCGCCGAGATCAATGCAGTCACCGACCTCGATGTCGAACTGATCGAGCACAAGGCAGGGCGCTTCATCGCCGACATCCAGTTCCGGGTCGCGAAGAAGCAGCAGGAGTCCTTGGCGTTGCGGCATCCGCCTGTGCCGGTAGACCTGTCCCAGGTCGTGCGCGCAACCGCCGCAGGCATTCGCTCGGAAGACGCCGAGGCATTGATCCATGCCCATGGAAATGACGCGATGACCGCAGGGCTTGACGCGCTGCACAAGCGTATCGCAAGCGAGTTCCCGGAGCCGTTACGCGATCCCTACCGGTACCTGCGAGCGCTTCTTGAATCGAACTCCGCCAGTGCCGCCAAGAAGGCTGCCGAAAAGCTCGCTGAGCCGCCCGCGAACAACAGCGTTGCGGCGGCGGCCGCATTGGAGGGGTGGACCGCGGAATGGGTCAGTCGGCGGCGCGCGGTGGTCGTGGCGGAGTTCGAAGCCCTGTCAGTCGACGATCAAGCTGATTGGGTTGGAAGGCTTCGCACGCACTTGATTGAGCGGGCTGTGCACCCGTCGATCCGCAAGCGGCTCGACTCCCACGGGTGGAAGCACCAGCTGGTGGCCGGCGAACTCATACGCTTTTTCAAGGGCACCGACTGGGACAAGCCAAGTTCGCAGGACCTGCTTGCGATTGCCGCCCAGCGCGGTGGTCGATAGAGCACAACTCACAAGGCTCGCTGCACTCGGTGCCCCTCAGAGGCACGCTCATGAAAGCGGAGCCGACTACGTCGCACGGCTGAAGTCGAGCGCCTGGCTTCGGCCGACCCGTCGCCCGGGCTACCTCGCGTTCACGTATCAGCCGGACAGGACACTAGTTGCCGTACCGGCGCGTAGTCAAAAGATCGTTGATGAGATTGCCTGCCTGATCTAGCCACCGCGTCCGGCCGCCTGGTTTGCCAACTGCAAGTCGGTCGATAAGCATGTCGTCCAACTCGTTGATGCCCTTGGTACCGGTGCCCGCCAGCTCGTCGAATCTGTCAGGGTCGGCTCGATAGGAAAGCGCCATCCAAAGGCCATGGGGGATATTCACAACAGAGTTGGTATTCGGAACAGGGAATCTACCGGCCTCGCTCGCGGCGGTCTTTGGGTCGCCGTCGATCAGCTTTAGATAGGTTTCGCTGTCGGTGACCCGCAGCAGACAAAGGTACGCGAACTCCGGAGTCGAACAGTCGGCCTTCGTCTCGGCGCCTTTCGCATAGATGCCGATCGCCTTCTGAACGTCTCTCAGAGATGCATTGAACAGGGCGGCGCATTCCGTCAGCGTCGCCTGGAACTCTGCGCGGTCATACGCTCCCGAGACAACCCGCGCCAGCTCTTGCTCGATGAAGCGAACGTAGCCCGATGGCCCACTGGGCCTCAGTTTGCTTGATAGGAGTAGCGTGATGGAAAGTGCGACAAATTTCGAGAGGTATCCCTCGGCATCCGCCCCTCGCCCGTAGGTGTGACGCACGGACTCGCGGATGGAGCGGGCATTCCAGAACAGCACGAAGACGACGCCTTTGGCGGCAAACAAGTGCTTGATCCTTTCGAGGACCTCCAGCGCAAACGACGGACGACAACGATCGAGTTCGTCGATGATGACGACGAAAGGGTGAGGTAGATCCTTCGTCAGATCCTCCAGCGATGACTGAAAATCTTCCTGCAGCTGCTGGGTTTTCGAATAGGCCTCGAAGAGCTGCTCAACAGCCTTCTCCGAAGACTTGCCGACGCTTTCAGTTGCAGCATCGGACACCTTCGTCCAAGCCTCGGAGACGTCGTCTGCGTCAAGGTTCGCGACTTTGAGCGCAAGACCAGTAGCCGCCTTCATCAACGCCGGAGCGGCCGCCTTAAGCACATTTGCGGCAGTACGAAGATACTTTTCTCGCTTCTCGTGCTCGGGACGAAGAGCTTTCATGACGGCAGCTGCAATGACAGCGAACACATCATCATGATGGTCGTATCGAAAGGCGTCGATGTATGCCACTGGGCGAGGCTTGGGACCGTCTTGAAGCTCTGTATGCAGCCTGTTAGCAATCCATGATTTGCCGTAGCCCCACGGCGCATCCACGGCAAGCACCCGGGGAGCTGGCAGATGGTCGGACGGAATTTCGGCCAGGCCTTCTATGTGATGGTGGAGAGCTTTTAGGAAATCATCGCGATCTAGGAAGTCGGGCTTAGAAGCGTCGGTCTTCATGAGTGTTCCGTCGCAGATATTGCGGATCAGGAGCAACTCTATGCCTATCAACGGGCTTGTTTGTTCACGAAACCGTGGCGCTGGCTACCGCGCTTGGTCCTGCAGGGACTGCAGGCGCTGCCATTCCCTTCCAGGACACCCTAGCCGAGCACACTTGGCCGACGGTGCTTCATTGTTCAACACTGCATTGAGGCGGGCCCGCCTTGCGGGGGAGCGAAGCTCCCGGGGTACGAGGGAGCAGCCCCGTCAAGGCGCGCCGCTCGAGATGACTACTCGGCGGCGTGCCGCACAGCGTTTCGCGCCGTGCGAACCCCACGATGATTGCGTCCATCAGCAACCGCCTGATCGACACGCAGGCTCGTGGGCGTGTGTCTAGGATCTCGACCACGTCAGAGGGCGATGTGGTGCATGACGACGACCACTTGGTCACGTTCTGAATCTGCTCTCAAGTTATCGTGCGAAATCCTCCCCGCACGAAATCGAAATGCCAGCCGCAGCCACCTCAGCTCCAACCGCCATCAGCGCGCTGAGTCCCCTCGGAATCGCCGACTATCTGATCGCGAATCCGATCGTGGTCGGGGCCCTCATCGCTGCGGTCGTCACGATTGTCGTGGCGTCTCTGACCTATGCCGGTGTGGTGAAGTCGATCAACGCGGCGACAACGCGCATGAAGGAAGAGCTGACGGCCGCGGTAGCTCGCGCTTCAATCGCGCAGGAGTTCAGTCGGGACGAGGCAGCGCGAGAACGCCAGCATGCGGCCCACGAGGCGCAAACTGAGCGCCTCGTGCAGGCACGCACGCAAGGATGCCTACAGCGTCCTGGTCGATGATTTCATCGCCACCCTGGCGATGCTCGGGCGCCTTGGCTCCATCGACTTGGACGATGAGCCGAAGTTTCAGGAGCCTTTGCTGAAGCTCGGCGCATCAGTGCACAAGACATGGTTGCTCAGCAATGTCGAGACGGCCGTCAAAGCACGTGAGCTCTACGCTCAGGTGAACGAGCTCTTTTTCTCACTCATGGCTCGCGCATCGAAATTGCAGGGGCTCAAACGTGAGATCAAGGCGGCTGCTCGCCTGCGCGACTACTCGGGGAACGAGCGCTTGAGATTGGCGAAGGAACAAGGGGACCGCCTCGATACGGACGAACGAACCAAACGACACGCTGAAGATCTGCTTCAGCAGGGTTCCGAAGCGTCGGACATGTTGTTCAGCTCGCAGCGGGAACATCGCCAGTTGCTCGGCGAATACGGGGTGGAGGTCGGCCGATCCGTCGCAGGACTGATGAACACACTTCAAGATCTAATGTCTTCCGCTCGAGTGGAGCTAGGACTGACCGGAAACAGCGACACCCTTCGGGCGCAAACCGAAGAGATGGCGCATAGAGCCAACATGGCGCTTGCCGAGCTGATCAAGAGAGTGTCGGCGAGCAATTGAGCTGGGGGCATTTGGGAGCGGGTTCTTTGCCTGTGTCCTTTCACGCTATCACGTCGTTCTCGCCGTCAAGGCCTGCGCGCGGTGCTGTGCCCCGTGCTCGCGAGCGCGCTTCGCGCGGCCTGGACCGCTGCGCTGCGACGTGACGTCTTTCGGTCGTAGGCAATGTCGCCTGCTGACCTTGAAGGACCAAGTCATGGACATCGTTAAATCCGACGCTTTCGCTCACGCAGGCAAGACCGTCGCCACCGTCGTTCCCGAGCACTACCGTCTCGGGTTTCTGCCGCGTCACTTCGGGCGCTACATGATGCAGGTCGAGGCGGCCGTCTACGGCCACATGGGGAACCTGTGCTCGAGGTACAGCGGCGGCTTCTGGGAGTTCTACGACTTGAGCAATGGCGGCTGCTACCTATCGCCGCACTGCGCTGCGTTCGCCCTCAGTGCGCCCAACGGGTTCGAGGCGACCGTGAGT
>Ga0209724_1001450_pt1 | contig 21478 bp, 13 predicted proteins | sample grotaG_FD_184143 | JGI IMG/M metagenome (GOLD analysis project Ga0209724, IMG submission 184143) | Glacier valley bacterial and archeal communities from Borup Fiord, Nunavut, Canada, to study Microbial Dark Matter (Phase II) -... | ecosystem: Environmental > Aquatic > Freshwater > Ice > Glacier ...
GAAAAGGAAAAGGAACTGGCCCCGGCACAATCTTTAACTGCTAAAACAGAGGATAAAGTGGTTGTTGAACCATCTGAAGTTGTTGAACCAAAACTTTTAACGGATGTCAATGAAACAAAAGCTACAAGATTTTATTCACCCCTTGTACAGTCAATAGCCAAATCAGAGCAGGTAAATCTTGGTGAGTTGGAATCTATTAAAGGTTCCGGACTAAGCGGAAGGGTTCAGAAAAATGATATTCTCTCCTTTGTTGAAGGCCGCAAAAAAGGAAATGTTGCTCCTGCTGTTCAACCTTCAGAAGTCAAACCGGATGAGACGCAGGAACGCCCTAAAATAACTGCTTCATTGGGATCGGGTGATCAGATTATAGAAATGGACCGGGTACGCAAGATTATTGCCGATCACATGGTAATGTCTAAAAAGGTTTCTCCACACGTCACCGCAGTTGTAGAAGCCGATGTGACCAACATTGTTTTGTGGCGTACCAGGATAAAAGATAACTTCAATACAAAATATGGCGAGAAAATTACTTACATGCCCATTTTTACAGAAGCAGTGGCACGTGCAATCACCGAGTTTCCCCTTTTGAATTCTTCAGTTGACAACTATAAAATAATTATCCACAAGGATGTAAATATTGCAATAGCTGTGGCCAAGCCCGATGGAAACCTGGTTGCACCGGTAATTAAGAACGCTGAACAGAAAAATCTTGTCGGACTTACTAAAAACTTGAATCATTTGGCTGAAGCTGCCCGTAAAAATAAGCTGACCGTTGAGGATTATCAGGGTGGAACTTTTACAATTACCAATTTTGGTTCATTCCGGAATTTAATCGGGACACCTATCATTAATCAGCCACAGGTTGCCATTCTTGCAACGGGCAGCATCGAGAAAAAACCTGCCGTAATGGAAACTCCAACAGGCGATGCCATTGTTGTACGCCATAAAATGTTTCTTTCCTTATCTTATGATCATAGAGTGATAGATGGTGCTATGGGCGGGGCTTTCCTGCGGCGAATAGCAGATATTCTTGAAGAATTTGATGGTGATCGCGAAGTGTAACTTTAATAATTAAAAATTTTATTTATGAATACAGTTCCAAATGTATTGTCAATTAAAACAACTCCCAAAATTGAAAAGCCCAAAGACGTCTTAACCATTCCTACAGTTCCAAAAGTATTTTCAATTAAAACCACTCCTAAAGGAATACTTGAAAAATGGTTCCGTTTGATGACTTTGGGCCGTGCAATCGATGAAAAAGCTCCGAACTATCTGAAGCAGGCCATCGGCTGGTCATATCATGCCCCGTACGCTGGACATGATGGAATTCAACTTGCAATCGGGCAGACATTTACTAAAGAAGTTGACCACATATTTCTATATTACCGCGATTTATTGACCGCTTTATCTTGTGGAATGACAGCAGAAGAAATCATTCTTAACGGAATTTCGAAAGCAACAGACCTGACAAGTGGAGGACGGCACATGTCGAACCATTTTGCAAAAGTTGCCTGGAATATTCACAATGTTTCATCCTTGACCGGTAATCATACGTTACATGCAGTTGGTGTGGCCAGGGCTATAAAATATTATGGCGAAAAAGCGGTTGCAATCAGTGTACAGGGTGAATCGGCTTTGTCTGAAGGGTTTGTATATGAAGCTATTAATGGAGCTTCCAAAGAAAAGCTTCCTGTCATTTTTGCCATTCAGGACAATGGATATGGTATTTCAGTTCCGAAAAAAGATCAAACTGCCAACAGGAAGGTGGCCAACAACTTCTCAGGCTTTAAAAATCTTAGGATTATTCATTGCAACGGAAAAGATGTTTTTGATTCGATGAATGCCATGCATGAAGCAAAAAAACATGCATTGGAAACTGGCACGGCTGTATTAGTTCAGGCCAATTGTATAAGGATGCATTCACATTCCAACTCCGACCGCCATGAATTATATCGTTCGGAAGAAGAACGCAATTATGCCCAGGACTACGATCCTTTGTTAAAATACAAACGAATGCTCATTCGTTACAACCGTTTTACCAACGAGGAGCTGGAAGCCATAGAAAATGAATCTAAAATTGAGCTGAAAGAGGCCCATAAGCTGGCTTTAAAGGCACCCGATCCTGATCCCAGTACATACCTTGATTTTGTGCTTCCTGAGCCATATAAACCTCAGAAATATGTAGACGGGACCCATCAACAAGAGGGCGAAAAGAAGAAATTGATAACTGCCCTGAATGAAACACTAAAAGCTGAATTCAGAAATAATCCTGATACATTTATGTGGGGCCAGGATATGGCCAATAAGGACAAGGGTGGAATATTTAATGTTTCAAAAGGACTTCAACAGGAATTTGGCCCCAAAAGGGTATTCAATGCCCCAATTGCCGAAGACTTTATTGTTGGTACTGCCAACGGAATGTCAAGATATGACGAAAAAATCAGGATCGTAATCGAAGGTGCTGAGTTCGCTGACTATTTCTGGCCGGCCATGGAGCAATATGTCGATTCCAGTCACGATTACTGGAGATCAAACGGACAATTTACGCCCAATGTGACGATCCGGCTTGCGTCGGGCGGTTATATTGGTGGTGGGATATACCATTCGCAGAATATAGAAGGATCATTAGCTTCCATTCCAGGTGTTCGGATTGTTTATCCTTCGTTTGCTGATGATGCAGCCGGATTATTGAGAACTGCCATCAGATCAAGAGGTTTGACCATGTTTATGGAACCCAAAGCTTTATACAACGATCCCAAAGCAGCTACCGTTGTTCCTGATGATTTTGAAGTTCCATTTGGAAAAGCAAGAATTCGTAGAAATGGCGATGATTTAGTGATGGTTACCTATGGAAATGCCACACATATGTGTTTGGAAGCCGCTGAAAGGCTGTCTAAAGAAGGGAAATCTGTTGAAGTAATTGACATACGGTCTCTCATTCCTCTTGATAAAGAAACAATTCTGAATTCAATAAAGAGAATTGGAAAAGTAATGGTTGTACATGAAGACAAAATTCATTCAGGATTTGGTGCCGAAATTACATCTATAATCATGGAAGAAGCTTTTGAATACCTCGATTGCCCGGTAAAGCGTGTTGGTTCATCGTTTACTCCAGTTGGATTTCACCGTTCGTTCGAAAGAATGATTTTACCAAATACCGAAAAAATTTACATTGCTGCCAAGGAAGTATTGGCTTATTAATAACTTAACAGTCATGAGTAAAACAGGGATTTTTTATAGTTTTAATTCAAATAAAACTGCAAAGGCAGCCGAGAAAATTATTGAAGAATTTGGTGCCGATTTTAATATTGTACCAGTAAATGCAGAAGAGTTAACAGAAGAATTGTTTCTATCCTTTAACAATCTGGTGCTTGGAGTTCCAACTTGGTTCGATGGTGAATTGCCTAATTGCTGGGATGAATTTGTTCCGGCATTGGAAGATTTAGATCTTAAGGGTAAAACAATCGCTATTTTTGGATTGGGAAATCAAGTTGAGTATCCTGAGAATTTTGGAGATGCAGTAGGAATAATGGCTGATCTGGTTCAGAAAAGAGGCGCTAAGTTGATTGGTCCTACTTCTACCGATGGATATACCTATGAATCATCCAAAGCTGAATTGAACGGCAAATTTATGGGTCTTCTCCTTGATGCGGAAACACAGCCAAGATTATCAAAAAATAGAATTATTAATTGGGTGGCTGAACTTAAAACTCAATTCATGTAACTGTTTACAAATGAGATTTTTAAAGGGCATGGTATTTATATCATGCCTTTTCTTTTTGAGTCGGGGCAGGAAGTATGACGGATGAAGTGTAGTCGCATCGTGCATCCACAATGACGTTATGAATGAATTTCATTTCTGAATTTGAGACAAAAAGACAAAAAGACAAGGGAAAATTCAGTCAATTGACGGAATTGTCCTTTTATTACTCTTGCTATTTGGCATTTTGAGACCTAATGGGTATTAAAATGTCTAAATGTCAAATTCTAATTGATGGATTTGTCTTTTGTCTCTTTGTAAATTCAATAGCCATTGTATTTCCTTTTTCCAATAGTAGCCATGAATGCGTCAATGTACGGTTGACACAACACTAGGTTGTGTTAGTCTTTGAACTGTTGTTTTAGTAAGTATTCTGTAACACTGCTGTAACGTATTAGTATTGTATATTACAACTATGTTACAGCAGTGTTACACAAACATTACTAAAACAACAGTTCAAAGACTAGTAGAACCTAGTTAGATGGTTGGGCATTAAGGAAAAAAGGGGAGGTGAAGCATTTTTTTCGGGTGGGCTGATCCGGGTTATTAAGTCCAGTTTACATGCAGCAATGCAAATATGTGTAAATGTAGTTAAAAGATTATCTTTGTTAATTGAATTAAAAATTAAATTACTTATAAAATTCTATAAATGAAGAAGAAAAAGGTGATAGCAATTGTTGCCCATGATAACCGAAAGAAAGATATGATGGAGTGGGTTGCATGGAACTGGAAAGAATTATGTCCGCATAGCCTGATTTGTACAGGTACAACAGGGAAGTTAGTAAATGCAGTGCTGGTCGAAAAATGCCAGGATAATGATGTAATTCCACCTAATATTGAAAGGCTAAAATCAGGGCCTCTAGGAGGAGATCAGCAGCTAGGAGCAAGGATCTGTGAGGGCAAGGTTGATCTTTTGATTTTCTTTTGGGATCCTATGGAACCACAGCCACACGATGTGGATGTTAAAGCATTGCTTAGGATTTCAACTTTGTACAATATTCCAACAGCAACGAACCGGTCAACAGCCGATTTCTTAATTTCCTCAAAACTGTTTAATCAGGAATATGAACCTATTCTGAAGGATTATAGCGGTTACGTTAAGCGGCGCGTAGAAATTTAATGGAATAATAATAATACACAATTTCAACTTTTCAGCAATGCTTGATCTTAATCGTTATGGGATGAAAATTAATCAATTTGATTGTAGTGTTTACATTTGTAAACATGATAAAGTATTGATTGTGAATGATATGGTGCTGTTGCATTTGTATTAATGTTACATTTGTAACAAGTACATTGTGCTTCTTTGTAGATGAAAATCTGAAATACTATATACTGATTTCAATTCAAACAGTTATTTATTTGCCACCCAAACACGAACTCACCAGAATCCACTAAAATACATCCGTCGAATTTTAGCATTTAGTACAGTGGGATAAAATTGTATATTTTCTGGCAACGGTCAATTAACGAGGACTAAAAATTGTAGATTTCATTAGAATTGTATATTTGCTGGCAACGGTCCATTGAGAAAGAAATAAGGGCTGCATTTCGACTTAGTTATGATTAATCCTTCAATTGTTAATCTTATATCCTTGTCTTAGAATTAATATTATGTTATTTTTGTACAGAAAAATAGAGGAGCATTTTGCTCCTCTATTAAATTCTATATTTATTGCAGATTTTTTAATTTCTCTACAACCTCAGCATGTTTATCCAACATTTTTAATCGATAGTACAAAGTCTTCAATGACTCCAATGTAAACTTATCAGCTGGGTTAATGCCATGGGCTTTTTCCATATAAGGAACCGCTTTATTAAATTCCAAATCAGCCTTGTTCTTTTCCGCTTCATATTGGTCAGCCTTATTGCTTGGGATCGCATTGGCAACATCTATTTGTTTTACGCCTTTGTTGTAATACAAGGCCCCAAGATTATAATAGGCATCAAAATAGTCGTCTTTATACTCGATAGCTTTCAAATAGCATTCAGTTGCTTCATCCGGTTTTAGAAGTTTGTCATACAATGTTCCTTTTGCAAAAAAGTAAGATGCATTTTTAGGATCCTGCGAAATGGCCAAATCCAAATATTGCAAAGCGTCATCTACTTTATTGGAATTAAGATAGATATTTATTACTTCTACAAGGATAGTTCCGTTGCCCGGATATTCTACCAAACCTTCTTTTAATGCCGCTAAAGCACCCACAGTATCTTTCTTTTGCATGTAGCTTGAGGATATCTGTTGAAAAGTACGTGCACCATTGTATTTATATTTGGCAGCATTTCTGTAATATTCAATGGCTTTGTCGTATTTCTGGGCATTATAAGCAGCCAGTCCTGCATTGAAAATAATTGCAGTATCAACAGCATTGGGATCATCGGCTTTAAATGCCGGTGTTTGATCGATGGCCATAATTTGTTCGAAAGATTTAAGCGCTTTTTCGTAATCTTCTTTCTCAAATGCAGCAACTGCCTGATTGGTAAGTTCGCTTATTAAAAGTGTAAGTTTAATCTTTACACTATTTCCAAACTTATTCTTTTCATCAAGCGCCAAAGCTTTCATGTAAGAATCGTAAGCAACAGTTAACGGATCATCACTAAACTTTTTGAGATTTTCATCTTTCGACTTATATAAAGCCTGATAAATTTCACCGCGAGCCTCCCACGTTCCTGACCAGTTGATAGAACTTTCCGCTTTAGGATTAGCTGCATCAATTGCTTCATTAATTGTGGTAATCGCTTTTTCAAGATTTCCAGCATCTTTATAACTTCTGGCACTCGTTACTTTGCCCTTCTGAGCAAATACACATGTAACTGCAAAAAGTAAAACTAATAGAATTGTCGTTCTCTTCATTGTTTAAAATAATTTAGTATTCTGATGAAATTATTAATTATTAAATTATCTAATCATTCGGTTCTGTATCATCTGGAGCATCATCAGTATTTGTTTCCAATGCTTCCGGCATTTCATCAACAGGAGTATCATCAATAATTGGTTCCAATGATTCAACTATTTCATCGTCAGGATCTTCTGAGGCAGGTACAATTGCAACAGATGCAATTTTATCCCCTTCCTTCAGATTAATGAGCCTTACTCCTTGTGCTGCACGACCTATAATTCTCATGTTAGAAACCGACATCCTGATAGTCAGCCCTGATTGAGTAATAATCATTAAATCATTGGTTTCATCCACACTTTTAATTGAAATCAGAGGGCCGGTTTTTTCTGTAAGGTTAATGGTTTTTACACCTTTTCCACCCCTGTTGGTTAGCCTGTAATCTTCAATCTTCGAACGTTTTCCGTAACCATTTTCAGAAACAACCAGTATATCTTCATTTTCATTCTCTACACAAACCATGCCGACAACTTCATCCTGATCATGGCCTAACCTAATTCCTCTCACCCCTGAAGCAGTCCTTCCTATCGGACGAACATCTTTATCAACAAAACGAACAGCTTTTCCTGAACGGACAGCCATCATGATATGATGATTTCCATTGGTCATCCTTGCTTCCAGCAGCTTATCATCTTCCCTGATAGTAATGGCATTTACTCCATTCTGACGTGGACGGGAATAGGCTTCAAGGGAAGTTTTCTTGATGGTCCCCTTCTTGGTGCACAAAATGATAAAGTTGTTATTGATATATTCAGGATCTGTAAGGGTTTTTACATTGATGAATGCAAGGATCTTATCATCCTGTTCAATATTTATAACATTCTGAATTGCACGGCCTTTTGATGTTTTTGAACCTTCAGGGATTTCATAAACTTTCATCCAGAAACATTTTCCCTTTTCAGAGAATAGAAGAAGCGTATTGTGCATCGAGGCATTAAACATATGTTCTAAAAAATCAGAATCCCTTGTATTACTGCCTTTTGATCCAACCCCTCCCCTTCCCTGAGTCCTAAAATCAGATAGCGGGGTCCTTTTCATATATCCTAAATGCGAAATAGTAATGACCATTTCATCATCCGCATAAAAATCCTCTGGATTGAACTCTTCAGCGTTGGGCTGAATCTCTGTTTTACGTTCATCCCCATACTTTGCTTTGATCTCTAATAATTCAGTCTTAATAATTTCCATTCTCAGATTAATATCAGCCAAAACACTTTTCAGATATTCAATCTGGATCTCAATTTCTTTGTATTCGGCATGCAATTTATCCTGCTCAAGGCCGGTCAATTGGCGCAAACGCATCTCAACAATGGCCCTTGACTGTATTTCCGACAAACTAAATCGTTCCATCAATGACAACCTCGCTTCATCCGGATTTTTTGATCCCCTGATAATAGCGATCACTTCCTCAATGTTGTCACTGGCAATGATTAAGCCTTCAAGAATATGGGCACGTTTTTCAGCTTGCTCCAATTCAAATTGTGTTCGCCGGGTAACAACATCATGTCGGTGCTCAATAAAATAATGAATTAAATCTTTCAGGTTCAGCATTTTTGGCCGTCCGTTGACCAAGGCAATATTGTTGACACTAAAACTATTCTGAAGCTGCGTGTATTTGTACAATTTATTTAAGACTACATTCGAAATTTCATCTCTTTTGATATCAAAAACAATGCGCATCCCATCCCTATCCGATTCATCATTGGCATTCGAAATTCCTTCTATTTTCTTTTCATTGATTAACTCAGCAGTTTTTATAATTAATTCTGCCTTGTTAACCATGTAAGGAATCTCGGTTACTACAATCTTCTCACGTCCGTTGGGTGCTACTTCAATGTGAGCTTTTCCTCTCAAAACGATGCGACCTCTGCCTGTTTCAAAAGCTTCCTGCACCCCGCGGTACCCGTAAATAATACCTCCTGTCGGGAAATCAGGAGCCTTGATGATCAGAATCAAATCCTGAATATCAATTTCCGGATTATCAACATAAGCTATACAAGCATCAATGGTGTCTGACAGATTATGAGGAGGCATATTGGTTGCCATCCCTACTGCAATTCCCGAGGCCCCATTCACCAAAAGATTTGGAATACGGGTTGGCAATACAGTGGGCTCTTTCAACGATTCATCAAAGTTGGGTTGAAAATCTACTGTATTTTTTTCAAGGTCAGCCAACGTTTCCTCTGCTATTTTAGATAACCGGGCTTCGGTATACCTCATTGCAGCCGGGCTATCTCCATCAACTGAACCGAAGTTTCCCTGACCATCAACAAGCGGATAACGCAACGACCAATCCTGGGCCATACGAACCATGGTAAAATATACGGATGAATCACCGTGTGGATGAAACTTTCCTAAAACCTCCCCCACTATCCTCGCTGATTTTTTGTAAGCCTTGTTGGAAAAAGTTCCCAATTCGCTCATTCCAAATAATACGCGTCGATGTACAGGCTTTAAACCATCTCTTACATCCGGAAGCGCTCTGGCAACAATTACCGACATCGAATAATCGATATAGGCAGTCTTCATTTGCTCTTCAATATTAATCTTGATAATTTTTTCGCCTTCAGCCATTACTTCTCCTTTAAATAAAATTTTCTTTAAATAAAAATTGACTGACAAAAATACAAAAATACTTGTTAATTTAATCGTTTTATTTACTTTTCATGGTAAATTTAGAATAAGATTTTAACAATGGAATGTTTAAAAAACCAGCAAATTAAATAGGGAGCTATTTAATTTATGCTTAATTTTGATTTGTAATTTCAATAAAAGAAAAATGAGCGACAACATTTAGGAATACTTTTTGTTATTGTTGATTGCAGAACTAATAGAGACAAGATATATGGATTCACAATTTTCACCACGAATTAAAGATGTTCTCTCCTACAGCCGTGAGGAAGCAATACGCCTTGGCAACGAGAGCATCGGATTAGAACATATTTTTCTGGGAATCCTAAGAGATGGAGAAGGTATTGCCATTGAGATCCTTACCAACCTGGGTGTTAATTTGTCAGAGATCAAACAATCTGTCGAAGAAAAACTCAGAACTGGTAAAGATATTGATTCCCAGGCATCTGTACAACTATTGAAATCAGCTGAAAAAGCATTGAAATTAGTCTATTTAGAAGCCAGAGCTTTTAACAGTGCAACAATTAATACGGGCCATCTGATGCTTGCTTTGCTGAAAGACAAAGAAAGTTTGATCAGTAATATACTTGAGGACTACCATATTAACTACTATATTCTGAAATCCAGGTTGGAGGATTATAAACAACCCGAAGCCAAATCAGACTTTGGAGATGAGGATGATGATACGGATGATAGCTTTTCTAAGTCTCAAGGTAACCCCGGTGGCTCTTCACAATCAGCTTCGGCCAAGAAACCTGTCAATCCTAAATCGGAAACCCCGGTACTGGATAATTTCGGGGTCGATATTACCAAAGCCGCTGAAGAAAATAATCTGGATCCTATCATTGGACGGGAAAGAGAAATTGAACGCCTGGCCCAGATCTTATCAAGAAGAAAAAAGAACAATCCTATCTTGATTGGCGAACCAGGAGTAGGTAAATCAGCTATTGCCGAAGGACTTGCGTTGCGCATTGTTCAGAAAAAAGTATCAAGGGTCTTGTTTGATAAAAGGGTTGTAAGCCTGGATATTGCATCCATTGTGGCCGGTACCAAATACCGTGGCCAGTTTGAAGAACGGATGAAAGCTATTTTGAATGAGCTATCCAAAGTAAGCAATGTCATACTTTTCATCGACGAAATACATACCATTGTTGGTGCCGGTGGTGCTACGGGTTCCCTGGATGCTGCAAATATGCTGAAACCGGCCCTGGCCCGTGGCGAAATTCAATGTATCGGCGCTACTACTTTGGACGAATACCGCCAGCAGATAGAAAAAGATGGAGCCCTTGAACGACGGTTTCAAAAAATAATGGTGGAGCCTACTTCGGTAGACGAAACTATTGAAATCCTTAATAATATCAAGCAACGATATGAGGACCACCACAATGTAATATACACGCCAGATGCTCTTCAAGCTTGTGTAACACTGACAGCCAGATATATAACCGACCGCTTCTTGCCTGATAAAGCCATCGATGCCCTTGATGAAGCAGGTTCACGGGTCCACCTTCTAAATATTAACGTGCCTGAAAGGATTGTGAAATTAGAAGAGAAAATTGAGAAAACCCGTGATGAAAAAATAAAAGCTGTTAAAAGCCAGAATTTTGAATTGGCTGCCAATCATAGGGACAAGGAAAAAAATCTGTTGCAACTTCTTGAACAGGAAAAAGAAGAATGGGAAAAAGAGCTGATTAACCACCGGGAAATAGTGACAGAGGAAAAAGTGGCAGAAGTTGTTGCCATGATGTCAGGTATTCCAGTTCAACGAATAGCTCAGGCAGAAGGAAAACGGTTGATGGATATGGGCAAGCAGCTCACCGGAAGTGTTGTTGGACAAAATGAAGCAATTTCTAAAATTGTTAAAGCCATTCAGCGAAACCGTGCAGGGTTGAAAGATCCAAATAAACCAATTGGCACATTCGTTTTTCTGGGTCCTACCGGTGTTGGCAAAACGCAACTAGCCAAGGTATTGGCCAAATATTTATTCGATAGTTACGATTCCCTGATCCGCATTGACATGAGCGAATACATGGAGAAATTCTCAGTTTCCAGGCTGGTTGGTGCTCCTCCCGGATATGTAGGATATGAAGAAGGAGGGCAATTAACCGAAAAGGTCCGTCGTAAACCTTATGCAGTCATTCTTTTAGATGAAATTGAAAAAGCGCATCCTGATGTATTCCACCTCTTACTCCAGGTGTTGGATGAAGGTCGTTTGACTGACAGTTTAGGGCGAAGCATTGATTTTAGAAATACAATTATTATTATGACCTCCAATATCGGTTCGCGTCAGTTAAGCGAATTTGGCCGTGGAGTTGGTTTTAATACCCCGACTACCGTTGCCGGTGAAGGAGATCATACAAAATACATTGTAGAGAAAGCACTAAAAAAAGCTTTTGCTCCTGAATTCCTTAACAGGATTGATGATGTGATCATGTTTAACCCGTTAACAAAAGAACATATTTATCAAATCATTGATATTGAGTTAAAAGGACTGTATGAAAGGGTCAACTCTCTAAATTATAAGTTGAAGATATCGACTGCTGCCAAAGATTACATTGCTGAAAAAGGATATGACGTTCAGTTTGGCGCCCGTCCGCTTAAAAGAGCGATACAAAAGTACCTGGAAGACGAAATGGCAGAAGTTATCATTAAAGCTTCAGTGATGGAAGGAGATACCATATCGGTAGGTTTTGAAAAAAAGACTGAGAAAATAAAAATCAGGATTTTATCCTCTACCCCAAAGAAAATAGAATAAAATAAAAAAACCAGGCCTTCAGCCTGGTTTTTTTATTTATGTAAAGTCTAAGCTCCGCCATTAAACTATAAAAATACAATGCCTTCTACTTTTCCAAAAAAGACCCTGAATCTATCGCGGCTCTTCCTTTAGCCATCCAAGGGTAATTACTAAATGATTACTTATATATTACCTAACTGATACTTTATAAGTAAAAATACTTATAAAGTACTTAATATTCTCTTATTATCTACTTATTATCTACTTATTATATAATGTATTCTTGATAGCTTCACCATCAATTCATGAAATATTTTAACTTAATTTCACGCGAGAGGTTCCTATAAAAAAGGGCCAGGCACTCCCATTTCATATTTTATTGATGGAAGTAAATGATTTTCAGGACGTATGGATTTATATAATTTTACCAAATTTGCAAACAATATTTATTAACAATGCCTAAGGCATCGAGAGGTACTGAAACACGTTTACCGGCACTTCAAATAACAACTCTTTTTTTTCTCAGTTATTTAACCATTTTCGGAAATCGGAAGCACGGTCGATACTCACCACCGAATCGAATTCATCGTCAGCTTTGGGTTTGAGTTCCAGTTTGATGCGGCCGCGCGACCATGCAACCATGTTGGCAATAGCATCCATGTTAACAAGGTATTTTCGGTTGATGCGGAAGAATTGACATGGGTCGATCTGTTGCTCCAGGCTATCCAGAGAACTTTCAGCCGGGAATGATTGATTTTGATAAGTTCGGATATAAACTCCTTTATCCAGGGCATAAAACCAAGCTATGTCGGTAATTTCAACTTTGCGTATCTTCTCCCCTGTCTGAATCAGGAAACGTTTCTTGTATTCCGTTTTTTTTCCTTGCAAATTGGCCAGCAATCGTTCAAAGTCAATGGTAAAAGCCGATTTCATGGTTTGGTATTTCTGAAGGCTTTCCATGAGTTCATTTTTTCGGATTGGCTTGAGCAGATAAGCAATGCTGTTAAGCTGGAAAGCCTTAATAGCATATTTATCATAGGCAGTAGTAAAAATAACGGGCGTTTGTACAGTCACCTGATCAAAAATACCAAAGCTCAACCCGTCGGACAATTGAATATCAAGAAATATCAAGTCTACAGAATTGGTTGTCAGCCATTTTACGGCTTCTTTGACAGAACCTATTTTAGCTAAAATATTATAATCAGGTGCAATTTCCATGATCATGTTTTCCAGTCTTTCGGCTGACAGCGCTTCGTCTTCAACAATTAGTATCTTCATATTCATCATTGTCAATTAATGGTAATTTAGCTATATAAAAACTGTTCTCAATTGTAAACGTTGGAACCTCGTCGTGAAGTAGTTCATATCTTTTAAACAGGTTTTTCTGTCCCATTCCCGTTGACTTTACAGAAGAAAATTTGGGTTGAAGAACATTTTTTACCACCAAGAAACCATCTTCGCAGTAAATTGCAATCGTTAATGGTTTCACCCGACTTATTTCATTGTGCTTGATGGCATTTTCCAAAACCAGTTGCAACGAAAGCGGAGGCATCAGTTTTTGCAACTGTTGCCATGGAATATTAACTTGTAAAATCAAATGTTCACCATACCTTATTTGTTGCAAAAACATGTACGAATGCATAAAACCAAGTTCATCGCTCAAACTTACTACCTGTTTTTCAATAGTTTCGAGTACATAACGGTAAACCATAGAAAACTCATCTATAAACAATTGTGCTTTGGCTGCATCTTTGCTGATCAATCCTGAAAGCACATTCAGGCTGTTGAATAGAAAATGCGGATTAATTTGGCTTTTCAGCACTTCAAAGCGAATCAAAGCCAATTCTTTTTCCAGATTCACAGCTAATTTCCGCGAGTAACGGCTGTCCATGTAAAATATCCAGGCCTCCAGCGTGATCATCAAGATCAGGTTGACAACCGAAAAAATCATCGCGTTTGTTATCAGCACACTTCCAATATCTTCTTTATAAGCATCAATCCAGTGTGATAGGAATGTGATAAATGATGAAATGATTACTGCAGTTAAAAGAGTAAAAATCAGTTGAATATTGATTCGGACAAAAATTCTTTGTCCCCACGGAAAGGGTTTATTAAGGTAACGGATGATAAATAAATCGGGATAAGCGATCATAAATGCAGCAATCGTAGTCAGCACGCTACTATAGGCCCAACGGTTGATAAACTCTGAAAGACTGGCAACATGATAATATCCTAAATAATGATTGTAGGATATAATGATACATTGCAGGAGGACAGACATCACTATCAACACTTTAAGCAATTTAGGAAAAGGAAATAAACGGTTGATGCTGATTGAGAACATTAGACTGGCATTTAATTTTTAAAGATAAGCAGAATATCTAAAAGAACAGTGATAATTAGGAACACCTTTTTATCAATAGATCAAACAGCACTTAAAAGTAGTGCTGTTTGATGTAAATGTTTTTCTATCTCAACAGGTGAAAACCTATCTTTTGATTTAAATTGATTAAGTGGTATTACTTTGGTTTTATGCTGAAAACTCTGGATTTTAATTAGTGTGGCAGTAATTATTCCTAAAATAAGGGAAAATATACGGCAAAAAATTATTGTATTCATCGTGCCAACTTAAAAGATACCATATCGGATAGAAATTCCACCATTGAATTTATTGAAAAGCATATCATCAGTTCCAGTTAATTTTACGGGAGAAGTATTGCGGTATGAGCCATTAAGTCCTAACCACCAATGGGAGCTGATTTTTGTCATCAATTCGATTCCTGGTTCAAATACGGTAAAAGTTTCCTCATCAATAATTTCCTGGTACCATGGACGATTTTCAGCAAATTCTTTATCGTACCTATAAATGGCCAGTCCTGCTCCGGAAAGAATTGAGAAGCTGATTTTCATATTCTTCCCAATGGGTTGCATGTATTCGGCAAACACTCCGGCATATCCGGCTTCAAGATGGTAAGTACCATCGGTTACAACATTACTAAGGCGACGATCAAAGTAAAGTGCATTTCCAGCCCAACCGAAAGCCCATTTGTGGTTAAATACAAAGCCAGCTTTTGCACCTAGCCAACCTGATGGTTTTGATAAAGTTTCGGAATAAGTTCCCGTTAATCCCCCATATAAACCAATTTCATGGGTTTTGTTTTTTCCTTTCAAAGTAAACAGGTAGTTTTTTGAATCATTTTCCTGCGCCACTGCACAAAGGCCTACCAACACGATAAATACACTGAGAATAATTGTTTTCATGTCTTTTGATTTTAAAAATGTTAATTGATGAAACAAATATATTACGGAATGCAATGGTTTGAAAATAAAAGGCGATGAAGGCGATAAACTAAGGGATGAAGGTGTTTAAACAGAAGTTTAATCTGCAAGATAAGATTTTATAAAATATGAAGCATACCAATAAATGTTGTTATCTTTTTTCGTAAATACAAAAAAACTTATTCTTTCCCCATTATATTGTGGATTTTTTCTACAATATACACGTGGATTCTACACATTTATTTTGACAAGCCCTTGCATACCAATTTCCCTTTTTATTCATATAAAACATTGATATATTGTTGATTGTACAATATTAAAAAATGATTTATCAATTTGTGGCATGGTTTTGAATACAAGATAGTCAGCAAACAATTTTTTATAAATTAAAAAATAGCAAAGATGAAAAAAGTAATAATTTTAAGCGCAGCCATTATGGCATTTAGTTTTGTGACGCCTCAGGTGGCCAAAGCTATGAAATTACAAAATCAAATAACAGTTGTAGAAGATAAAGACGACAAATTCAAAGAAGTTAAAGTTTCAGAACTTCCCGAAGCAGTTACTAAATCAATCTCTACTGCTTATACAGGCTCTAAGATCGACAAAGCTTACCTTGGAGAAGATAATTCATATAAGGTTAAAATATCGATGGGCGAATTGAAATATCACCTTTTTTATGATGCTAAAGGTGAACTGATCAAAGTTGAAGAACCTACCAGCAAGAGTGATGCAACTATGGATAAGGATAAGGGCATGAGCCCTGCCAACAAAAGTATGGAACCTACCAAAAGCACGCAACCTGCTGGCACAGAAACAACTCCTAAGACCTACTAATTAATTCAGGCTTTTAATAACCACTATATGCAACACTTCGTAAGTAATTTGTTCAACAATTGAATATAACATACGATTGGGTGTATGCAACCTCTGTCAAAATAAATTTTTGACAGAGGTTTTTTTTGTAAACAATTTTGCAGAAAAAAGCTTATACTATTTGCTGACGATTGACGTTTCATGAACATAGGAACAAACTCCAATAAGATGACAAATATTCTGATTGTTGATGATGATGTAACTTTTTGCCTGATGTTGAAAAAGCTGCTTGAAAAGCATCTTTATCATGTAACTACTTTATTTTCTACGGAAGGAGTAAAAAGAACCATACATCAGGGATTTTATGAGGTAGTTTTAACTGACTTGCGCTTGCCAGATGTAAGTGGTATGGATTTAATAGGAATAATCAAACAAGAATCTCCGGAAACGCAGATTATCATGATGACTGGATATGCCAATATATCAACTGCCATCCAATCTATCAAACAAGGAGCTTTTAATTACATTCCCAAACCCTTTCAACCGGAAGAGGTTTTAAACATGATTCTGGAAGCGCTGAAAGAAGGGGGTAAAAAACACGAAGTAAAAAATCTAAAGGCAAATCTGAGGCAAAGTAATTATCTGGAAGGGATCAGCAAAGTTTCCAAACGTTTAAAAGAAATGGTCGCTTTAGTGGCACCTACCACATTGTCTGTATTGATAACAGGCGAAAGCGGAACAGGTAAGGAAAATATTGCCCGATCCATTCATGCCTTAAGTACCTGTGCTCATAAGCCTTTTGTAGCTGTTGATTGTGGTGCAATCCCCAAAGAGTTAGTAGCCAGTGAATTTTTTGGTCATGTCAAAGGTTCATTCACAGGAGCCATCGCTGATAAGATTGGCCATTTTGAGGCTGCCAATGAGGGGACTTTATTTTTAGATGAGATCGGTAACCTTTCTTATGATACACAAATTCAGTTGTTGCGTACCTTGCAGGAACATTTAATAAAACCCGTTGGGAGTAATCGCGAGATTCCTGTCAATGTAAGAATTATAGCAGCTACCAATGAAAACCTGCACCTGGCAAAAGAGCAGGGCAACTTTAGGGAAGATCTGTACCACCGGCTTAATGAATTTCAGATTGAAGTACCCAGTCTTCGCGAACGGCATGAAGATATTCTTCTTTTTGCACATCATTTTCTTAATCAATCAAATACAGACCTTAACAAATCTGTTTTAGGCTTTGAGCCAGAAGTTGAATCAGTATTTATGAAATATGCATGGCCTGGAAATCTACGTGAAATGAAAAATGTGGTTAAACGTGCCACATTGCTTGCAACGGGAAACAAAATCAGTTTGAACGAAATTCCATCGGAAATTTATAATCAGCAAAAGAATGAAGATCGGTTCCAGTTGTTCAACGAGAAGAATGAAGACGAACTAATTCGTAATGTGTTGGAAACAGTTGGTTACAACAAAAGTAAAGCGGCACGCGTGCTTAAAATTGATCGGAAAACGTTATACAATAAGCTTAAACTTTACCAGATTGAAGTGCCTGAAAAAAATGAATCAAGTTGATTTCAATGATTCATCAACCAGAATATTTTCTTCTGTTTCAATGGTATGAAGCAACGAATTAATCTTTTCAAGGGCCATTTTTCCCCATACGTAATATTGTTGATTGTTCTGCCCACTGATATCTTTTTGTTCCAGCTTCGATAGCAGTTCTACAATATCAGTTGCTTCCATTTGTCGGAATAGAGTTAGCATTTTATGCGATAGCGCTGACAGTGCTTCCATATTTTCATCTTGAATATATTGTCTGAAAAGTCTCGTATTTTCCTTACCGGAATATATCAATGAAACCAATATTTGCCTGAGGCTTTCCGGGTCTCCGGCTGCAAAAGCTGCCAATTGTTCCAAGTTGTAACCGTTTTGTCGCGAGGCAGCAGAAATTTCATGTTTATCTTTTACAGTTATTGATTTTTGTTGTCCCGAAATAACATCAAGCAAGGTCTGCGGATGAAAAGGTTTTGGGATGAAGGCTGAGAACCCGGCATAGCCGTTTGGTCCGGCATCCATTCCTGAAATAGCGATAGCAGTAACCGGTCCGCCATTCTTCTCCTGAATTTGTTGCAATAAATCAACTCCGTTAATTACAGGCATTTGAATGTCCATAATCAACAGATCAGTACTGTTTTTTGTAAATGAATGTAGAGCTTTTTGCGGATCGCTAAAGGAGTGGACTTCCATTCCTGCCGATTTTAAAATAGCGGTAGTCATTTCCAGAAGCGTTTGATCATCATCAATAATCCAAACTTTTTTTCCCACAAGGTTTGCTTCTCCCACCTGTGTTTTCCCATTAATTATCTCCCGCGTACTTTCTATTAATTGCTCTGTTTTTTCAAGAGGCAAGGCGATGGTAAACTTGCTGCCTTTACCCAGTTTACTTTCCACGTCAATTGTACCGTGCATTAAATGGACGATCTTTTGTGTAATGGTCAAACCAAGCCCGGTGCCTTCATATTGTTTATTGGAAGAGGTGATACGGGTAAATTCCTCGAATACCAGCTGAATGTTTATTTCTGAAATACCTATTCCCGTGTCAATTACGTCTATTATTACCTGATCAGTTTTTGCGGAAAATACATTCGATTTAACCTTTACTATGACTGCCCCTTCTTCAGTAAATTTAAGGGCATTGGAAATCAGGTTTCCTAGTATTTGTGTAATCCGCACAGGATCACTCCTATAAAATACTAATGATGAAATGTTTGATTCAAGTTGCAGATCAACATTTTTCACCTTGGCTTGTGGGCGAAATCCATTTACAATGTCATCAATCAATGTTTTCAGATTAAAAGGCAACTGTTCAATGCTCAATTTTCCGGTTTCAAGCCTTGCAAGGTCGAGCAGATCATTGATAAGTTTCCGGATATGTTCAGAGGCTTTATTGATATTTTCCAGATACTTTTGGTGCCGCGGTGAAACCTCGTCATCCTCCTCCATCAAGTTAGTAAACCCGATAATTGAACTCAGGGGTGACTTCAGGTCATGGGTCAAACTCAGCATAAATTGCTCTTTCCTTTTAAGTAATGACTCTGAAAACGCTTTGGCCTTTTCGAGCCTTTGCCTATAATGCTGACTTTTAGTGATATCTTTTAAAATGTTTACCAAGAAAAAAATGATGGTAATGAGTGCAAAGCTGCCTACAAGGATAATCTGCCATGTAGTAGTTCTAAGGCGGCTTTGTTGTTCTTTAACAATTTGAAATGAGTTTTTCAACTCTTCATTTTCAATATATGAAAGCATTTGACGTAATTGCACCGTCAGGGTAAGGTCATTTGTCAGTATCTCTTGTTCTTTTTTATTTAACCGTGATTCAAAGGCTATGCTTTCATCCATGATCCCGGTTACAATTGTTGTTATGTAATTGGCAATAGAATCAACTTGATTGACCGGTGCTACCAAACTGTCAATTTGTACCGACTGAGTGGTCTTGATATTAAGATTAGAGTCAGGTTTGTTTTGTGCAGCAAAAACATTTACAAGGCGCTCAAAAAACTTTTTCTTCTTTTGTTGCAGGAAAACTGTGTCGCGATTGGTTATAATATTCTTATAAACTTTAACAGGTTCAACAATGGAATCTTCAACCCATGATAATTTCTTAATTGCCTGTTGATAACGGGCTTTTGACGTATTCTTATTTCTAATGGAAGCTAATTCTTTCACATTTTGCTGCTTTACCTGCAATAATTTCTTAATACTATCCGTATGCAATTGCTGAATGGGATTGTTGAACATCAACGCCAGTGTATCAATTTGCAGGCTGATAGTTTCCATGAATCTTAGGTAGTCCCGGTAATGTATTTTTTGGCCGGTTTGGGCATAACTTCTTTCAAGGCCTTCAGCCTGATAGAGGTTGGTTAAAATATTATTAATGTACAGGAATTTATTATTTGCCGGATTGACATCCGCCTTTTCTACTGAACTTTGTAATATTTCAGAATATATAATCCAAATAATAAGTGACGCTAATATAATCAGCGTTAAATAACCAAGAAAAACTTTAATTTTAACAGGTTCCATAAAATGATTATTTTCAGGTTTATCTGTTTATGGATAACGAATAAAATTGCAATGATGTTTTATAAGAAACCTTAAATTTTTTATTTCGACATCTGTAGTAAATTATCCATTCGTAGATGGTTGACTTAAAATTATGATCTCACCTTACGCAAGAATGCAAAGAAAAAGGAACATAGATAATACTGATCTTTCAGATTTACACTGATCTTTAAAAATCGCTTTATTTGGATTCCATGGAAGTGATGGTTATAGCTTGGGCATCTTCATATCATCTTGATAAAATAGCCACCCGTTCAGGAGCCTACTGCACGTACTGCACGTTTCTCTATTTCTCTATTTCTTATTTCTTATTTCTCTATTTCTCTATTTCTTATTTCTCTATTTCTTATTATCTCCCCTTCTCTTTTTATTTGATATAAAAAAACAGTACCCCCACTTCTATTCTCATATTAGGAAGGAATAAACTTTTAGCCGTACAGCAAATTGAACCGAAAATAAATAAAACTACAAACGTGCAGTAAGGGCAGTATGTGCAGTAACTATAAAACAGTTTTGAAAAATAGCCAATCTGCTTTAAATTTGAATAACAACGTGAGGTATTCATGACTACTGGCCGCAATTAAATTTTCATAGGTATATAAATTGGGGGCTGATGTGTAGTTATCTGAGAAATCTGTGGTAGAATAAATGAATTTAACTTGCCCGATGGGCAATCCATAATAACAAGCTCCTGTAAGTTTAAAATACGAACATTGGATTGTTCTTATTACTTATATCCGTGTTCATGCGTAAGGTGAGTTAAGATAAAAATTTTAATTACATCAAATCCCCTTTCTGACAACTTTTTACAATAAACAGTTATCTGTTCAATCAATCGCTAATTTGAATTAATTCCAAATAACCCGCTAGTCAAAAAAACACTTTTCAGTCAGGTAAATACCCTTACCTTTGTCTCGAATCCTGAATGGATGGTTTGATTCAGAAACAACGTACACTAAACGCCTGGTCATCTTATGCTAAAATCTATTTTGATTGTTGGATTTGGTGGATTCATTGGTACCGTAGCCCGATTTTTAATCATGCGGTATTTTCAGTTCACCAGTACTTCTATTTTTCCGTGGAGTACCTTTATCATCAATATTGCAGGCTGTTTGCTGATTGGCTTAATCTACGGTATTTCTGAAAAAAATGATGTGCTGAGTCCTGAAATACGCCTATTCCTGACAGTTGGAATCTGCGGTGGATTTACTACCTTCTCAACTTTTTCAAACGATG
>Ga0209724_1001455_pt1 | contig 21421 bp, 17 predicted proteins | sample grotaG_FD_184143 | JGI IMG/M metagenome (GOLD analysis project Ga0209724, IMG submission 184143) | Glacier valley bacterial and archeal communities from Borup Fiord, Nunavut, Canada, to study Microbial Dark Matter (Phase II) -... | ecosystem: Environmental > Aquatic > Freshwater > Ice > Glacier ...
GCACTCTGCAACTCGAGTGCATGAAGTCGGAATCGCTAGTAATCGCGGATCAGCATGTCGCGGTGAATACGTTCCCGGGCCTTGTACACACCGCCCGTCACACCATGGGAGCGGGTTCTACCAGAAGTAGCTAGTCTAACCGCAAGGAGGACGGTTACCACGGTAGGGTTCGTGACTGGGGTGAAGTCGTAACAAGGTAGCCGTATCGGAAGGTGCGGCTGGATCACCTCCTTTCTAGAGTAACTCTCTAATAGGCAGTATTCACCTTAATCGGTTGTCAAGCAGTCGAAGCAATTAGCAGGCAGCAGGCCAAAAGGTTTGATGTTTGGGTTTCGATTAGGGTTTGGTTTTACGTTGGCCCTAAAAATCATCTGGCTTTGCCAGTGATTTTTAACTCACTAGCCCAAACAAAGGCAGGTTTGTACTTTTGTTTGTAGTTACTTGGGGGATTAGCTCAGCTGGGAGAGCACCTGCTTTGCAAGCAGGGGGTCGTCGGTTCGATCCCGTCATCCTCCACCACATACCAGCTTTCATCGTTTCGTTGTTTGAAGCGATAGAAAATTGGAGTCCCAGTTGGGGCGGATTCGGGTCTGTAGCTCAGCTGGTTAGAGCACCGTCTTGATAAGGCGGGGGTCGATGGTTCGAACCCATCCAGACCCACCAACAGCTGAGCGTTGGTCAGGGTAGCAGTCGTGCAGGGCGGTGTTAACAGCGGTGTGCGGCGAGCGGTAAAAAAGTGTAGAAGTCAGCGTTCTTGTAGTGGGATGAAGCAAGATCCAGAGCGTTCACTTCTAATCTTTTGGATTAGTCGGTTGTTTTGATCTTTAAAAAAATGGAAGAAGTAAAGATATGTCGGAAGGCATGTTCTATTTGCGGGTAGCGTTTATTCAGCAATGAGTAAGCGGTGCCCCGGAGAGATGGAGCATGTACGGAAAACATATGGGTTAGATTGTATCGACCACTGTCTTGAGCGAATTGAGTTCTCACAAGACGGTGGACAAACGTTGGTTTTATAACGCAGCTTCCCTGTCATGTCGGCGGGAAGGCTTAAAGTTATAGAGTCAAGTGACTAAGTGCATGAGGTGGATGCCTTGGCGATTACAGGCGATGAAAGACGCGATAGCCTGCGAAAAGCTCCGGGGAGCTGGCAAATGAGCATTGATCCGGAGGTGTCTGAATGGGGAGACCCACCCGCAAGGGTACCTAGAGCTGAATACATAGGCTCGAAGGAGCGAACGTGGTGAACTGAAACATCTTAGTAGCCACAGGAAAAGAAATCAACCGAGATTCCGGCAGTAGTGGCGAGCGAAACCGGAACAGCCTGCAAGATCTAGCAGTCGACATAGCAAAGCGGTTTGGAAAAGCCGGCCATAGTGGGTGATAGCCCCGTATGCGAAATGTGGATTGTAGAACTAAGCTTGCGACAAGTAGGGCGGGACACGTGAAATCCTGTCTGAAGATGGGGGGACCATCCTCCAAGGCTAAATACTCGTAATCGACCGATAGTGAACCAGTACCGTGAGGGAAAGGCGAAAAGAACCCCGGGAGGGGAGTGAAATAGATCCTGAAACCACATGCATACAAACAGTCGGAGCCCTGCTTAATTGATCTTTACCCCCAGAGTTCTTTGTTGCCCGTTCGCTTGCGAACGACGCAACAAAAGATATCAGAGGGAGTGAAATGGTGTTTGCAAGAACACGGATTGTCTTTGCAATAAGATAGATTGTGTTTGCAAGAACACGGATCGTCTTTGCGAGAAGGTGGCAAGTACTTTTAGTTGATTGAACACAGAGAGGCCTACTGGACACGAAAGTGGACAGAGTCGTCACTTTGTTTAATGAGCTGAAGGTCAATTAAGCAGGGTGACGGCGTACCTTTTGTATAATGGGTCAGCGACTTACGTTGTGTTGCAAGCTTAACCGAATAGGGAAGGCGTAGCGAAAGCGAGTCTGATAAGGGCGATTAGTAGCACGGCGTAGACCCGAAACCGGATGATCTACCCATGGCCAGGATGAAGGTGCGGTAACACGCACTGGAGGTCCGAACCCACTAACGTTGAAAAGTTAGGGGATGAGCTGTGGGTAGGGGTGAAAGGCTAAACAAATCCGGAAATAGCTGGTTCTCTCCGAAAACTATTTAGGTAGTGCCTCAAGTATCACCATCGGGGGTAGAGCGCTGTTTTGGCTAGGGGGCCGTTTAGGTCTACCAAACCAAGGCAAACTCCGAATACCGATGAGTGCGAGCTTGGGAGACAGACACCGGGTGCTAACGTCCGGTGTCAAGAGGGAAACAACCCAGACCGCCAGCTAAGGTCCCCAATGATTGGCTAAGTGGAAAACGAAGTGGGAAGGCTAAAACAGTCAGGATGTTGGCTTAGAAGCAGCCATCATTTAAAGAAAGCGTAATAGCTCACTGATCGAGTCGTCCTGCGCGGAAGATGTAACGGGGCTAAGCCAATAACCGAAGCTGCGGATATGCAATTTATTGCATATGGTAGGAGAGCGTTCTGTAAGCCTGTGAAGGCGTATTGAGAAGTACGCTGGAGGTATCAGAAGTGCGAATGCTGACATGAGTAGCGATAAAGGGTGTGAAAAGCACCCTCGCCGAAAGCCCGAGGTTTCCTACGCAACGTTCATCGGCGTAGGGTGAGTCGGCCCCTAAGGTAAGGGCGAAAGCCGTAGCTGATGGGAAACTGGTTAATATTCCAGTACCGTTGTTCAATGCGATGTGGGGACGGAGTAGGTTATGCAAGCCGGGTGTTGGACGTCCCGGTTCAAGCGTGAAGTCGTGCTGCCTAGGCAAATCCGGGCGGCTTAGATGAGGCGTGATAACGAGTCTTTTAGGAGATGAAGTTGCAGATACCACACTTCCAGGAAAAGCCACTAAGCTTCAGTTGAACAAGACCGTACCGCAAACCGACACAGGTGGGCAGGATGAAAATTCTAAGGCGCTTGAGAGAACTCAGGAGAAGGAACTCGGCAAATTAACACCGTAACTTCGGAAGAAGGTGTGCCTTGATAAGGTGTAGGGCCTTGCGCTCGAAGCCGTAAGAGGTTGCAGAGAATCGGTGGCTGCGACTGTTTAACAAAAACACAGCACTCTGCTAAGACGATGAGTCGACGTATAGGGTGTGACGCCTGCCCGGTGCCGGAAGGTTAAATGATGGGGTGCAAGCTCTTGATTGAAGCCCCGGTAAACGGCGGCCGTAACTATAACGGTCCTAAGGTAGCGAAATTCCTTGTCGGGTAAGTTCCGACCCGCACGAATGGCGTAACGATGGCCACACTGTCTCCTCCTGAGACTCAGCGAAGTTGAAATGTTTGTGAAGATGCAATCTACCCGCGGCTAGACGGAAAGACCCCATGCACCTTTACTGTAGCTTTACATTGAGCTGTGACACGGTCTGTGTAGGATAGCTGGGAGCCTTTGAAGTCAGGACGCTAGTTCTGATGGAGGCGACGTTGAAATACCAGCCTGATAGTGTTGCGGTTCTAACCTAGGTCCATTATCTGGATCGGGGACCGTGTATGGTAGGCAGTTTGACTGGGGCGGTCTCCTCCCAAAGAGTAACGGAGGAGTGCGAAGGTAACCTAGGTACGGTCGGACATCGTACTGATAGTGCAATGGCATAAGGTTGCTTGACTGCGAGACTGACAAGTCGAGCAGGTGCGAAAGCAGGTCATAGTGATCCGGTGGTTCTGAATGGAAGGGCCATCGCTCAACGGATAAAAGGTACGCTGGGGATAACAGGCTGATTCCTCCCAAGAGTTCATATCGACGGGGGAGTTTGGCACCTCGATGTCGGCTCATCACATCCTGGGGCTGTAGCCGGTCCCAAGGGTATGGCTGTTCGCCATTTAAAGTGGTACGTGAGCTGGGTTCAAAACGTCGTGAGACAGTTTGGTCCCTATCTGCCGTGGGCGTTGGAAATTTGACGGGGGCTGCTCCTAGTACGAGAGGACCGGAGTGGACGTACCGCTGGTGTACCTGTTGTCTCGCCAGAGGCATCGCAGGGTAGCTAAGTACGGAAGAGATAACCGCTGAAAGCATCTAAGCGGGAAACTTGCCTGAAGATGAGATTTCCCGGAGGTTTAACCTCCTTGAAGGGTCGTTCGAGACCAGGACGTTGATAGGTCGGGTGTGGAAGCGTAGTAATACGTTAAGCTAACCGATACTAATTGCCCGTAAGGCTTGACTCTATAATTTTAAGTGTGGCCCCGAAAAAATCGGTGTCACGCCAGTTATAAATCAACGCACGCTACAATTTAACCCCAATTACTTTACTTCTTCCCCCTATTGCAAGCCTTGATCGCATCAACACAACGATCATCAAGGCCGCTCCCGAATTCTTGGCGACCATAGCGCGTTGGCCCCACCCCTTCCCATCCCGAACAGGACCGTGAAACGACGTAGCGCCGATGATAGTGCGGTATACCCGTGCGAAAGTAGGTCATCGCCAAGACCCTAACAAACAAACACCCCCGCTGATCTCAGCGGGGGTGTTTGCCTTTATAACATCCTCAATAATTAACCCCCATAAATGCACCCAATAGCCTGACCTGGCATTAATAATCGCGGCAGGTTAAGCCCTGGGTAAGCGCACCTTAATTTGTACGCCGTCGTTGCCTACTAAATTGCTGGCGCTCACGGTTCCTCCATGAAATTCGGCAATAAGTCTTACGATATAAAGCCCCAGGCCAAGATGAGTTCCATTAATGGTGCCATCTGTGCGTGATGACACCATAGAGCTAAACAAGCTCAACTGCGTCTCTGGTGTTAAGGTAGGGCCGCGATTCATAACGCTCAATGTTGCGTACTTTGCAGTGCCGGATACGGCCACCACAATTGTCGAGCCCACGGTGGCGAAATCAATGGCATTTTGAACCAGCTTGTCGAGTAGTTGCGCCATGGTATCGGGCAGTCCATACAGCATCACGCGGGTATCGCAAGTTTCAAAAAAAAACTTACTGTCTGGGTAAGCAAAACAATAGCCATCCACACAGCCTGACGCCACTTTCACCAAGTCAAACGGTTCTTTCACTTCACCCTGAAGCATACTTTCCAGTTGAGATGCCTCTGACATTCGCGCTATCAATAGTGACAAACGCTTTACTCCTTCATCAGCTCGTTCTATATAAACGTTTGCGTCTGTTAATGAATCGGCATGTCTTAAATTGTCCAATGATGAACGCACGACTGCAACCGGCGTTCGTAATTCATGTGCCAATCGAGATGCCATTTGTTCCAGATAGGCGTTGTAGCGTGAGAGTCTTTGGAGCACTTCCTCTAGAGTGCGCGCCAACGCGCCAATCTCATCACGGGAATGCGATCCAGAAATTGCACCTTTGATACGGCCCTGTAAATCTATTACCCGATCTGCTTCCGTCTGAAGGCGGCGCACACGATATGCAAGTCGCCAGGCAAAAACAATCAGTGTTAGAAAACCTACAAAAAAAACGATAAAGCTCATCGCCAAAAGAGATTCCAGCGCAGCTACCGTTATTGCCTGATTGCCGCGTGTGGTTTCTTCTACAACAACAGCGCCAACAATTTCATCACCGGCCCAAACCGGTTGCGCGGCTGATAACACCACCGTTCGGCCATCTTTTAAATATCGCCATAGCCATGTGGGCTCTCCGTTTAAGGCACGATCAACTTGCGACATGACTGCTTTTGCTGTTTGCGCGTTATCCTCAACAATGGCAGCAGAATTTTCAGCACCCCACAATTTAATCGCGGGACGAACCATTGATTGATAAACTTTCTGCAATACACCAATCGCATTAGCGGGACTTTCAGATGAACTCAAGCTCCCGGACAATCCGCGCACACGCGCTCGGGAATCCACCACCCAAATGCGTGACGCATTTTTCGCCACTACGCTTAAGATGCGCTCAATATCTTCTGATGGTTGATAGGTAGACCCTAAATTGGCGGCGGTTTCAGGCGCTGCACTGCCGAATAGCGCCAGTACTCGTCGCCGTTCCTGCTCGTCACCACTTTCTACTGGCGCGTCATGTGGAAGCAATTGTGGTCGATCCGATAATGTAGCCGATAGCAGTCTTGCAGCGCTTACCAAAACCTGCTGCTGCCCTTCGCGCAGATAGCCTTCCATCTCTTTTACAAAACGTAAACCTATTAGCGGAATCAACAGCAGTAAAAGCGACACCAACAACAAACGAGCACGTATGCTGAGAAAAAATGGGGCAACGCTCATAAAAAAAATATCAGCAAACAGACGGCCATAAAATTTCGTGAAGTCATCAATATTTCACCTTGCCGTCAGCCTGCTTTCCATCTATATCCCATCCCGTAAACGGTCTCGATTTGATCAAACCCTGCATCTCCAGCCACAAATTTTTTACGGATACGCTTCATGTGCGATGTGATTGTATTGTCGTCCACCACCAACTCCGCCTCACGCATCAGTTGATCCCGATTTTTTACATGTCCCGGAAATTTGACAAGAGCATGAATCATCCAAAACTCGGTTACAGTGAGCACAACATCCTGCTTTCGCCATTGAATTGACAATCGGTTGATATCCAGCATCAGCTCACCGCGGTGCAGAACATCCTCGGCGCGCGCAGGCTGTCGCAGCGCCTCAAGACGACGGAACAACGCCGCAATGCGTGCGCTCAGATGCGGCATGCTGACATCTTTGGTCACATAATCATCTGCACCTAAACGCAACCCGGAAACAATATCAATATCGCTGTCGCGGGCCGATAAAAAAATAATGGGCAGCGTTGCGGACATGGCGCGCAAATCGCGGCACAGGGTGAAACCACCATCGACTTCATCGCCCAAACCTATATCAATTACAGCAAGATCCGGCAGGCGCAATTTGAATGCAGGCATTGCGACTAATCGAGACGCATACGCTTCCACTTCATAGCCGCCACGTGCAAGCGCATCAGCATAGTTTTTACGAATAGTTGCGTCGTCTTCGACAATAGCAATGCGCTTCAACATGACTCGCTTCTCCGTGATGAGATAAAGATTTGATTTTGGAATAACTACAAAAGACTATACCGCATGCGACTTCAGCATTGCACCAAGAAAGGCTTCATGCCATTTTTTTGCCATATTGCATCGCAGTCTTGCCATAGATAGAAGCCCAAACAGCCTGAATCAAAGCGCCCAATAGTCATGTGCCGGCGGTTCATAAAACGAACTGCAAATGAGCCAAAACGAAAGGGAACGCTATGAAAACACAGGTCGTTACATCCAGCCAAGCTACATCAGCAAGCACCGACCGCGCGCAATTTGCCATCATGGATTTAATCAGAATGCTGGCAGCGGCAGCAGTTTGTGGAATTGTCTTTAGTTTGTTTGCCGCAGGGCTGACTTTACTGCTGATGAACAGTGCAGAGGCCCATAACCTGAATTTAAAAAACTCAACGGTGGAAGGGTCGGCATTGACATCGACAACAGAATCAATCAATCGATGCGCTCGGCCAAGCGGCGCGGTCAAAGCCATGTCAAGTGTAAAGCTCAATCCTGGTCAGCTCGTCACGGGGCTTGGCTGTGATCAGGAAACGCTAGAGGCTATCGAGCGTGACTGGCGGATTCGCATCAATGATGATGTCGCAGAAGTTCGCATTATGCAAACCTTTCTCATACCGGTTAATGGCCCCACTACTGCGAACTTCCACGCCTCTCTGCCAGACGGTGCCGTTTTGTCATCGCTCAAGTTTGATGCTGGCGCTATCACCCAAACCGGTGAACCCGTTACGCTTGAGGTATTCACTAATATGAGTCGCGCTGATATAGGCGCAATTCACAACCGTAGTCGGCTCGTTGTCGTGATTAGTGATCGCCATATTGAATCTGATTCGATCCTGAATTTAACGCCGGGCGAGACCGTAACAATCGAGTACAACTACACAATGTCAGTGCTACATATCAATAATTCAGCCAACTTGAACATGGTGCTGCAGGCAGAAACTTTGTCTTCTTATGCTGCGTCAACCATCACTGTAGGTACGGTGTGGGTAGAGTGGTTGAACCAGCATCCCCGAAAAGTCACCAGCGCATTAAACGATATTTATGTTGACCAAACATCAAATGGCGTCGCAGGTGCTTCATGGTTTAGTGCTGATTTGTCAGCAAGCCGACAATTCAATATTCAGTGGGATCGCAAGTCACCAGTGCTTAACAAAAGCCGCTGATCCTTCTCAAACTCGGAGCGCGACGTTTGTGTTGTTTAGTATTGACGCGGCATAGGTTTTTATAGCCAGCAGCACAAACGTCCTCTGGGCCAACATAGCGCCAGCAACGTAACGCCAACAACGGGTATCCCATGCAAAAATCCCTACTGATTCGTCTTCTTGTTATAGCCGGGCTTATATTAATATTATTGATTCCATTGCAGATGATTGAAGGGGTGGTTAGCCAGCGTCAAAGTTTACAACATCAGGTTGAACAAACAATCGCGGCCAGTTCATCCGGGGCGCAACGGCTTGCAGGACCGTTACTGATCGTGCCTTATACAGAGCAGGAAATCGTTGTTTCTGTAAACGATAAGGGCAAAGAAAAGAAGGAGATACTTACGCATCATCGAAATATCATTTTTGCACCCAGCCGTTTGCGTTACGACGTTATTGCGAAGATTGAGCCCAAATATAAAGGCATCTATAAAGCGCTCACCTATCGCAGCGAAGGTAAATGGACGGCGGAATTTGAGGTGCCGGCAAATTTAGGTTTGGCACTTGATCCAAAATTGTTTACAGTCGGTGTCGCGTATTTGGCCGTTGGCGTAACCGATGTACGCGGCCTTAGCGGCACACCAAAAATGTTGTGGAATGGGGAGCCTCTGGTGATTGCGAACGGCACTAATACCGATTTACTGGGAGATGGCGTACACGCGGTGGCACCACTAGTCGACGTGCTGCGGACGCACCGCTATGAAGCCACGATCAATTTAAATGTTGCGGGGTTAGGCTCGCTGGCTGTTGCGCCGCTTGCCGCTAGCACCGTTGTCAATTTAACCGCAAATTGGCCGCATCCCAATTTTGGCGGGCTCTTTTTACCGCAATCCAAAACCATGACAGATAGCGGTTTTAATGCGACGTGGGAAGTTTCTCAGTTGGCCAGTCGTAATATTTCTTTAATGCAAAAAGCTTCGTCTGAAAAACTGCCGCTTGAAACATTTGATGTCAGCTTTATTGAGCCTGCCAATATTTACCAACAAGCCGAGCGTGCTGTGAAATATGGCGTGTTATTTATAATGCTGACTTTTGCCGCTTTTTTCTTGCTTGAGACTTTGCGGGATATACGAATTCATCCGATGCAATATGCGATGGTCGGTCTTGCGTTGGCAGTTTTCTTTCTACTGCTCGTAAGTCTTTCCGAACATATTCGTTTTCGTTATGCTTACCTTATTGCCAGCTCGGCGTGTGTGTTGCTGGTTAGCTATTACCTGGCGCACGTGCTGGGTAGCCGCATGCGAGGGCTCTGGTTTGGGCTGAAGATTGCGGTGTTGTATTCAATCCTTTTTGTATTGCTGCAGTCTGAAGATAATGCGCTGGTGATGGGATCCGTATTGCTTTTCATCGTGCTGGGACTAGCGATGATACTCACCCGTAAACTGAATTGGTATCAGCTCGGGACCCATAAAACGACGGCATAAATTCTGGGGACGCGTGTGGGTGTGGCATGTGCTGGGCATAAGTTTGGCAAGCCGCCCCAAACTAAACTCCAGAAAAAGAGATATTGCAAAATAATATTAATACTGTATATTTATTCAGTATTAATATTTGATGCGAGGTGACTATGTCTCTCAGGCTAACCAATTCCGCCAACGGCTCAGCGCGAGATCATGCCCACAAAGGTCGGGGTGCGGCACTCAATCTCGAAGGCCGGTTTGAGCAATGGAACCGAGCCGCATTTGATGATGGTTGGCAAACGCCAGTTGACGACGAAACCGGCATTAGCCCGCTTAAAACAGTCATTACACGCGAAATCGCCAAGAGCATCATCAGCGAAAATGACTCGCCCGATATTCCGTTTCGATATTCGGTCAATCCTTATCGCGGTTGCGAGCACGGCTGCATTTATTGTTTTGCGCGACCCACACATGCGTATCTGGGCCTATCACCCGGGCTGGATTTCGAGACGCGCATTTTTGCCAAGGTAAACGCGCCACAACTGCTGCGTGCCGAGCTATCCAAGCCCGGCTATCGAAGTGATGTTATTAGCTTGGGCATCATTACTGACGCTTATCAGCCGTGTGAGCGCGAGTACACCTTAACGCGCCAGTGCCTGGAAATCATGAGTGAGTTTAATCAGCCCGTTGGCCTCATCACCAAATCATCGTTGATTGAACGTGATCTTGATATTCTGGTGTCGATGGCAAAACGCAATTTGGTTCACGTTACCCTCTCGGTGACAACCCAGGATCACCATATTTCACGCTACCTTGAGCCGCGCACCGCTGCTCCTGCGCGACGCATGCTTACGATTAAGCGTTTGGCCGATGCGGGCATTCCGGTTGGTATCAATGTGGCCCCGGTCATCCCGTTTTTGACTGATCACGAGCTGGAAAGCTTGCTCGAGACAGGACGTGACATGGGTGCCACGACCGCAGGTTATATCATGTTGCGGCTGCCGTGGGAGCTCAAAACATTGTTCCGCAATTGGCTCGAGACTCATTTCCCATTGAAAGCTGCGCATGTCATGTCGCGCGTTCAGCAGATGCGTGGTGGCAAAGATAACGATGCTGATTTCGGTTCGCGCATGGTTGGGCAGGGGATTTTTGCAGAGCTTCTGAAACAGCGTTTCACCAAGGCTTGTATGCGTTTGGATTTAAACAATCAAGGGCGCAGACAGATCCAGCGGCTTGATACCAGCCAATTTTATGTTCCTGGTCAGCCAGTTCAGGGCGCATTGTTTTAGACGTGCTGACGCGCCGTGGTCATCGTGGTCAGTCTGAAGATTGCCCGGTTTAATCAAAACGCTTTTGTTAAATTCTATGATGCTAGCGTGACCCGCGATTATGACGTAGCCCTGCACATCGCACGTTGCCCTGCAATGGCCGATGAAATTATCTCCAAGCACCGGAAACCAGCAAGCAAATCCAGCAATCGTTTTTTCTGATGTTTCAGTTTGGACTTGCATTAATGCCCAGCTGAACCGGCTTAAATGTTTGCATGGTGGGATGTGGCACTTGAAAGCGCGTGTTAAACCGCTGTTGTACGACAAACGCGGCTGCGGGTAACGCTTTTGCGGTTAAACTTTCAATATGACTAAAGCAACGACAAGCAAAATAAAGATCGCCAAAGCGCGGGCGGCCAAGCCACTCGCGGCCAAAACCGTCCCGGTTAAATCACCGCCACAGTTGAAGAGTAAATTTTCTCAAGACACCATTGCGATCGTTTATGATTTTGATGGCACCCTGTCTCCGCAGCCGATGCAGGAATATACGGTATTGCCCAAGATCGGTATTGAGCCGCAGGCGTTCTGGAAACAGGTTCACGAAGAAGCTATCGCCACCGGCTCTGACCCGATGCTGGTGTACATGCGGCTGATGATGGAGAAGCTCTATAAAAACGACTCCGTAAAAATTACGCGCGAAGATTTTTCCGCGATGGCCGAAAAAATCCAGTATTTCCCCGGTGTCGAAAGTTGGTTTCCGCACATCAACGCGTATGTCAAAAAACGGGGCGCAGGAAAAGTAAATGTGCAGCACTACATTATTTCGGCAGGACAAAAAGAAATCCTGGAAGGAGTTTCAATCCGCAAATATTTCAAACAAATTTATGCCTCGGAATATCATTTCAATCAATACGGTATTGCCACTTTTCCGAAGCTGCTGATCACGGATACTTCCAAAACCCAATTTTTATTTCGGATCAACAAAGGTAAAGAATCGCTCTCGGAGTCGATCAATGATCACATGCCCGAAAGCGAGCGACCCATTCCGTTTTCCAACATGATTTATATCGGTGACGGCATGACCGATGTGCCGTCGATGGCGCTATCGAAAAAAAGCGGTGGCCATGCCATTGCCGTGTTCAATCCCAAAATAGCCAAGACCAAAGAAACCTGTGTGCGCTTACTGGAGGCGGGGCGGGTTGATTTTATCGCGCCGGCCGATTACCGCAACACCAGTAAACTCGCGGCGCGTGTGGAACTGCTGCTTGACTCAGTGATTGCTGGAGTCGCTTATGCGGCGGAAGTGGCGGCTTGTAAAGCTGAAAACAAAGCTGAAAACCGCACGGATAGCTGAGCTGATTGTCATCCATGCGACCGCTCACGTTTCAAATTTTGCGCGAATTATCGGACGCACATTTCACTTCAGGCGCAATGCTGGCCACTAAACTGGGGCTGTCTCGCAGTGCGGTATCAGATGCGCTGATGGAAGCATCGGAAAACGGTGTGGATATTTTCAAATTAACCCGACGTGGTTATCGACTGGCGGCCCCGCTCGATTTTCTCGATCTTGCGCTCATTCGCAAGTATCTTGCGCACAATGCGGGACGTGTTGATGTCGATATTGTCGATACCGTCGAATCTACCAACACTGAGCTATCGCGTCGCGTTTCGGCCGCTAATTTGCCCAGCGGCACCTGCATAGCTACCGAGCTGCAAACCGCCGGGCGTGGCCGTCGCGGCCGTCATTGGCAATCAGGCTTGACCACCTCGCTGACGTTTTCCTTGTTATGGCGTTTTGAAAAAGGTGCCGCACAGCTGGGCGGATTATCGCTGGTGGTGGGGCTCGCCATCGTCAAGGCGTTGCAGGCGAGCGGCATCATAGGCGCGCAGGTAAAATGGCCGAACGATATTTTAATAGAGCAGAAAAAGCTCGGCGGTATTTTGATTGAGACCCAGGGCGATATGCTCGGCCCCACCACTGCGGTGATCGGTATCGGTATCAACATTAATTTGCCGGACGCGATGAAGCAGATGATTGATCAGCCCGTGACTGATTTTGCCGCACATGCCGCCGTCGCCATCAGTCGTAATCAGTTGTTGGCAACCCTGCTGGGTGAGCTAATACCGGCACTCGGTAAATTTAATACTCTGGGCTTCGAGGGTTTTCGCGACGAGTGGCTAACCTATCATGTGTACCAAAATTGCACCGTGCATATTGTGCAAAACGCTGGCGAATCTTTTGATGCGGTTGTAACGGGTGTCGCCGCAGACGGTTCATTGCGGGTTAAAAAAATGACGGCGTCCGGGCTGAGCGCAGATGAAATTGCGCTCTCGTCGGCTGAAATTTCTGTCTGCCCTGCCGATGTGAAACCGGCCAGACATAATCATTCGGTCGATATGAAAGTGATGTAGCGTATTTATGAAACCCGAATCGGAGCATGCTTTGAATCACGTCCTGGCCATCGACATCGGCAATACCCGTCTCAAATGGGCGTTGCACGATGGGGCCGACTGGGTTGCGCAAGGCGCACGCTCGACGCGCGATTCAATGGTGCCATCCATGCTGGTTGAGGAATGGGCACAATTGGCTTCGCATCTGGCTTCGCATCTGGCACCCCACAGCCCACCGCATTTACCGAATCTGCGCGCCATGATTTCGAATGTCGCCGACAAAGCCACGACCAAAGTGGTGATCAGCGCGCTGCGCGCAATCGGCTGTAAAGAGAGTGAATTGGTTATCGCTAAACCCGCACAGTGTGATGTGCGTAATGGCTATGCCCAGCCCACGCAGTTGGGCACTGATCGCTGGCTGGCGTTGATCGCCGCCTATGCCAATATGAAGCGTGCTGTAAAAATATCAGATACGCTGCCCTATCCGCAGCTGGTGGTTATGGCAGGCACCGCGCTCACTATTGACGCGTTGGCAGCGGACGGCGAATTTTTAGGCGGCGTGATCGTGCCCGGCACCACGCTAATGCGTGCCGCACTTAGCCACGGCACGGCGCGTTTATCCGCTATCACGGGAGCCCACGAAATGTTTCCAACGTGTACTGAAAACGCCATCACAACCGGCGCCATTGAAGCCTGTTTAGGAGCCGTGCAACGCATGTATCAAGCGCTGATGCAGCGTGGAGCGAACAGTCCGCACGTAAGCCCTGCCTGCATCGCCAGCGGTGGTGGCATGGCCTATCTCATGCCCCATTTGTCGACGCTTCCGTTTCCGGTGGCGATTCACGATAATCTGGTTTTGGATGGTTTAATACGTGTTGCCTACGCCATCGAATAAAATCAGCGTGTACATCAGCTGTGTAGATTGCTGTGCATATCAGTTAGGTAAACCAGATCATAAGTTTCCATCACACAATACAAAAAACGATCCATCAAATTTAGACGCTTTGCGGCGGGTGTGATCAAACAAAGGACTATTCAGTATGTTGCGCCTCATATTTTTTTTGTTACTGATTCTGAATGTTGCGGTCGGTGCTTATTTTTATCTGAAACCCGCAGGCACAAATGCTGATGTGCCAGTAGAAGTCAATCGCGAAAAACTCAAAATTATCTCAGTAGCCGATGCCGGCAAAGCTCAGCAGGAAGCGCAGATCGTACTCGCAGCACGCAAGTTGGCTGAGACGTTGAGTGGCTCGGCTTGCGTTGAATTCGGGGTCAAGCCTAACGACGGCGCGCGTGCCCAATCAATATTCGCCAGCATGCAGCTAGGCGAGCGCCTGGCCTCGCGTAATGCGGAAGAGTTCACGCGTTTTGCCGTGGGGCTTACATCGCAAAAAGATAAAAAAATCGCCGATACGCTAGTCGCCAATCTTAAAAAAGCTGGCGTAAAAGATGTCTCTGCGTTAGCCGACAACAGTATTTCACTCGGGGTTTTCTCCAGCGAAGAAGCTGCCAAACGCAGCGTGGCCGAGCTTGAAACCAAAGCCGCCGCATTGGTGAAAGGCATTACTATCACGCCCCGCAATGCACAAGTAAAAGAAACTATCTTCACCGTCAAAGAGCCTGACACCAGCATGATCGCGCGGCTTAGTTTAATGCAGCGTGATTTTGAATCCAGCACGGTGAAAGCGGTCGCGTGTCCGATTGCTCCCGTCCCCGCCAGCGTGGCAGCGGAGCCAGCAAAACAATAGTGTTAAAACGATATAAATTGTTTAAAGTGTCCAGCGGACGGTCGTCTTGAGCTACAAATGGCTTAAACAGCGCGCTGGGTGGGGAGTTTGTTGCCTAAAGAGCAACTACCTAACTAGACGTCGTGCAGATCAGGTTGCAAAGCTGCCTGACCTTCCCATCATTATTTAAGCCCCTTCTTCAGCAGTTCCGCCACCAAGTCGTTCATGTTCACACTGCGCTTATCGGCTGCGGCATGCAACGCGGTGATCAAATCAGTGGGCAGCTTGCAGGCGAATGATGTCAGGCCCGCCGCTTGATCAAGCTTGCGCTGCTCTTTACGATCGCTCACGATATTGCCTTTGCCGAAACGATCCGGAATGCCGATGGCTTTCATCAAGCCCGCGGTCTTAATCATTTTGTTTTTTTCGAGATCTGTTTTTTTCATGCTCATGGTGTTTGCTTTCAGTTGAAGTGGCGTATGCCGTTATGGATAGTTGAATGCCCCATTTTACCCAGTTGTGGCGGGGTGAGTACGCATAAGTCTTTATCGGGCTTCATTGCAACTGCAGCGGCCCTTCATCCATCGCCGCAATCTGCTCGCGTAATTCCAAAATGCGATCCTGCCAATAACGTTGCGTATTAAAAAACGGAAACGCATGTGGAAAGGCCGGATCATCCCAGCGCATCGCCAGCCACGCTGAATAATGAATCAGCCGCAAGGTGCGTAGCGCCTCGACCAAATGCAATTCGCGCCGATTGAAATCGCAGAACTCTTCATACGCTTCGACTACTTCACGCATCTGCATCGCCATTTCATCGCGCGTACCGGAGAGCAGCATCCATAAATCCTGTACCGCAGGCCCCATGCGGCTGTCATCAAAATCCACAAAGTGCGGGCCGCTATCGGTGTAAAGCACATTGCCGCCGTGGCAATCGCCGTGCAGTCGGATGTTAGCCACATCTCCCGCGCGTTCATAACATGCCGCTACACTCGCGAGCGCTTGTTCCGCCACGGTTGACCAGGCCTCGCGCAAATCAGCAGGAATAAAATTATGCGTCAACAGCCAATCGCGCGGTTCAATGCCGAAGGTACCGAGATTATGAGTGGGCCGATGTGCATAAGGCTGAATCGCCCCGACCGCATGAATACGCCCCAAAAACCGTCCCATCCATTCCAGCACTTCAGGCCGATCCAGCTCGGGTGCGCGCCCACCTCGTTTAGGGAAAACAGAGAAACGAAATTCCTTGAAGGTATGCAAGGTGCAGCCATTAATAACGGTTGGCGCCACCACTGGTATCTCGCGCTCATCCAGCGCCAAAACAAACTGATGCTCTTCCAGAATCTGCGCATTCGTCCAGCGATGCGGCCGATAAAATTTCGCCACAACCGGCGGCTGATCTTCAACCCCGATTTGATAAACCCGATTCTCATAGCTGTTCAGCGCCAGCAAACGCCCGTCGCAGCGATAGCCAATGCTCTCGATAGCGTCAAGCATCAAGTCGGGCGTCAAGCCATCATAGGGGGTGGTGGAGTGCATAGAGTATTGTACGTTGCGGCGGGCATCGGCTCAAACACTAGTACTGGCGCGGTGTTCGAGGCAGGATGCCTGGAAAAAGCCGCATGGAAATGGTGTTTTGATCAACGGTATGAAAACGGTGGCGTGGTTTTTACTGATGCTCTACATCGCAAGGCTAAAAAGTGCAGTCGCTTACAGTGGCGTTCGTAAGTTGTTTGGGCCGCAACCCGGCGCACGTACATATTCAGTACACGCCAGCCGCCGCAAGTCGCGAGACGTTCGGTGGAAAGATGGTTTTGTAATTTTATATTGTTGCCGGAAGATACAAACATAGTTGGGTGTAAATACCTGATTGCGGTGTAAAGCTGGCTTTGATACATGCCTTGATACAGGCCTTGATACAAGTTTTGAAGGCGGCGTATTTTCACTGCATGAAATGCACAGCGCCAAGCGTGCGGCAAACGAATACAAGCCTTCGTGCGGATCTTGGAAAAGCACGAGAAGCTTTATCCGTGATGGCGGGCCGGGTTATTTCGGGGTTAATTTTTTCAGGATGAAAAATTGACAAGCTGTTGGTGTCGTCAGTGACGGTGAATGTATTAATATTAGTGGCGCTACTCTGTGGAATTAGGAATGGATCGCAACTGGACAGGAAACCATTTAACTTCCGCATTCAGCATATCTAGACCAAATGCATGCGCTGCATATTTTTAAAATTGAAACGGCTGACCGGGAAATATTTTTCGCGACCGGTGAGCTTTCGGCAAACGTATGGGGCTTTTATATGCCCGCTTAGCTAGTCGCTGCGTGTGTTGCCACGCCTAAATTTTTTGCCCTTTGAAAAAGCCTATGACCTACCTCATCACCATGAGCGAATCCGAATACACGGATTTCGCTGAAAAATCTATTCCCTCGCATGCCGCCGAAAAAGTGGCATCCGGTCAGTGGTCGCCGCAGGAATCTCTTGATCTCGCGAGGCAGTCATTTAATGCGCTTTTACCGCAGGGTCTTGCAACACCCGAACATTATTTTTTCACGATCATGGATAAGGAACGGACGGCGGTGGGAATGGTTTGGATGGCGGCGCAAGACCGGGCGGGCAAGCGCATCGCCTATATTTATAATGTGAGTATCGAGCTGCAGCATCGACGAAAAGGCCACGCCACGTGTGCGCTCCTGGCGCTCGAAGACAAAATTTGCAAGCTGGGTTTAGCCGGTGTTGCATTGCATGTGTTCGGTCACAACACCGACGCCCATGCGTTGTATGTAAAGCTCGGATACCTGACGACCAATATTAATATGTTCAAGTCGCTTAAAGCCAACCCTGTTTAATGCACTTGCCGGTTAGCCTGCTACTGTATTGGCGCGTTGGCGTATTAGCTTTTGGCATTTTCAACACATTTGAAAATAAGCGCGGCCCTAAAAAAATGAGTGTTGCGCGAGTAGGCGTTTTTCAACTGCCGAAGAATGCAACAGTTGAGGTTGATCTCATCGCAGTCGTTGCATAACTTAACCTGGAATGCTGCGCGTGAAAAGGGCTAAAAATTATTTATGCCGGATCAACAAATAAAAGGAAGGAACCTGGTGAACAAGAACGCGGACACAAGCAAAAACACAAATACAAATAAGGTGACCGGTAATATGCAGCAGATTGTTGATTTCATTCTTGAGCTGGACAAACTCAAAGGCGTGACACGCAAAACCCGCCCGCTAGGACTTGATCGTTATGAGAACTCAGCCGAGCATAGCTGGCAGATTGCGCTGCTGGCCGCCTCGCTGATGCCCTACGCCGAGCCGGGAGTTGATATCAATCATGTGATCAGCATGTTGCTGGTGCACGACATCGGCGAGATTGATACCGGCGACACGATCGTTTATGCGGAAGACGGCTGGGAAGAGCGCAAGGCCGCCGAGTTTAAAGCGGTGACGCGAATTTTTGGGATGCTGCCAGACAAACAAGGCGCTGCTTTTTTGGCGCTGTGGCAGGAGTTTGAAGAGGGCAGCACAGCCGAAGCACGCTTCGCCAATGCAGCAGATCGTGCCATGCCGGTATTGCTGAATCTGGCCAATAAGGGTCAAAGCTGGCGCGAAAACGGTATCAGCCATGAGCGCGTAGTGCGTCGTCTGGAAGCGCAGATTAAAGCGGGCTGCCCGGCGCTGTGGGAATATTTGTTGCCTCGCCTTGAACATGCAAACGGGCAGGGCTGGTTTGGTGCCTGAGCAGGTTTGGATGGCTACAGCTTCAAACACGCCCGCCGGCACGGCGTTTAGAGGAAGACTACCCTTCGGCGGAAGGGTGGTTTGCCTGGAGATACCCATCTTTATTGGCTTCTGAGCTGGCACCTGTTCTGTTTTATGCCTTCTTTGCAACGGTTCATGGCATGACGTGCGGCTTCAGCTTGCTTGTATTCCCGCGCACGACGCCCTGCGGTGGCACATAACAGGTAAAATTCGCGTCTTCACTCACCCTGATTGCATGCGATATGATCACCTCAACCACACTTTCCTGCGCAGATATTCTTTCCGGCAAAGCCAGCGCTGACGCCGTTATCACCATCAAAGGCTGGGTTAAAACCCGTCGCGATTCGAAGGCGGGTATTTCTTTTGTCAGCGTATCGGATGGTTCATGTTTCCATCCGGTGCAGGTGGTCGTGCCGAATACCTTGGTCAACTATCACGATGAAGTGATCAAGCTCACGGCAGGCTGTTCGCTTGAAGCCACTGGCTTGATCGTGCCGTCGCCCGCCAAGGGCCAGCCGTTTGAAATGCAAGCAACTGATATTAAAGTTATCGGTTGGGTGGATGATCCTGATACTTATCCGATCACACCCAAAGCGCACACGATGGAATTTTTGCGCGAGGTCGCGCATCTGCGTCCGCGTACCAATGTGATCGGCGCTGCAACCCGCGTACGCCATACAGTGGCGCAGGCGATTCATCGGTTTTTCCATGAGCACGGCTATCTGTGGGTCAACACACCCATCATCACCGCTTCTGATGCCGAGGGTGCAGGTGAATTGTTCCGCGTCTCCACACTCGATCTGGCCAATTTGCCGCGTATCGAAGAGGGCGCGGACAAAGGCAAGGTTGATTTCAGCAAGGATTTTTTTGGTCGAGAAGCTTTTCTCACGGTATCGGGTCAATTAAATGTTGAAACTTATTGCATGGCGCTGTCCAAGGTTTATACCTTTGGCCCTACCTTTCGTGCTGAGAATTCCAATACATCGCGTCACCTCGCTGAATTCTGGATGATCGAGCCGGAGATTGCGTTTGCGGATTTGGCGATGGATGCGTCGCTTGCAGAAGCGTTGCTCAAATATGTTTTTAACGCAGTGTTGAATGAACGTGCAGACGATATGGCGTTTTTTGATGAGCGTATCGAGAAAGGTTTAATCGCCAAATTGCAGGGCATGATTGATCGCGAGTTCGTGCGTATGGATTACACCGAAGCGATAAAAATTCTTGAAACCACCCAAGAAAAATTCGAGTATCCGGTGAAGTGGGGGATTGATCTGCAAAGCGAACATGAACGCTTCCTCGCTGAAAAGCATGTCGGTGGCCCGGTGATCTTGATGAACTATCCCAAGGAAATTAAAGCGTTTTACATGCGCTTAAATGATGACCATAAAACGGTTGCGGCGATGGATGTATTGGCGCCCGGCATTGGTGAAATAATTGGCGGTTCACAGCGTGAAGAACGCCTTGAGGTACTCGACGCCCGCATGATCGAATCCGGGCTTGACCCAGCTCACTACAGCTGGTATCGCGATTTGCGCCGCTATGGAACCGTGCCGCATGCCGGTTTTGGTTTGGGTTTTGAACGCACCATTTCGTATGTAACCGGGCTCAGCAATGTGCGCGATGTCATCCCGTTTCCGCGCACCCCGGGCAGTGCCCGCTATTGAGTGCAAAAGCGCAGCATAAAATGAGAACAACAAACCCATGACTCTTCGCGATAAAAATCTTGATGCACTCTTTCAAAAAAATCGTGCCTGGGCCGAGCGCATTCGTGCTGAGCATCCCGATTTTTTTGAGTTGCTCGCCCAGCAGCAGAACCCGAAATTTCTCTGGATCGGCTGCTCCGACAGCCGCGTACCGGCCAATGAAATTGTCGGCCTCATGCCGGGGGAAGTGTTCGTTCATCGCAACCTTGCTAACGTCGTGGTGCACACCGATCTTAATTGCTTGTCGGTAATTCAGTTTGCGGTTGACGTACTCAAGGTTGAGCACATTATCGTGGTCGGGCATTATGGCTGCGGCGGGGTGCGTGCGGCATTGTTCGGCGATCGCGTCGGGTTGGCAGACAATTGGCTGCATCACATTAACGATGTCGCCGATAAACATCGCACCGCATTAGCCGCGATCGGCCTCACCAACGCGGGCGTCGATCGTTTATGTGAACTCAACGTGATCGAACAAGTAGCCAATGTGTGCCAGACCACCATCGTGCGCGACGCGTGGGAACGCGGGCAGGACTTGGCAATACACGGCTGGGTTTACGGACTCAAAGACGGTTTGTTGCGTGACCTTAACGCCACCGTTAGTCAGCGTGATGAGGCGAGTGCTGTATGTCGTGCAGCGGTTGCCAACAGTCATGCAGTGGCTATCACGCAGGTTAATTAAAATTCTATTAGGCAAACAATGACCGCTCCTCATGATTTGCTCACTCACCCGGCGCACTTAAAACCGGCGCTAATCGAGCTCGATGCGCTCACCAAATCGTTTCCAGTGCGCGGCGGACAGACTTGCCATGCATTGCGGGGTGTATCCATGCGTATCACTGCCGGTGAATATATCGCGGTGCTCGGTAAATCGGGTAGTGGAAAATCCACTCTCTTGAATCTTGTAGCAGGCCTGGATCGACCCAGCGCGGGTACAGTGCGGATCGCGGGTATGGCGCTGAACAA
>Ga0209724_1001456_pt1 | contig 21420 bp, 19 predicted proteins | sample grotaG_FD_184143 | JGI IMG/M metagenome (GOLD analysis project Ga0209724, IMG submission 184143) | Glacier valley bacterial and archeal communities from Borup Fiord, Nunavut, Canada, to study Microbial Dark Matter (Phase II) -... | ecosystem: Environmental > Aquatic > Freshwater > Ice > Glacier ...
CGGTAACAAATACATTCTTGCAACTGTGCACCTGATTCCATTTATTAAGAATGGAAGTTGCAGGATCCTTCCCCATCCTTGCCCCGCCCATTTCGTGAATATCCAGTCCAGGCGCTTGTTTGCTATCACTGGGAACAATATTTTTACAACCAGCCACTGTTAGTATTTCTGCACCCTGTTCTAAAAAATCTTTTACCATTTTTTCATCGTTGTCATCATAGCCAATACTCGTAATCAGTTGTGGTATGCCCCATTCATCTTTTAAATTTTTACTAAGACTTAGATGGTTTTCGACCTTTGGTATTACTTCTCCCTGCATACTCATGTAAACACCCCACTCACCAGCTTCACTCATGGATTCTTTAAATCCTGAGCCTATAGATGCATCCGGCATTTCTTTACCCCTGTTTCTATACGCTCCCCAAAAAACAAGATAGCCACGTTTGAAATCAGTTTGCTGTTGGTACACATTTCTAAAGCTTGGCATCAATGGCGAAACCGGCCTGCGACCATAATAATAAGTATCCTCAAAACCATCAATGGTGGCACTGAGTGAACCACGGTAATTTTGAAAAGCCATATATCTTCCTAAAATATCATGATCATTTCCCAATCCATTGGGGAACCTGTCAGAGGTTGAATTTAACAGGATAAGGTTACTGTTTAAACAGGCGGCATTCACAAAAATTACTTTGGCAAAATATTCGGTAACCTCTTTTGTTTGTGCATTGATAACTCTTACACCGGAAGCTTTTCCTTTTTCATCATCATAAATAATAGAGTGCACTACCGAATCAGGTTGCAGGGTAAGGTTACCTGTTTTTTTTGCCCATGGCAAGGTTGATGAATTGGAACTGAAATACCCACCATAAGGACAACCCCGCTGACACATATTTCTTGCCTGGCATTTACCACGCCCCTGCTCAAGATGGATTGCTGCAGGTTCAGTAAGATGCGCACAACGCCCCATCAGCATTTGCCTGTCTTTATAATGCGTATTCACTCTTTGCTGAATTACTTTTTCCACTTCATTGAATTGCCACGGTGGTAAAAATTCACTATCGGGTAAATGCTCCACCCCATCCTTATTACCACTGATGCCTGCAAACTTTTCAACATGTGCATACCATGGAGCAATGTCATCATAGCGAATTGGCCAGTCAACAGCAAAGCCATCTCTTGCCGGTGCCTCAAACTCATAACGGCTCCAGCGTTGGGTTTCCCTTGCCCACATTAATGACTTTCCGCCAACCTGGTAACCTCTTATCCAGTCAAAAGGTTTTTCCTGTACGTATGCATGTTCTTTATCTTTTACAAAAAAATGTTGTGCAGTTTCATCAAAGGCATAGCATTTACTAATTATCGGATTTTCTTTAACCAATGCATTTGGAAGTTTACCACGATGTGGAAAATCCCATGGATCTTTGATGGCTGTTGGATAATCTTTATTGTGCTCCACATTGCGGCCCCTTTCAAGCACCAATGTTTTTAAACCATGCTCACACAGTTCTTTTGCTGCCCAGCCGCCACTGATACCAGAGCCAATTACAATCGCATCAAAAGTATTGGCAACTTTCCCTTTGGTATTAATATTTACCTGTAAAGAATCTCCTGGCATAAAAATAGTTTTATCTTATAAAATTTGTTATATCAATACCTATGAACTGCAGAAGTGATTTCTAATATTGCGCACAGGAAAATTTTTCTATTTAAATTTTAAACTGTTTCAATTAATAATCGCAGTGACAAACTGCGCAGTTTACAAAAAGAGAATGCTATTTTACCCTTGCAAAATCGTCGGCTTGCTCATCTAACTGTTTAGTGGCAATTGTATTTTTCCCTTCATCAATAATTGTCCTGAAACGAAAACTAACAGATTCTCCTTTTTTTAATTGAAGGTTCTTTGCAGATTTTCCATTGGTAAATATTTTTTCTCCCAACGGATTGGCAGAAAATAAACCATAGCCGCGTGCATGCCAAAAAGTAGGGTAATTAGGATTCAACGGGTGATCAATAATCGTAACACTAACTGAATCCTTTCCCATTTTTGCAAACACTTTACACCACCTTGCTCTTGTGCTCCACACGCTATCGCCTAGTTTTCCTTCGCTTGAAAGATAATTACCGTTGGCAATTTTATCAGTCCCCCCTTTTACAACGGTTACATTGCCTTTATTGTCTGTAAATTCCTGGTCTTTATCCGTTGGGATTTGTAAAGCATGTGCCAGCCTGATACCCAGTAACCCATCTTTGGCATCTGTAAAAATTATGTCCACACTGGCTTTTAACGTTGTTACCCTGTCAATTATCCTTTGATTTGAAGTACCGCTAAATTCAAAGCGGGTGGTTTCTTCCAGTAACACTTCTTTGCTTTGATTAGTCCAGTTGGCATGGTAAGATAAAATACCCTTTGTGCCACTGGTTGTTTGCAAAATATGGTCTGTTTTTATCCATCCGTAGGAATGTTTTTTTTCTTCGGAAATAGCATAAGAATTATTCCAAAAATCAAGCCCGTTTACATTTTCAAAAGTAAACCACATGCCAATATGGTGTGGATGATCTGTGGGGTCGTTTGGTTGTGTATCTAATGGAAAGCCCCTTGTAACAATCGTTCCATTGGCGGCATGCACCGGAAACAATACTGGTTTTTCTAAACTATCCGGATATATAAAACTTGTAAATAATTTTTCGCCGATAAACACATCCACCTTGTTCTCGTTGTTAACCTTTACAACTTTTACCTGTTGCTTTGTTTGAGTGAAAGAGGTGTAAAAACTAATTGTTGCAAGGAAGGGTATTGCAATATATTTTAAAATAGCATTCATAATTATTTAGGTATACTTTAATAAATTATCAATTTATTGTTTTAACTGGCAGCTGTTAATATTTTCATTTTCAGATTGCTTTTGAAATAGCTTCATTGGCCCCATATTTTAATTTGCCAAATAATATATCGTCAATTTTATCAAACTCATTTTTATCGAAGGTCGTTATAAAATTTCCATTCTCTAATAAATGGATTTTATCACAAATTGAGAGTAGTGGTTCAATAATATGTGATGAAACAAAAATTATTTTATCTTTTTTCCTTAAAGTAGTAATTATGATTTCAAGTATTTTATTCGTTTCAAGGTCTAGTCCGTTAAAAGGTTCATCTAAAATAAATATTGGCTGGTTTTGTTTTAAAACGGCCAACAAAGCCAGCTTCTTCTTCATCCCCGTTGAATAGTTTTCCACTAATTCATCTAAAGGTAATTTAAAATAATTTTGTAAAATAGGTAAACTAAAATCAAGATTTGTTTGTCTGAATATTTTTAAATACTCATTACCTGTAATTCTTGAATAGAAAAAATTTACTGTTTCAAGATAAGCTGTGTCTTTAATACCCAGGTTAACACCATTTAATTTTAGCAGTCCTGTATCTGGCTTTAAAACTTTAGCCAGCACATTGAAGAAAGTTGTTTTACCAGCTCCGTTTAAACCTACAATTCCGTGAATAGTTCCGTTTTGGAAGTCGCAGTTTATATTTTTTAAAACTTGATTATTACCAAATTGCACATTCAGTTCTTAAATGCTAATCATTTAGATATTGGTTTAAATTTTTCTTTGCCTTATCAAAGTAAAATAATGAAAAGAAAGCAGGTAATGGAAAAAAATAAGGCAATGCCGAACAAAACGAAATAATTGCAACAGCAATGCTGTTACCAATCAAATTCTTTGTCGGCCTATATGAACTGTATTTAAAACAAATTGTAAAGCATAATAAAAAAATCTGGGTTACAACAAAGAGAATATTGATGAATAAAAACTCATTATTAAAAATTGTGTTTATTATCAGCAACGGCGTATACAAAATAATGATGTAAGTAATATTAGTTTTAAGTTTATCCCTTAAATATTTTCCTGGTGATTTATCGCCTTCTCTTAAAATTTGAATTGATTCACATTCACTATGAAAAGATATTATTATAACTGTCAAAAACCACAATAAAAAAAGGGGTAATATGCTGAACCAACAGAATGCTATAGCCAATAAATACAACCCAATAAATGAAATGTAATATTTTCTAAAACCACTTACCCATTCAAAATTAGTTGCTGGAATTATTGAAGAAAGATTTTTGAAAATTGTTTTTTGAGTAAAGGAAAACTTAAAAAAGGGTATACAAAATAAAAGCATTACCAATAATGGGAAACATACCCAGTTTGCCGTAACTATGCTTGTGATAAAAAATGGCAAAGTAACTGCCATATACTCTGAAAATATTTGCAGATGAGGATTTGCTATATGTTTATAGATAAATGATTTATCCTTTCGATAATATTGGAGACTAAAACAAAGCAACGTAATTGCCACAACTAAATAATACGCATTCGGCTCTTTTTGATATTGCTTAAAAGATGCGAAAACAAAAAAGAAAAACAACCCAATAAATATGGGTATGTATAATCCAAGTCCGTTTAATTCCTTTTGTAATTGTTTAAGTCTTATATTTAAAAGAGTGAATTCCATCATCATAAAGACTTAAAATCGTTGCTGCAATAATCAAATTTGCGTAATCGCTCAATGTGCAAAATCAACCTCAAAATTACCTTTGATTCTTTCAATAGAAGGATTGAAATAACCAAATTTAAGGTTAGGAAATTCTTCCCGTATCAATTCCATCAATTGCTTTACACCCATGCATTCGCCGCTTTCAGTAACACCAATTTTGCCCAGGTACCAATCAGGATCAATATTAAAATTGCGCCATTGAATCATGCAGAGATCTGTTTCTCTTATCAGCTTGCGAATTGCTTCATATTCTTCGATGCTATCCGTCATACCGGGAAAAACAAAGTAGTTAATACTCGTCCAGCCACCATAACTACGCATTACTTTCAGGCTTTCAATTAAATCTGCAAACACATAATTATTGGGGCGGTAATAAGGCGTGTAAATGCTTTCCCTGGCACTGTTGGTGCTTATCCGCATGCTGTTTAAACCTGCTTCACACAAGGCTTTCACGGCATCGGGCTTGCTGCCGTTGGTATTGATGTTGATGCTTCCTTTTTGGGTATGCCTGCGTATTTCAATAATGCTGTCGCGGATGGTTTCCCACATTAACAACGGCTCACCTTCACAACCCTGTCCAAAGCTTATAATAGGAAATGGCGCCGTTTCCAAATGAGGGACAGTAAACTCTACAATCTCTTCCGGTGCTGGTCTAAAGGTTAACCTGTCTTGTGTACTTACAACAGTTTCTTCAACTGGTTGAAAACTGATGCAACCAATACAGTTTGCATTGCAGGCGGGTGACGAAGGAACAGGACATTCCCACCTGCCCATTGCTAAATTTCTTGCAGCAGGGCAATTATAGGTGAGGCAACAATTTTCCATTAAATGTTTTACCAACCTGTTGTGGGGGTAGGTTTTTAGCAGGTAGTCTGTACCACTTGCAATCTGTGCTTCATCATAACCTTCACATTCCTGTCGAATATCATTTTCTATTCTTACTGCGGGCACATAAAATTTATTGTTCCACCAACCCGCAGCCGTGTAACAAAATAGTGGAAGCGTTGGTGCATCCGGTGCTGTTTCATAAGCAGCCATGTAAAGACCTGTATGCGCAGGTGGTATAAAAGCTGCTACGGCCCATCCCTTTTCGCACAACCGCATTTCGCCTGTTTTTACATCTATGCCTATTCCTTTTCTTCCGGGCAATTCATATAAATTGCCACCATCAGGTAATTCAATCCAGTCTTCTTCGTCAATGGGCATAGCATCCCAGCCACTGCGGCCGGTTACAAAAAGAGAAGTGTCTTCAAAAATATTTCCAGCTCCGTCGGAGTATAAAATGTAAGGAGTCATATTAAACGATAATTGATAATGAGTTACTGGATAATTTTTCAGGACCAACACAATCCATACTCAGTACCCGCTTACCCATTTTGTTGATGTTGCCTGCAAAATTCGTCAATTTGTTGCAGTTCCTCAATTTTTAAATTAGTCCGCAGTTGAAAATAGATTTTCCTGTTGCGGAGCGTTTCAATAAAAATACTGTGGTAGCGGGAAATAACTGATTTTATATCGTACCAGCTAATTTCAGCATCAGATAAAAAATCAGGAATGGTAATGCCCGTTGACTTTATATCTACTGCTTCAGAATGGATAATTCTATACTCCCGGTAAAGAATAAGTCCATAGCCGGCAGACAAAAGAAAATGCACCCAACTTAACATTATATGTTGATCACTCATCAACAAAATACCAATACCCAAAATGGTCAGTAACTCAATTAGGCGGAATATACAATTCATCCCGGGGGTGTCAGCTAAAAAGCCAGCGCCGAAAAAAACCACCAGGTAAATATCTGCGGCTAGTAACAATTGGCAATAACAAATAATTTTAGCTGGATGATGAATTTGAAAATGGTGAATTCCATTAATGAGTCACTACTGTCCAACTATTACCCCTCCCGATTTGCTGAAAGTATTATAAACAGTAGATTGTGAGGGAATAAAATATTTTTCGATTTGAATTCAATTAGCTTCAAAAGCTATGAATACAGGTCGCAGCTTATTGTCACAGATATTAACTTACATACCAAAATATCAATTAGATAAAATTATTGAAAAATATAAAGGTAACCACAAAGCTCAGGAGTTTAGTTGTTGGGAACAATATGTTTGTATGGTTTTCGCTCAACTAACCTACAGGGAAAGCTTACGGGATATCGAATCTTGTTTAGAAGCCTTTGGCAGTAAATTATATCATTGTGGTATTAAATCCAAAGTAGCTAAATCTACATTGGCTTACTGGAATGAAAAAACAAATTGGAATATCTATGGCGAATATGCTCATTATCTTATAGGCTATGCAAGGAAGTTATACAAAGGGGAGAATGAATTTTTAGCAGAGTTGGATGCTACTGTTTATGCTTTCGTTATGTCTAAACTTATTTCCATGGGCTAAGTTTAGAAAAAAGAAAGGCGCAATTAAAGCACATACCTTAATTGATTTAGATGGCAATATACCTGCATGGCTATTTATTACAGAAGGCTCAGTACACGATGTCAATGCGTTAGACCATTTACCTGTAGAAGCCGGAGCATATTATGTAATGGATAAAGGGTATGTTGATTTTAAAAGGCTCTATAGATTTACATTGGAATCTGCTAACTGGATAACCAGGGCTAAAGACAATATGAAATTTAAAAGACTCTACTCAGCGGCTACAGATAGAAGTACTGGCATTATCTGTGACCAAACAATTGTATTGACAGGATTTTATTCTAAAAAAGATTATCCAGATAAGATACGCAGAATAAAGTATAAGGATGCCGAAACCAATATTACATATGTGTTTATTACAAATAATTTTAAGACTGAAGCCATTACTATTTGCAAACTATATAAGCAACGATGGCAAGTCGAGTTATTCTTTAAATGGATAAAACAAAACCTGCGTATCAAGGTATTTTATGGAACAAGTAAAAATGCGGTGTATACACAAATTTGGATTGCGGTCAATGTTTATGTCTTAATCGCCATTATCAAGAAGGAATTGAAAAGCCCTTATTCGTTAAACAAAATATTACAGATATTAAGCGTTGGAGTATTTGAGAAAATCCAGTTAAATCAAGCCTTTACGAGGATTGAATCATCTAATAAAATTACAGACCCTCTGAAATAGTTGATTTTGTTCGATTCATAGTTGGACAGTAATGTTAATGAGTATAACAGAAGCGGCGATAAAATGAAAGATGCCGGAAGAGCGTTTTAATAATTCAAGTGGAGGATATATTACTGGAATGGAGTATTGGGTTGGCATAGCGGTTGTTTTTGCTGAGATGCCGATTACAACATAACCCATAAACAAAAGGAGCACTTATTATTTGGATGATACCGGGCTTTCGAAGTAGCACCCCTTACCCCAGCCGTTTCCTTGCGCAGAAGGGCCGTTGACTGCAAATAATAAAAGGAATTTTTGACTATTGAAGATGTTAAATGCAATTACCTTATTATAGCAAAGGATAAACTTTTAAATGCCTATAAAGCTACTGCAAAAAGTATTGAAGCTGTATTCGTCAACCGTACTTTCGTTGATGCTTAATTGCAATAATTTGTTGTTCTTAAAATCGAAAGTGAGCAGGTTGTCCTTTAAAATAATATTATTGAATTCGTTCCATTGATGTTCTAAATGGCTGAGCATTTTTGTTATGGTTACTCCTTTTGTGTTTATGCTTATTATTGGTACCGTATTAAATCTCTTAACCAGCACTCCACATAAAACCAACACCGCAGCAAATGCTATGGAAAGTGTTGCTGTAAATAAAATAACAGCGCCTATAACCAGCAGCAGAATTGTATTTCCCTTAATTATTGAGGTTAGTTTTTTTGCAAAAAATGCAGCAAGCAATAAAACAGCTGCGGCTGATATATTGATGAAATAATATTGATTGGTTCTATATAATAGGGAGGCAATGCCGGCCAATGCAAGCAATGACCTTGCCACTACAACGTTGATATCCGGACTGCTATCTTTTATAGTAAATGTATACATGACTTAAGAAAAGAGAAACTTTCAGCAGCTTTAACAGCAATGATTATCACAAGGATCTATTTTAAATAAATCTTTGTAGAGATCAAGTGTAAACTTTAAAATTATTACACAGGATTTGAAGTAACCAGCATATTGCACAATTTAAACAAACATCTTGCACCCACATTTTCATCCCATTCATCATGGCTTACACCCACTTCGTTTAAATCAAAACCAATCAACGTACGGCCACTTTGTAACAACAGTTTAAATAGGTAAAATAATTGTTCTGTTTCAAAACCTCCCTGCACGGGCGTGCCCGTGTGTGGGCACAATTTTGGATCCAATCCATCAATATCAAAACTGATATAAACACTTTGTGGTAAATGATCAATTATCTCTTTGGCAATTATCTGCCATGTTTGGCCCTCGTACTGGCGCTCTCTTATTTCTTTATCAAAATAAGTAACTACCCTGTTATTGGTAGTGGTAATATAATCCCATTCCTCTTCGCAATAATCCCTAACTCCTATTTGCACCAGTTTTTTTAGCTGTGGTATCTCCTCCAGCGAATTATACATGATGGAAGCATGAGAGTAGTTAAAGTTTTCGTATGCTTTTCTGAGGTCGCAATGAGCATCAATTTGCAGAATACCAAAATCACCATGCTTTTCGGCTATTGCTTTATAAAATCCAAGTGGAGTGCTGTGGTCGCCACCCAACAGACCTACCAGTTTTCCTGCATCCAGCAAATCTTTTGTTTGCTCGTATACCCAATCATTAAGAAAAGTACTGCCCGCATTAACTTCTTTCAGGGTTTTACACATAAACTTATTGTCATTTACGTCCTCCCCTTCTGAAATATAATTGATGTACAACTCTGCTTCTTTACGCAGGTAATCACTCTTCATCAATATCTTTTTATCACAGGGCCGCATAAAAAACCCTTGTTTCCAGGCATCTTTTAGTTCTGGGTCAAACAGGTCAACCTGCAGACTGGCTTTAAAAACATGATCCGGAGCCCGTGCTGTGCCTGCACTGTAGCTCACAGTAACTTCCCAGGGAATTGGTATTATAATTAATCGGGCATCTTCTTCTGAAAAAGGTAAACCAAAAATATTATTGTTGGGATTACCAACTGAATTAGGATCAAACGTGGAGAGATCTGTCATTGCAAAAAATTTGTTAAATTAATTGCCAGGTTTGCCCTGGCAAAAACGGGTGCGAAGATAAGTGTATATGCAATAAAACTAAATGAGATTATTAATAAGATATACACCATTTAAACCAATTTTTGGCTCATAAAATAAACCTTTACAGCTTGTTTTGTGTTACCTTTGCGGCGTAAAACTTTATCTTTATGAAAAGATCACATATTGTTATTTTAGTTGTCATTGCCATTGCTATTGGAGGGTTGATTATGCTTTCGGTTGATTTTTCTACTTACGATACAGTTGCGTCCGCAAGACAAAAGCAAGGCAAGTATGTTCACCTTATTGCAAGGTTAGACAAAAGCATTCCAATGGACTATGATCCTGCAAAAAATCCAAATTATCTTGCTTTTTCTGCTAAAGACAGTTTGGGTAATGTAACGAAAGTGGTATATCACAACACCAAACCTACAGAATTGGAACAAAGCGAAAGGATTGTATTAAAAGGTAAAATGCAGGGCGACGTTTTTGAATGCAGCGATATTTTATTGAAATGTCCAAGCAAATACAAAGACGATAAGAAAGTATTAGAGAAAACTGTCGGAGAAAAGATGTAAGCAGCGTCAATTGTCAATCATCAATAGAAATAATGCATATTTATTTATGCTTTCTGCCAGGTAAATAAAAAGAATTTAAAGGATAAAAGATAAACAAATTACACATGCAATTTGAAGGAGAACACCTATGGATCGGACAATTGGGACATATTTTTATTTTGATTGCTTTTACAGCTTCCCTTCTTGCTTCAATTGCTTATTTTATTGCTTCCCGAAAAAATGATGCTGTCGAAAAACTTTCCTGGATAAAATATGCAAGGGTTAGTTTTTATGTACAGAGTATTGCAGTGGCAACAGTATTTGGCTGCATCTTTTATATCTGTTCGCATCATTACCTCGAATACCTATACGCTTACAAACACACTTCAAAAGAATTAGAATTTAAATACCTGCTGGCATGTATCTGGGAAGACCAGAGTGGTAGTTTTTTATTGTGGACCATCTGGCATTGTGTGCTGGGTATTTTACTGATTAAAAAAACGAAGGAATGGGAAGCGCCTGTAATGACGGTGGTAAGTTTTGCACAGGTATTTTTAGCCTTAATGATAATGGGTGTTTATATTTTTGGCACCAAGGTAGGTAACAGTCCATTTGTATTAACCAGAAACGAAATCAACGGCCCTATTTTTGGCAGAACAGATTATTTAAGTTTAATAAAAGATGGTGTGGGCTTAAATGTTTTGTTGCGCAACTACTGGATGGTTATACACCCTCCCATTTTATTTTTAGGTTTTGCTTCCACCATTGTGCCCTTTGCATTTGCTTATGCAGGCATACAAAGCAAACGTTTTGGCGATTGGGTAAAACCAGCCCTGCCTTATGCATTGTTTAGCGGCGCTGTATTAGGCGTTGGCATTATGATGGGAGGAAAATGGGCATACGAATCTTTATCTTTTGGCGGTTATTGGGCTTGGGACCCTGTTGAGAATGCTTCCCTTGTTCCCTGGCTCATTATGATTGCAGGCATGCATACAATGGTTATTTTTAAAGCAACCGGCCACTCCTTAAAAGCAAGTTATTTATTTGCAATCCTTAGTTTTGTTTTTGTACTCTACTCTACCTTTTTAACAAGAACCGGTATATTAGGCGATACTTCAGTACATGCTTTTACTGAAGCTGGCAAAGCAATGAATGTATTAATTTTATCCTTTTTAACAGTCTTTACAATTCCTTCCCTTGTATTGTTTTTTATCAATTTTAAAAATATACCTGTAATACCAAAAGAAGAAACCACCAGCTCAAGAGAATTCTGGATGTTTATTGGTTCGCTTGTTTTCTTTTTATCTGCCTTGTTTATTATAGCTAAAACATCGTTACCTGTTATTAACTCTGTGTTTGGTACAAAACTGGCCCCGCCTGAAGATGTAGAATTTTCTTACAATAAAGTAATGGTGCTGGTGGCAATAATTATTGGATTGTTAAGTGCCATCACCCAATATTTAAAATACAAAAGCACACCTTTTAACACCACGCTTAAAAAGCTGGCCTTACCAACTTTAATTGCTGCTGTTATAACCGCTTTGCTGGCCGTGTTTTATCCTTTTACTTATTACAAACAGGGACCTGGTTTTTTAGGTGCTTTGTATGTTGCCTTATTTGCTTCCATCTATTCGGTGGTAGCCAATGCAGGTTATATCTGGACCGGACTGCATGGTAAATTAAAGTCAGCAGGCGGCTCTATTGCTCACCTTGGCTTTACTTTAATGATTGCCGGCATGCTTGTATCTGCAGGTAATAAAGAAGTGATAAGTACAGAAAAGTTTAAAGATTTTGAAATACCAATGGGCATTGATCCGCTTACAAAACAACAGGATATTGCGGCAGAAAATATAAATCTTATCCGGCAGGTATCAAAAAAAATGGGGCCATACGATGTAACATATTTAAACGATAGCGCAGGCCACGAAACAGGCAAACGTTTTTATCATTTATTGTTTCAAAGAAAAGACCCAGCTACTAAAAAGATTTCAGAATCATTTGTACTTAGCCCCGATGTGTACCTCATGAAAAATAACAACATGAGCAGTAACCCGGATACAAAAAATTATTTGTCGCATGATGTATTTACCTACATCTCGTATGCTTTAAATCCAGACAGGGAAAAAGATACCATTACTTTTAAAATACATGAGGTTGCTGTAGGTGATACCATTTTGTATTCAAAAGGATTTATGGTGTTGGATAGTGTTACAAAAAATCCTGCCACCAATAAATTTCATATTCCACTAACCGGCCCGGCTGTTACTGCAAATATTACCATTTCAGGCAAAGAAAACATGCAGTACAAAGCTGCGCCAATGATACTGATTGACAGCCTTGGCATTAACCAGATAGACGATACTGTATATGCACAAAATTTGTACATAAAATTTGCAGGCATAACGGCAGATCAGAAAAAACTTAAAATAGCCGTTAAGGAATCTGATAAAATGATTGATTTTGTTACCCTTAAAGCCTACATTTTTCCTTACATAAATTTGGTTTGGATTGGATTGGTGGTAATGGCAATCGGACTCATTATGGGTATGATCAGCAGGGCTAAAATTTCATCTAAAACAGGCGCTGCCATCCTTGTATTTGTTTCAGTTGCGTTGTTTTATATGTTTATGCTGGCGAATTAGTTTGTCACAGTTTTGCGCTTTTTCCCTGCCAGCAATGACTATGGGTTTACAGGGAGATTATTTTTTTCTGCCGTGGGTTCTAACCTTTCTGAAACGGAACCTTTTCCCTGAGGTCCAGCGTTCCCAACAACTACGTTCGTGTGAAGCTTTAACCACCAAAATAGCGATAAACTTTATTTAATTCTGTGTAAGAATTTCAATTGCCTCTATTGAAAGTTTTTTGCCTTTTTTTTTTAAAAGTGATTCATTTTGATACAGATCGATGGGACGCAACCTTGGATATTGCTGTTCCCAAATACACATTTATGAGAAACGCTACCAATACAACTTTTGCAACTTCCGATGGTTTAACCGTGAAGCCGAATGACAGCAACGTAATACCTACTATTGTAAAAAATGATGATCCTTTTGTAACACCAACTATTGGATTGTTTGTAGGGTTTTAAAAAAGCTGTTGCGATTTAGTTGTTAAAGATAGTTGTGTTTATCATTCAATAAAAGAGGAGGACTGCTAAACTAACCCACAATAACAGGTATCTAATCAGCGTGATTACAAAATCACATTAACAACTAAGATATTTTTGCTCAAGTACTTTAAATACCTCAATGCACCAAGTAATTTGCGCAGAGATTTTGGGGCATATTTAGTGGACGATTACAAGTTATGTGAAACAAAAAGGGCAGACATATTAGCAATGGACTGGTACGATAGAAATTTGAGAATATTTAGAAATTTGCAAAACATTGATGCAAAACCGAATGACAGAATTTTGGTTTTATTTGGTTCAGGACACATCGCCATTTTAGACCAATTATTAGCAAGTTCTCCAGAATATTAATATATACAATTCAACGACTTAAAGAAGTAAAATTGCCTCCAATATTATCTTTGCTTTTGTAGTTGGTACATTTTCCAGGTTGGTGCAAGCAACGCTTGTTTTCCTGATTGGTACATCCCCCATCATTGAAAACCTTTTTTCCTCCCATGCTCCAATGTCCCCACCGACCAAGTACTCCGTAAGTATACAGTGACGGGATTTTCACCTTTCATGCTACAAATAAAAAACTTCACTGCGAAACTGACACACAATAGAGCTTTAATTTATTTGCTCCCGATGCTTATACATTTGTGGTCAAAATACTAACAGCGGAATAAAATAATAGGGAAACAGTGAAATGTTTCCCAATTACATCCTTTAAATGAATTTATCTATTCTTAAATTTTTGAGCTGCTGTTTTATTTAATTGTTCAATGTTACTTTTACCAGCTCACCTAATGGAGGTCCAAATCCCCAGCCAGATACATACAAATTTCCATCAGGTCCCATTGCCATTGCAGTTGGGAAATTTAAGCCGGATATTACATCTTCCACAGTTCCATTGGCATTAATTTTTCTTATTCTACCTGCCCCGGGAGTTGGGTAAGGGTTATTGGCAGTCATTTCCAGCACATAGATATTTGAGTTTTTGTCCGCCACAAGTCCCACAATGGAGCTAAACCCTGTGGCTATTTTTTTCATGTTACCACTTGGTGTAATCTTAAAAACACTGGAGATACCGGTAATAGGAAACACGCCCACATCGCCTACAAAGAAATTGCCCTTATAAGCCACTGCTGTTGGAACAATATGTCCTTCACTTGCAGAAATATCAACCACTTCCCGGATGCTTCCATCCAAACCAATTTTTACAAAATTGCCGTGATTGGGTTCCAATGCATAAAAATTATTTTCTGCAATTGCCATGCTATACCAATTGCCTTCAGGTGTATAGTCATCAGGTTCATTGTTAGCACCCGGATGCGCTACTGACCACGAGCCCAAATCAGCGATCATCGTATGGCTTCCATCTGAATTAATCCGGTATATGCCGTTGGTTGAAGATGGAACCCCATGGCCACAACCTGCTCCCGACTGGAGAACGTACAGTGTATTACCGATGAAGCCCACATCTGCCGGCCCGAAAAAGTCTGCTTTAGTTCCGTCCAAATTAGTTCCAACGCTTGTGGGCAGATTATCAACAACAGTTACCCGGCTGCCTGATGATGGATCAATTCTGGATATGCGTCCCCCGGTAGGGCAACCAAAATAAGGCGAGAAAACATTTGGTTGAACAGCAGGGCAACTTTGTGTGCTACACTCTGCAGTGGGCCCTGTACCTGCTTCTGCAACATATAAATTGCCATCTGGTCCAAATTTTAATCCTCGTGGATAATTGAGACCTGTTGTACTAACCGACTTAGTAGCCGATGTTGTGTTAATTGTTTTGTTAAGCTTGCTGTTGTCACCCTTTAATGCATTGCTGCTTTCCTTAGACTGTATTTCTTTATTGCAGGAAGCGAGTCCAATAATAAAGCACAACAGGATAAACTTTAGATAATTGCTCTTGAAAGATGTTTGCATAATTTTTTTTATTGGTTAATAAAAATAGGGCCTTACAGATTTAAATTATCTTTGGTATTATCAGTAGATATTGGTCATCTTAAAATAGATAAACCCTGGCTATTAATTACATCATTACACAAAAACTATGTTCCACAGGGATGTGGCAGAAAGGAAAATAAAGAAGGACTTATATGAAAAATTTCAAGAGAGATTGGAGTCGAAAAACTTAAATGACAAAGATTGTTGTAAATTTAATTACAATTTTTTTGAAATGCAAGCATGTTTAATAATTTAGTCGATTGGTATGGATTGTGACCTCTTAGTTAATTCCTAATTGTATATACCAACTGCCCCAACAATAAGTTTTCCGCAAGTGTGCCCTGAGGTTGGAGCACTCAGCACATAACTTTTTTGAATTTAAGTTACTATAGAATATCAGCTGAAGTATAAAATTAAAAGTGACAGGGAGAAAGAATATATCGAATAATTGATGAATGATTTGTAAGTCGATATCAGTCTGCCGCAGGTCTCCTCTCCTTCTTGTTACTCGTCTTCCTGTGGCAACTATTGTCCCGTCAGTTTTTACCTTAAACACTACAAATAAAAAACTTCATTGCAAAGCCCGAGACAGAAAATAACTCCGCAAACAGGTAATTATCAATAAAGAGATAATAAAAAAGGAAAAAGTAATTTTGTACATTTAATATCTAAAATATATAATCATGATTAAAAAAGCTTTGTTGGGTGAATTTGAGCATGAAGCTGAAAATACCCGTAAATTATTGCAAGCCATTCCTGATGCTGCACTCGATTATCGACCACAACCGCACTTATGGTCGGTTGGGCAGTTAGCATCGCACATTGCAGAAGTGTACAACTGGTTTGATGGTACCTTTAACCAGGATGTTTTTGATATGGGCTCCTACAAATATGACAAGGGAGATATCAGCAAAGCGTCGAATATTGTAGCCAAGTTTGAAGAAAATGTGGCTGCTGCAAGAACAGTGCTGGAGAATGCAGATGAAGCTGCTTTTATGAATGTGTGGCACATGCAAATGGGTGGACAAGATATTATGCCGCCTATGCCTAAAGTAGTAATGGTTAGAAGTTTTTTATTCAATCACCTGTACCATCACCGTGGAGAACTGGTGGCGCATTTAAGGGCTGCCGGCAATACCGTTCCTGGTTTGTATGGCCCTAATTACGAGGAAAGCCAGGCGATGATGGCACAGATGAAGTAGCCTTATTTTTTGAGTTGCCTATACTGCCGCAGTTGTTTATAATAACTGCGACATTTTACTATGCTATCTCAGGCACAGAATGGCCCTGTGAACACTTGTTGTACAATTTTTATTTGTTGCGGTTTTGTGATTAGTTGGTTTTTATCTTACTTTTTTGATTATAAAAAAGATCGAAATGAATTGCATTTCTATGTGGCTCTATCTGGTCCAGGTGTCCTTTTCCTTTCCTTCTGGTGCAGGTGTCCTTTTCTGTGCCAGCTTGTTACTGATCTTCCAAACGGTAATTTTTCATTACAGAATTTTAGTAACGTCCTAATACTGCACACCTACCCTGTGTGACCTTTAATGCATAGCATTTCGCCAGTATCACACATTGTTTCATGAACCTACAAATTTATTAGCTGCCTGCATAGGACAATTGTGTGTGTGTCTCGGGGCGGCTTTACCTTGGAGCGCTGAAAATAAAAAACTTTACTGCGAAACCCCCGCAGAGACAGAAAAAAATATTATCTTTCTAAATATATTCTTCTTATCCCATTTATCGGTTCCCCCTGAAATGATTATTATCACCTCGTGAAAATATTGTCTGTTTATTAATTTAACCTTAAAAGCATTTTTATGAAAAAATGGATTGTTTTAATCGTGTTATTTACGCTCGCTTTTTTTATGTTTTTAGCTTGTACCAATCAAAAAACAGCTCCCCCCAGTATCGCCGCTGCCAAAGAAAGTGTTGGTGGCTTTGAAAACCAGGTAAAATGGGGTGAATCCCTTGTGAAAAATACTGGTTGTAACGATTGCCATACTCCTAAAAAAATGGGACCTAACGGACCAGAGGATGATATGAGCCTGCTGCTTTCAGGCCACCCGGCACAAATGCCTCCTCCTGATTTTGACGCAAAAGAAGCTGCCAAAAAAGGGCTGATTGTTACCCAAACATTCACCTCCTGGACTGGCCCATGGGGTACAACGTATGCCGTAAACCTTACTTCCGACGCATCGGGTATCGGGGGCTGGAAGGAAGAACAGTTTCTCAAAGCCCTGCATGAGCGTAAATGGATGGGACTTGAAAACACAAGGCCACTTATGCCGCCGATGTCTATGATGCCTGCAATTAAAATGAGTGATGATGAACTGAAAGCCATTTTCGCTTATCTAAAGACAACACCACCTGTAAAAAATATTGCACCACAGGCAGTATTGTTACCGCCACTTGCTTCTAAATAGTAAGCAGGTATCCTTGCAGGGTGCTTTGGGTTTACCATGTTGTGCAATTTGTTTTGTGGGATTTTGTGCGACCTGCGTAACCTCGGGCAGCGTGGCCGTCGCAGGTGTGACTCATTGTTCCATGAGCAATAATTTATTAGCTGCTTGCGATCCCAGACGAGACAGCATTTGTTTTGTGGGACTTTGAGCCACCCGTGTGACCTTGATCAGTTTAGCTTGTTGTTAGTTTCACACAGTGTTCTATGAACCTACATATTTATTAGCCGCATGCAAAGAAAAATTGCCTGTGCAATTATTGCTTTATGGTTTCACCAAAGCAGTGGTTCTTTTAATTTTACTTTGTGAAGTTGGAGACTGCATCATCCTGAATCCATTTGCTCTACTTACAGGACAATAATAATCAAGGGCATCCAGTGCTTCATTATAAGTAAGATCATATTCCATCACGTTTCCCCTGGTAACGACATCTGCAGTATGATTATAAAAATCCCCGCTACCACCACTACCAAAGTTTCCATACAGCACATCTCCTTCATAGCTCCTTAATCCATCAAGGTTTCTAATAATGGTATATCCATATATTGTTTCAACCGTATAGTATCCACAGGCGTTATTACTATATACCACATCTCCCCTCTGCTGCGAAAGCCAGTATGACCTGTCATCATGTATGCGTTCTTTAACACAACTTGTAAATAAAACTGCAACCAAAGCGGCTACAATTGAATACACAAAAATCCTTTTCATGAGTAATGTTTTTTATGATAAATGATTACTGCAATAAGACGGCAAACAGCAGGCTAAGTTTCAGTATAACTTGTTAAAATAAAAAGAGGCTTTTTCAACAGTTCCTGGCCATTGTCCTATTGTGTCATGGAAGTTATATTGAGCCTGTCAAAATACCTCCATCGCTGGTAAAAAAATCTGTATCATTCATCCAGCGCCTGCTATCATTTTGTTTGACTAAAACATTACTGCGCCAGCGGGTTTGTTTGGGTTTGGCATTTTAGGCAATTTTTTGTGGCACTTTGTGCTGTCTGTGTGACCTTGAGCAGCTTAGCTTGTCGCCGGTGTTACACATTGTATCATGAACCTACAAATTTATTAGCTGCCTGCAAAGAAAAATTACCTGTTCCTTCAGGGTTTTCGTTTCAGACGCTATAGTACTTAATTGATTTGTATTCAACATATCATCAACAACCGGTACTGACCGGTTTTTTCCTTTGGCGCTCGGTGAACACAAGGAGGGACCTGACTTTCAGGATGATCAATCGCCAACCTCCATAAGTTTCCTAGGCCTAAGCTTACAGGGTGTACGGCAGGTTTAGCCAGATAGTGAAGATCAAAGAAATGCTCACTTAAAAATGATTCAAAACCTTCGTCTGCTCCACCATATATTTTTTTGAGTTCAGCACGTATTTCGGGAACAAGCACTTTTTGTTGGGCTTGTGCATTTGGCAATATTTCACTCGACTCGCCATAGTAGGTGCATAAAAAGGTATCGGTAGGTACAGGAGATCGATCTACATGAAAAGAATAAACATCCGTAGGAAAAAACGGGCAGGCTTCATCTCTCTCATAGCACTTGATTACATTAAGGATTGGAGATGCACCATGCGCTTTCAACAGCTTCAAATCATTTAAAAGAATTTCACAGGCAAGGTGCCCCTGTTCATTCAACTGAAGTGCATGAAGCTCCTCCTCATCAAGTACCGTTATATTTTCGTTTAGCGCTACCTTATTGACAATCTCAGCAAAATCACCTGCTGCTAGTTTACGAGTCCAGCAAACCGCATTTATTGCTGCATGAAAAGGCGTGGAAACAAGGTCTTTAAAATTCGTAACACTGTGAATTTGATGCTCAGTCAGAGATAAGTCTATCATCATTGTTTATATAGGTATAAAATCATTTGACGAAAGTAGTAATACACAACTATTAATTCAATGTACTAGTAACAAGATTTTATGTAAAGTCGCTGGCTTTCACTTTTATTTGTAAGTTAATTCATTTTGTTACCCGTCGGTATGGACACCTATTTGGTGGGGAAGAGGTTACGTAACCACAGAAATACTGGAACCACTGTAGCAGCATTTATTTGATCAAATTAAACAACCTTTTCCAGCGTGGACCATCCTGCCAGCTAAACCAGATTAATGAAGCTTTGCCCACCACATGATCTTCCGGTACAAATCCCCAATAGCGGCTGTCCAGTGAATTGTTACGGTTGTCTCCCATAAGCCAGTAGTAATTCATTTTAAAAGTGTAGATGGTTGTTGCTTTCCCGTTTACATAAATTTTACCGGCCTTATTTTCGAGTGTGTTGCCTTCATAAGTGCGGATACACCTTTCATAGCGGATATAATTATCAGGTGTTAACTCAATGATGACACCTTTTTTTGGAATGTATAACGGACCGTAATTATCAGCACTCCATTGTTTTGCGAAATAGTAGTAGGGAAATATTTCATTTTCCACAGGGTAAATAAAATTGGTAATGGAATAACCGGCTGGTATAGTTAAATGTTTTTTTTCTTCGTTGGTAATATTTACCAGGTAAGTGTTGCGGTCAATTTGCTGCAGATCTCTTTGTTCAAAACGAACATGTATGCCCATCGGCACTAGTACATCCTCTGCTGTTTCCTTGTTGTCCAGTAAAGCTGAATTGGGCGGTGTCGTCAATTTATAATATCGCTGCGATTGCGGAAAATATGCCTGCGGCTGACCGTTTACAAGTAAGGCCCCATTTATCACCTGGATGGTATCACCGGCAATGCCAACACAACGCTTAATAAAATTTTCTCTTTTATCCACCGGCCGGGTAATGATCATATCGCCATATTTATCCCACACCATTTCCCTGGCCTTTTGGTCTGTCAGATGCCCCTCATTCATTTCATTCCGTATAGCCTGGTAATAAGTAACTTTTGAGCCAAATTGCTGCTCCCCATCTACAGCAGGATCATTGATAAGTGAATCGTTCACCGGCAAATTAAATACCACGGCATCATTGCGCTTTACGGGAGTGGCAAACCAACGGGTATAGGGAATATGTATCCACTCCACATAACTTTTTGCATTGCCTATTGGCATTGTATTGTGTACAAAAGGCATGGCCAGCGGCGTATTGGGAATGCGTGGGCCATAGGTCCATTTGCTTACAAATAAATAGTCATTAACAAGTAATGTTTTTTCTTCAGATGGTGTAGGTATGGCATATGCCTCAAAGGCGAAGGTACGTATGATAGTAGCAGCCACTACTGCAAAAGCAGCCGCATCGATCCATTCTCTTGCGGTCGATTTTTTATACTTGTTCACAGCTGGTTCGCCTGCATATTTTTCAATTTTACTGAACCCCAGATAGGGAAAATAAATAAAGGGAACCATTACGGTGGCACTATGCTGCCAAAAACCGAAACGGTTAAAATATTCAACGAATTTGATGGTAATCCAGATAGTGATAAACTGGCCGGCGATGGGAATAAACTGCAATACAAACCACCCCTTGTGAAGTTTCATTTTTTGCACCATGCACCAGGTGTTGTAAATAGGCACCAGGGCTTTCCAAGGTGACATACCTGCCTTTTTAAACATGCCATATAAACCAATATGCCAGCCCAGTGTAGCCACAATAAAGATGATCCAGCCGATCCCCATAA
>Ga0209724_1001462_pt1 | contig 21382 bp, 20 predicted proteins | sample grotaG_FD_184143 | JGI IMG/M metagenome (GOLD analysis project Ga0209724, IMG submission 184143) | Glacier valley bacterial and archeal communities from Borup Fiord, Nunavut, Canada, to study Microbial Dark Matter (Phase II) -... | ecosystem: Environmental > Aquatic > Freshwater > Ice > Glacier ...
ACACGCCAGAACCAACCGAAACGGCCCTCTCTGCGGCGGATAAGATGGCTCCCGATTTGGTTGCCGCAATTAGCAGCAATCCTAACCATGTGGAGTTCTTCTTCCGCGTTGTTGCTAAGGATATCCACCATAGTACCCCTGACCCTAGCCAGAGTAGAGAGCAGAACAACTCGGTTTACGAGCGAGAAATAACAGATCAGAGCCAGGCCTCAATCAAGGCACTGCTCGACCAGCTCCGTCAGGAGGGGAAGGTGGTGAGTTACAAATCCTACTCTGGTTCCGCCAACGAGCTTTTCGTAAAGGGAACAGCAGAGGTGGTGCAGATCATGGCGGCGCGCAGTGACACTCTCGACTTCAGTGCTAATGGGCAGTTCTACGTGCCACATACGCGTGTTGTCAATCTAACAACTACGCCACTGGCTGTCAGACCGATCTACCGTCAATCTATTGACAGGGACACCGCGACCATGCTATAATCCTTACAACAACAGTTTGGTTGCCCACTAAAGGAGGTAGAGCGGTGATGGTGAGGAACATTCGTTTTGCTATTTGCAGCGCAGTATTCGCGGTGCTGCTGTTGGTGGCCTGCAATGCCCAGCAGCCACAGCCAGTAGTCAGCCTGGGTAGTGCCGCCAGCGTAGCGGCTGGCACCCAGGTGGCTACCCGGCCCGCCACCCAGCCGCCGCCCAGCGTCACCCCCACCTACGACATCGCCTCGGCCACCGCCGACGCAGCATTCCACCTGACCCAGCAGGCGATTGACCCCAACAACCCCCCGCCACAACCCCCGATGCCCAACCCACAGCAGACCCAGGCCGCCGAGCAGACGGAACTAGCTGCCCCCACCAACACGCCAGAACCAACCGAAACGGCCCTCTCTGCGGCGGACAAGCTCGCTCCCGATCTGGTTGCCGCGATTAGAAGCAATCCTAACTACGTGGAGTTCTTCTTCCGCGTTGTTGCTAAGGATATCCAACATGGCACCCCTGACCCTGCCAAGAGTGGAGACCAGAACAGCTTGGTTTACGAGATGGAAATATCAGATCAGAGCCAGGCCCCAATCAAGGCCCTGCTCGACCAGCTCCGTCAGCAAGGGAAGGTGGTGAGTTACAAATCCTACTATGGTTATCCCAACGAGCTTCTCGTGAAGGGAACCGCAGAGGTGGTGCAGATCATGGCGGCGCGCAGTGACACTTTCGCCTTCAATGCTAATGGGCAGTTCTACGTGCCACCTACGCGTGGTGTTAGATTAACAACTACGCCAGTGGCAACGACTAACCCGACGCTCGGCAGCCGCACTGCCCTACCATCCTGCGGCGGGTGGCAAAGTGGGCCGCCAGTTCCTTGCAAGCGATGCGCCGATCCACTATACTTTAGTGATGATTACCGCTGACACACCGGGTGCGGCTCTGCAACCAACCGCCTACATCTACGATCCCCTCTACCTGACCCACGACACCGGCAGCCACCATGTTGAGCGGCCCGAACGCCTGTTGGCGATCAAGGCCGCCTTCGCCCGCTACGGCCTCGTGCAAGAGGATGGCTACCTTGCGCCGCCTGCGGCCACCCTAGAGCAGCTAGCCCGCGTGCAAGACCGCGCTTACATCCGCCGTGTTGAGCAGATCGCCGCCAGTGGGGGCCGCTGGATGGACCCTGACACCAACATCTCCGCCTACAGTTGGGCTGCTGCGGTGCGCTCTGCGGGCGGGGCGGTACTGGGGGCTGACCTGCTGCTGCGCGGGGAGCAGCGCAGCGTGTTCGCCCTGATCCGTCCGCCCGGCCACCACGCCAACGCAGGCCACGCGATGGGCTTCTGCATCTTCAACAACGCCGCCGTCGCCGCCGCGCACGCAATGGCCGAGTACGGGCTGGAGCGGGTGCTGATCGTGGACTGGGACGTGCATCATGGCAACGGTACTCAGGACATCTTCTATAGTGATCCCCGCGTGCTTTACTTCAGCACGCACGAATACCCCTTCTATCCTGGTAGCGGCGGAGCAGACGAGATCGGCGCGGGCGCAGGCCGGGGTTACACGCTCAACGTGCCACTCCCCCACCACGTCGGCAACGCTGGCTATCTGCAAGCCTACCACGCACTGCTGCTGCCAGCCGCCGCCCGCTTCCAACCGCAACTGGTGATCGTCTCTGCGGGCTACGACGCGCACCATACTGACCCTATCGCTTACATGAAGCTGGACGCACAGGGGTACTACCAGATGGCAGCAATCGTCAAGCAGATCGCCGACCTCTACTGTGGCGGGCGGGTGCTGGTGTTGCTGGAGGGCGGCTACAACCTGAATGGCATCGCCGAGAGTGCAGCGGCTACCTGTTTCGCCCTCAACGCGCAACCGCTGCCAGCCGAGATCGTCAGCGAGCAGTACATAGACAGCTTCCGCTACGATCCCGTCTGGTACGAAGGTACGCCCGATGTTGGCGACCTGCTCGCCGAAATCAGGCGGCTACACAACCTCTAGCGGCGGTCAGCCGACACCAACTGTGGGGCAAACGAAGATGAATGTAGTGATTGTAGACTATGGCGCGGGTAACTTGCGCAGCGTAGAGCGAGCGGTGGCGAAGCTAGGCGGCAGCGCGCAGATCGCCAGCGACCCGGCTACCGTCGTCCAGGCCGACGCGCTGATCCTCCCCGGTGTGGGTGCAGCGGCGGATACCATGCGTAACCTGCGGGAGCGGGGGCTAGACCTGGCCCTAAGCCAGCAAATCGCGGCGGGCGTACCCTTCCTTGGCATCTGCATGGGGATGCAGGTGCTGCTCGACCTCAGCGAGGAGGGGGGCGAACACCATTGCCTCGGCCTCAAGGCGGGGCGCGTCGTCCGCTTCCAGTCCCCCAACCTCAAGATACCGCAGATCGGCTGGAACGAGGTCTGGCCGACCGCTAATGACCACTATCTCTTTGCGGGGATTGCCCCTGGTAGCTACTTCTACTTCGTCCACTCCTACTACGCCCAACCAGAGGATGGTAGCCTGGTGGTCGCCAGCAGCAACTACGGCGGCTCGTTCGCGGCGGCTATGGCGTGGGACAACGTGGCCGCTGTGCAGTTCCACCCAGAGAAAAGCAGCACTGCGGGCCTGCAACTGATCGCCAACTGGTTGCGCTTCGCAGCGGGCGCGAGCCTGCGGCAGCCAGCTAGCGTGCCAACGGCGGCGTTGGTATGAGCGGGCCACAGCCACGGGCGGCGATGCCGATCATCCCCGCGATTGACTTGCGTGGGGGGCAGTGCGTGCGCCTCTACCAGGGCGACTTTGCCCAGGAGGAGGTCTACGCCACTGACCCGGTGACGGTAGCGATGCAGTGGGCAGCGCAGGGTGCGACGATCATCCATGTGGTTGACCTGGATGGGGCGAAGGCGGGCCAGCCCATGCAGTTGGCAGCAGTCAACCGCCTGCGCCAGGCTCTACCCGCCAGCGTGCGCCTGGAACTGGGTGGCGGCCTGCGCCAGCTAGCCGACCTGCACGCTGCCTTTGACGCAGGCGTAGATCGCGTCGTTCTCGGCACCGCCGCTGTTGCCCAACCAGCCCTGCTCGGCCAGGCCGTGCGAGAGTACGGCAGCGAGCGCATAATCCTCGGCCTCGATGCCCGCGACGGCTACGTGGCAACCGACGGCTGGCTGACGACCAGCACGGTGCTGGCGACCGATCTTGCCGCGCAGGTGGGGGCGCAGGGGATCAGCCAGGTGATTTACACTGACATTAGCCGCGATGGGACGCTGACCGAGCCGAACTATGCCGCGATCAGCGACCTGATCGCCAGCAGTGGGCTGCGGGTAATCGCCAGCGGCGGGGTCGCCAACTACGCTCAACTGCAACGGCTGGCGGCTCTCGGCTGCGCGGCGGCTATCGTCGGCAAGGCTCTCTACAGCGGCGACCTGCTGCTGACTAGCTTTATGGTTGCCGCCGAGGGCCAACAGTTAGGGCAGAACAGGGATAATCAACCAGGGGGTGCAATTCCCCGAAGCGGCAGCGGAAGGAGCGAGCATGGACAGTCTCAGCGTCAGCAATATGCGTGATGAGGATCGGCGCAAGCGCGAAGAAGCGCAACTATACGCTATGCAGCAGCAGATCGACGAGATGAAGCGGCTGCTGCGCGAGAGTGCGGCCCGCCAGCAGTGGCTGGAAGATAACCTCAAGCAGAGCGAAGGGCGCGGCTTGCAGAACCAGATCGCCACCGAGAAGCTGATCCAGGAGTTGCAGCAGTCCTTGCAGGTGCGCCAGATGGAGGAGCAGCGGGTTCGCAAGGCACTCTCCGAACTGGAAGGACAGGTTGATGAACCGATCAAGCCGCTCAAGGAGATGCGCGCCCAGATTACCGAGTTGGGCGAACGCATCCGCAGCAGCCAGGGCCAGGCTACCGTCAGCCTGCAACAGTTGGAGGCGGTGCAAACCCATCTGCGCGATCTCCAGGCTCAGATCGCGGTGCAGACCGACCAGCATAAGCAGAACGTGGTTGCAATCCGCGACAACACCGCTGCCGTCACCGAGAACCGCCAGGAGATCGTGCGCCTGATCGAGTCGCAGCGGGTCGAGGAGCAACGCCTGCGCCGCCAGGATGTGGAGATTCAGCAGTACATCGAGCAGGTGCGCGGCGAAGTGAGCCAGCAGGTGGCGCGCATCACCCAGCTTGAGGAGACGCGCAAGCAGTTTGTTGAGGAGATTGACGCGCTGGCGACCAGTCTGACCACTACCCATGCCGAGTACACCCGACTAGAGGACGCAATCGTGCGGGCCAACCGCGACAACTCCGACCGCTACCTCTCTCAGCAGGAGCGGCTGGAGGTTGTCCGCACCCAACTGGAAGCTGACCTGGGCGACCTGCGGCAGGTGAGCGAACAGCGGATGGAGCGCATTCTTAGCCGCCAGCAGAGCCTGGATGACCGCATCCGCCAGCTTGAGGCGGACCTCTCCCTGGTTCCCGGCCAGATCGAAGCCCTGCGCCAGCACGACGACCTCTACGCCGAGGAAGCAGAAACCCTCTACGAGCAACACCTGCTGCGAGCGGCAGAACTGGCCGAGCAGCAACTGCAACTCTACCAGCGCGAAAAGCGCAGGAGCAACGAGCAAGCAGCCCCCAGCCCCGTCCCCGCGAACGGCAGCCTCGTGCGCCGCGCCCGTGATGCGCGCCCACCTCAGGACGAAGGCGAGTGGGAGGCAGACGAGTAATGCTGACCCGTCGGATCATCCCCTGTCTGGACGTGACCGAAGGGCGCGTGGTCAAGGGAACGAGCTTCGTCAACCTGCGCGATGCTGGCGACCCCGCTGCGCTCGCTGCCTTCTACGATGCGGCGGGCGCAGATGAGATCGTCTTCCTCGACATCTCTGCCAGCCAGGAGGGGCGGGCCACCCTGTTGGCAGTAGTAGAGCGCACGGCAGCCAGCCTGTTCATCCCGCTGACTGTCGGTGGTGGCATCCGCAGCACCGACGACATCAAGCGCACCCTAGCGGCGGGGGCCGACAAGGTGAGCCTGAACACGGCAGCGATGGATCGCCCAGCCCTGATCGGCGAGGGGGCGGCTATCTTCGGCAGCCAGTGCATTGTGGTTGCGATAGATGCTAAGCAGCGAGCCGACGGCTCCGGCTGGCTGGTCTACAGTCACGGCGGGCGGCGCGAAACTGGCCGCGACGCGGTAGAGTGGGCGCGGCAGGCGGTAGAGCTTGGCGCAGGCGAGCTTCTGCTGACCAGTATTGACCGCGACGGCCAGGAGGGTGGCTACGACCTGCGCCTGCTACGCGCGGTCAGCGAGGCCGTGGCCGTGCCAGTGATCGCCAGCGGCGGTGCAGGTAGCCCCGCCCACCTGCACGCGGCCCTGACCGAGGGGCGGGCCGACGCTGCTCTGGCGGCTAGCATCTTCCACTACGGCCAGTACAGCATTGGCGCAGTGAAGGAGTACCTGGCGGCCCAGGGTCTCCCGATCAGAGCAGTAAACAGCGTATAGCGAGTGGCGAGCGGGCGGTTATCAGCCACCCGGAAGGGAGCAGGAGAGTTGGCAAAGGTGCAAACTGTTGAGGAGAAGCCGAAGTCCGGTGGCCCACGCGGGCTACTGCTGCGCTACCGTGTCTGGATTGGGGTGGCGGTCAGCGCGATCCTGCTCTACCTGACCTTCGGCAACCAGAAGTGGGACAAGATCGGCGAGGCTTTGCAGCACGTCAACTACCTATGGCTGCTCCCCGCCCTGGTCTCCTACTTCGTGGGGGTCTGGTTGCGCGCCCTGCGCTGGCACTTCCTGCTTGGCCCGATGCTGCCAGCAGCGGCTCAGGCCCACGCCAGCGCAAACCGCCTCTTTGGCCCGATCACCATCGGCTATGCGGCCAACAACATCCTCCCGCTGCGGACAGGCGAACTGGTGCGCGTGCTGGCCCTCAAGCGGGCAGAGGGGGTGGCAGGCACGGCGGCCCTGGCGACCATCGTGATCGAGCGCATCTTCGACGGCATTACCATGCTGCTGTTCCTCGTCGTCGCGGCCATGTTCGTCAGCCTGGGGATGTTGAGCAGCTACCTGATCGTCGGTGGCATCATCTTCGTCAGCCTGCTGGTCGGCTTCATCGTGGTCGCTGGTTCGCCACGCCTGGCCGATAGGTTGCTGATCATCGGCCTCAACCTGCTACCCATCGGCGGCTTGCGCCAGAAGGTGGGCGACAAAGCGCGTAGCTTCCTCAACGGCCTCTCCGCCCTGCGTAGCCCCCGCGTGGCTGGCACCGCCATGATCATATCGATCATCCTCTGGTTGTTCGAGGTGCTGATGGGCTATCTGATTGCACAAGGGATGGACTTGCGCCTGCCTAATGGCACGCAGCCGCCCTTCTACGTCTTCATCTTGATGACCGCCGTCTCAAACCTGGTGCTGATCATCCCCAGCACTGCCGGTGGCCTCGGCCCCTTCGACGCAGCGATCAACCTGGTGCTGGCTAGCGTGTTTAGCATCGAGAAGACGGCAGCGGCCACCTTCGCCATCATCTTCCGCCTCACCCTCTGGTTGCCAGTCACCATCGTCGGCCTGCTGTTCCTCTCCCGTGCTGGCATCGGCTGGGCCGAAGTGACCGGTGGCAAGGAGCAGGAAGCCAGGCACAAGGACTTTGTGACTGATGTTGAGCAGACCCTTGCTGCTGGCGAACACGACAGCAACAACGACAACATGGAGGATGACTACCAGCCACGGCGTAGGAGGGTGTGAGCCACCCGCCCGCTGCGGCTACTTCACTTCAGAGGGATGATCAGGTCAGTGCCAGGGTAGATGGTGCTGTCGGGGCCAATACGGTCGGCGTTGCTGCTGCTGATCCGCTCGACAGTCACCCCAAGTTGGTTGCTGATGCGGGTCAGGTTGTCGCCCCCACGCACGTTCCAGGTCAGGCTGGCTGGCGCATAGTTCTTACCTGGCACCTTGAGTTTCTGGCCCGCTTGCAGGTCTTGTGGGTGGCGGATCGCCTCGTTGTTGGCGGCCATTAGCTGGGCCACGCTGACCCCCTCGCGCTGAGCGATAGTGGTCAGGATGTCACCCGCCTGGGCTGTTGTTTGGCGCACATTGTCACCGCTATCGCCTGCTGATGGTGGGGCGGGCGGCTGAGTGGCAGCAACGGTGATCGCCGGTTGCACCGCTGGGCTGTTAGCGGGCGGGCGGGGCTGGCCGAGGTCAACCGGGGTCGGCTCTGGGGCGTTGCCAGGGACAGCAGTAGCCACCTCGCCCGCTACCGTAGCTATCTGACCAGGGGGGGTTAGCTCTATCGCCTGCTCCGCATTTGGCGTGGCAGTCGGTTCGCCGCCCACCACCTGCATGGTCTTGACCGCCCCGATAGCTGGGGCAGTGCCAGTCCTGAGTGGCCGGGGGCTGCCACTAGCGACCCCACCGCCCGGCTGCGTGCCGCCGCTACCCTTCGGCAGCAGCAGGAAGATGATACTGCCCACGACCACAACAACCAGCACGGCAGCGACGATGCCGTAGAGGGTGCGTTGCTGCCGCCGTCGATCCTGTACGTCGCTGGATTGCTCGCGGCGCATCTGCTGGATGCGGTCACGGGCGTTGGGCTGGCGGTCATCGGCGGTCTGGGCGGGTGCAGCCGTGAACTCGTCAGCCGGTTCTTCGAGGTCGAAGAAGTTCTCCCGCTCGTCGGCCTGTTCGTTGTTGAAGTCGAAGTCGTCGTTGCGGTTGCGGTCTCTGCTCATTAGCAGCCCCCTTCAGCGTGAGAGACTAGACATAACATGGTAAGTCGTCCCTATTATATACCCATATTCGCCTCTGCGCAAGTGGTCTGGCGCACGAGTTGGCGGTTTGCCCCCTTGTAGAGCAGCCAGTGAACCTGGCTCAAGCGGCCACCGCAGGCAAAGCAGCATAGCAATAGCTGCGCCAACCCCAGTGCAGCAGGCCGCCGCGCATCTGAACTGCCAGCCGCCAATTGCGGTATATGATAGTAACGTCTGCCCACCCTGCTGCGTATAGAGGAGGTAGGGGCTACCTGTTGTTTGACAAGCTGGCAGCTTACCCCTATAATTCTAGCCAATCGCTGGGGGCTGGGCCGTAGGTGCGGCCTTGCTCACAGGTGTAGAAAGGGACGTTGCGTGAAGCGGACAAGAGAAGCACGCCTATTGCCATACTGCCTGAGCCTGGTGCTGCTTGCCATGTTGCTGGCTGGCTGCGAGGGCAGTAGCAGCAACCCCGGCTCGGCGACGGCAGTCGTCAGCAAGCCAAACAATGCTATCGAAGTTACTATGAGCTACAGTTCGGAGAAGAAGCCCTGGCTTGAGCCACTAGTAGTTGAGTTCAACCGCAAGCAGGTAAAGGCTGCTAATGGCAAACCGATCTTCGTCACCGCCAGCGTGGGCGACAGCGGGACTATCGCTGACCAGATCGCCCAGGGCCAGAACCTGCCCACCGTCTGGTCACCTTCCACCTCACTCTGGATCGCGGTCGTCAACCAGGAGGCTGACCGCACGGTGCTGGATCGCTCCGACCCGTTGCTACTCACCCCGGTAGTGATGGCGATGTGGAAGCCGATGGCCCAGGCTCTTGGCTGGCCTGACAAGCCGATTGGCCTCTCGGATATTATCGAACTAAACAACAGCAGCACTGGCTGGGGGGCGAAGGGTCACCCAGAGTGGGGTAAGTTCAAGTATGCTCACACCAATCCCGACGTTAGCTCCACCGGCCTCTCTGCCGTCACCGCCGAGTTCTACGCAGCGGTGGGCAAGGTGCGCGACCTGAACGAGGCTGATGTCAACGACCCGAAGGTTAAGACCTTCATCGAAAGCATCGAAAACAGCATCGTTCACTACAGCAAGACGACCACTATCTTCAAGGAGAATGTGGAGAAGGGCGGGATGGACTACATCTCAGCCGTCGCCTTTGAAGAAGTGACTGTCATTGAGTTGAACAAGAAGGGGACGCTCAAGACCCCGCTGGTAGCGATCTACCCGAAGGAGGGTACCTTCTACCACGATAATCCCTTCATCGTGCCGCTTGCTACCCCCCCGGATGCGAAAGCCGCCGCCGAAATCTTCAAGCAATACCTCTTGCAAGCCGACAGCCAGCGAGCCGCCGTCCAGCTTGGCTTCCGCCCAGCCAACCCAGATGTGAAGGCCGAGTTCGCCGCCGCCTTCAACCAGAACGTGGGCGTGGACGCGACCCAGCCCAAGTCCGTCCTCGACGTACCCAGCCCGCAAGTGCTGATCAAGGTGAAGAACGCCTGGAAGGACTACCGCAAGCAGGCGAATGTGGTTCTGGTGCTGGACATTAGTGGCTCGATGGGTTCGCCCACCGACACTGGCAGCAAGTTCTACAACGCGCTTGAGGGGCTGAAGGTCTTCCTCGATCAGACGCGGGCCGAGGACAACGTTGGCTTCATCACCTTCGCTGACAACGTAGACTACCTGGTGCCGCTTGACAAGTTCAGCACGACGAAGGACAAGATCACGGCGATCATCAACGCTCGCTCGTTCCAGCAGGGCGGCACCGCCCTCTACGACGCGGTTGGCGATGCAGTCACCCTGTTGCAGAAGAAGGGGGACAGCAGCCGCATCAACGCGGTGGTTGTTTTGACCGACGGTCAGGACACCAATAGCATCCGCTTCAACCAGAGTAGCCTAGCCACCCTACTCTCGAACAACAACGACCTGGGGGTGCGCGTCTTCCCCATCGCCTACGGTGCCAGCGGTGAGGTGGACGTTAATGCCCTCCAGCGGATGGCAGACCTGACCCGTACTATCCTGGTGCGTGGTGGCAGCACCGACATTCGCCAGATTTATGACCAGATCAGCAAGTACTTTTAGCCAGCCGCGGTTGGTTGCCACGATCTACTAGCAAAGGAGCTACCCTTTCGATGTACAAGAAGACGATTTCCCTCTCGTTCCTGGCCGTCTGTCTGCTGGCGACCTCGTTCCTGGCTGTCGGTTGCCGGGGTACCCAGGTGGGCAGCAACGAGCCTGTGACCGGCTACAGCACGTCTGCCCCAACCATTCAGCCGACGGCAGTGCCGGGCTTCCCACCACAGCCTGACCCTAAGACAGCAATCAAGACCTTCTACGCCACCTTTAATGACACTAACACCCTGGTTGGTTCGCGGGCGCGCTACGAGAAGATGTACACTCTGATGCTACCTAGTAGCAATGCCTGCGACGAGGATCGGTTCATTGCCTTGATGCTGGACATCAAGGCGGTAACTGGGGTCTACAATACGATTGACTTGCCCGACCCGACGATCACCGGTGACCAGGCGACGATGACCGTCAACGTCTCCACCGTATTTGGCCGCGACAACCAAATCTTCAGCCTGGTCAAGCAGGACGGCGGCTGGCTGATCAAGGGCATTGTGGACAAGGTTAATGGCGAGAGCCACAACTGGCCGCCGCAGGCTGACGCATCCTGGCAGAGTACCGTCAACTGTGGCAGTAGCACGGGGGCTGGTCAAGACAGCACCCCGGCTGTCACCCCTGCCGCTACCGCCACCCCGTTAGCCAACTACACAACTAGCCCCAACCTCTCCCTCGCTAGCGGGGGAGGGGTTTCTTTGTGCTTCAAAGTAGCAGGCGTAGCAGCAGCGAGAAAATCAGGTTGCTGGCAATGGGAATAGCAAGCACCAGGCTGAGGAGGCCGACCGCCGTTGGCAGGCCGAGTAGCAAGGGGCTGAGATCGAGCCGAAAAGCGGGCGCGAGCAGGGCAACCAGGGCGAGTAGCCCGGCGACGAACAGGGCTGAGAGCGGCCAGCCCGCCAAATCCTCACTGCTGGGCAGCATCATGTTGGCGATGGGGATGATCACCAGCAGCACCGCGTACCACCGCCAGTCGGCCCAGGGGATCGCCGCCAGCGGGTCGCCTTGCAGCAGCCCGTAGTTCAGCCCGCCCAGCCAGAGTAGCCCTGCAATTACGGCCAGGCCGACGGGCAGGGGGGCGACCCCGGTCAGGCTGCGGCGCAGGCGGAAGCTGGGGCCGACTGGCAACTCAAAGATCACATGGCCGAGAGGTTGGTCGCTGGCTGTTCCGCGTCGGCTGCCCCGCCCGCCCGTCCTGTAGTCGCTAAAGACCGAGAAATCGGTGACGCGCCCGCCCAGTAGGGTAGCGAACAGGGCGTGGGCCAGTTCGTGGACGATCACCCCCAGGCGCATCAGGGTGAAATAGGCGCGGTTGGCCCGGCGGTTGTCACGGTTGCGCTGATAGGCCCGCTCGAAGACGGTGATCTGCAAGCGGCGGCTGGCCCGAACCAGCGTTGCGAAGACAACTAGCAACTCTAGCATCGCGAAGCCCACCCGCGCATACGCCGCGCTCTCCCCCTCCAGCGGTAGAGGGGCGCGTAGGCTGAAGAAGCCGAGGCAGGCGAAAGCGGCTAGCAGCAGGTCGACGATCATGCCCCGATTATAGCACATCGCTTTAATCCACCTCTCATCTGCGTAGCGTATACTTGGTGGGTACAGGCACAAATCTTGCCCCACCCGGATAGATGGCTGACCCGACACCTCATGTACAAACTAGACAGGGAAAATTAGAGATGAGAACCCGCCCTTTCCTCCTCATTACGCTAGCGGTGGCCTTGCTGCTGGTTGGCTGCGACAGCGGCAGCAGTAGCCCTGCCAGCCAGCCGCAGCCGATCAAGCCAGCGGTCGGCACAGCTACAGTGCAGACCGACAGCAACCTGCCGCTGATCCAGGCAACCCAGGTGGCCGCCACTCCCGCCCCACCCGAAGTGGCGGCCAGCGATCAGCCCTCCAGTGTTGATAGCAGTGTGGCTAGCGACGTAGCTCTGCGACCTACCACCTTGCGGCCCGTCGTGATCCAGGTGCCAGCCCGCTGGTCTAGCTTCAAGCCAGGTGGCAACATCAACCTGCCCGCTGGCTTCAAGATCAGCGTATTTGCCGCTGGCCTCAACAAGCCGCGCCTGATGGCCTACGCCCCCAATGGCGACCTGTTTGTGACCAACCTCGGCGGCCAGGTGGCAGTGCTGCCCGACCGCAACGCTGACGGCATAGCCGATGAGGTGAAGATTTATGCCAGCAACCTCAATCAGCCGCATGGTATTGCCTTCCACAAGGGCTACCTCTACATCGCTGAAGAAGGCAGAGTGATCCGCTATCGCTACGGCGAGGGTGACTTGAAGGCGACTGCCGACCCAGAAACGATCATCAGTGGCGTGCCGACTGGCGCGGGCCACAGCACCCGCACCATTGCTTTCGGCCCCGACGACCGCCTCTACCTGTCGGTCGGCTCTAGCTGCAACGTCTGTGAGGAGACTGATGCGCAACGGGCGGCGATCACCGTCTACGACGAGAACGGTGGCAACAAGCAACTCTACGCTAAGGGCTTGCGCAACGCTGTTGGCCTCACCTTTGCCCCTGGCAGCAACAACCTCTGGACGGTAGTCAACGGGCGTGACGGCATCGGCGATAATGTGCCACCAGAGATTCTAGCCCAGCCCCAGGCTGGCGAGGACTTTGGCTGGCCCTACTGCTATGGCGACCGCCAGTTCGACCGCGACTTTGGCCGCAAGGATGCTAGCTACTGCCAGCAGGTTGCACTGCCTGACTTGAAGATGCAGGCCCACAGCGCACCGCTTGGCCTCGACTTCTACACCGCCAGCAAGTTCCCGACCGCCTATCGCGGCGGCCTGTTCATCGGCTTCCACGGTAGCTGGAACCGCAGCCAGCCGACGGGCTACAAGCTGGTCTACGTCCCCTTCAAGGATGGCACACCGCAGCCAACCATGGACTTCGCCACTGGCTGGCTGGGCGGCAAGTGGGGGCGGCCCGTCGCGCCACTGACCGCCAGCGACGGCAGCTTGCTGCTGACCGACGACCGTGCCGGGGTAGTTTACCGCATCACCTACGGCCAGTAGTTCTAGCCAACAAAACGCCCCTCCTGCTACAAGGGAGGGGCGTTTTGTTGGACAACAGTACTGGCTGATCTCCTCTCCACTTGACTAGCCAGCAGCTGCGATCAACTGGGGGCCATTGTTGGCTGGACTGTTGACCGCTAGGGAGACTGGATGGGCGGTCATTTCGGCAGCGGGGTAGGGGCGCAGCAATGCGCTCAGGCGATCCACATCCTGCAAGCGCGGATCGAGCCAGGTGGCCTCCAGGTCGCGGGGCAGGATTACTGGCATTCGATTATGAACCCCAGCCACCAGTTCGTTGGCTGTGGTGGTGATGATCGTATAACTGTGGAGCGGCTGATTGTCTGGCCCATACCAGACATCGTACAACCCGGCGAAGGCAAACAGGTCGCTCTCAGCCATCTCCTTCAGGGTGAAATAGTAGGGCTGCTTGGTCTTGGAGCCGGGTGTTGCCTGCCACTCGTAGAAGCCAGCGGCGGGAACCAGGCAGCGGCGGCTACGAAAGGGCTTGCGGTAGGTGGGCTTCTCGGCGATACCCTCGGCGCGGGCGTTGATCGTCGAGTAGCTGGGCTTGCCATCCTTTGACCAGCCGGGGATCAGCCCCCAGCGCATCAGGGCGGCCTCGTTCCCCTGCTCGCCCACCACGATCACCGGCTGCGACTCGCTGGGAGCTACATTGTAGTCGCTCTGCAAAGCGAGGCTCGTCACCGCCTCCTGGGCCAACTTGAAGCGTTCAGCCAGCTTGTCCACCGTGATCTTCAACGTATATCGGCCACACATGGTTTGCCTCCCTTGCTCGTGGTTGATGGTTGCTGCGGAAATTATAGCACATTTGTACGAGTTTGACAAGTGGCGGACGGCCAAAAGTGCTTCGCTGCTGGCATACCGCCCTAGCTGCCCTCCCGTAGCTGCTGGCTGATAGCCTTGACCCTGAAGCTGTAGAGTAGCAGGGTGACCGCCTCCGCGAGGCCGAGACCGACGGCGGCCCCCAGCGGCCCCCGACTGGCGGTCAAGATAGCGATCAGCAGTACGCGCAGCCCCAGATTCGCAGCGATGATCAGGGTGGCGAAGTGTTCGTCGTTGCGGGCATAGAGGTAGAACAGGCAGGCGGCATTAAGCAGCAGCGGCAGGTTGGCCCAGACCAGCGCACGCAGGATGTGGGCCGAGGCCGCGTAGCTGTCGCCATAGGTGTAGTAGATCAGTGGCGTGGCGATCAGGGCGAAGAAGCTGGCGGCGACCAGGATGTAGAGGGCCAGCAGGCGCAGGCCCAGGCGGAAGGTGCGGTTGAGTTGCGCCCCGGCTTGGGCGGCTCGCTCGCTCAGGTTGGGGAACAGCGCACCAAACAGGGCGTTGGGGGGCTGGCGCAGACCGTTGTAGAAGCGGATGGCGATGGCATAGTAGCCCACCTCTAGCGGCGAAAAGAAGGCGTTGATCATGAACAGGTCAACGCTGCCACCCAGCACCTGTAGCCCCCCGCTGATTGCGAAGGGTAGGGTGCGGCGCAGCAATACGCCCGTCCGCAATGGCTCGGCCCCTTCTGCTGGGGCCAGGCGGCGGTAGATGAAGTAGGCCGCCACGGTCATGCAGCCCTGCGCCACGAAAAAGAGAACCAGCAGGTGGCCGACCCCACCGCCGAGCAGGATTGCGCTGAGGTAGAGCAGCAGTTGCAGGGTGAGAGTGCCGAGGCTGAGGGCGAGGATGATGCTCATCTGCTGCCAGGCACGGAACAGGTTGATGAAGCTGCTGTTGAGCATGATCGGCAGGGCGGGTAGGGCCGCCAGGCGAAAGAGGTCGCGCAACTGGGGGTCGAGGTTGGCGAACTGGGCGTAAAGCAGGAAGCCGAGGGCGATCAGGGCGGCCAGCAGCAGCTTGATGCGCGTGATCAGGCGCAAGTATGGGCGGCTGCGGCTGGGGTCGGCAGCCACATCGCGGGTTAGCAGGCTATCCAGCCCCGCCTCCAGCGCCCCATCAGCAGTGAAGATCACGGCGGTGATGAAGGCGTACTGGCCGAAGCTGGCACTGCCCAGCAGCCGGGCCACGCTGATGCTGACCAGGAAGCCGAGGGCCGAGCCACCAAGGTTGCTGAACAGTAGCACCGCCGAGCCACCGAGCAGCCGTCGCTCGCCGCTGACTAGCCTTCGCCCGCGAGCGAGCAACTGTTGCCACCAACTGCGCTGCTCCTGCTTTGCCGTCTCCACCTGCTTCGGCTGTTCCTTCAGTTGCATCAGTTGTCCTTGCGGGCTACGATCAGCGGGTAGGTTTCACTGGGGGCTGGCCTGCCGCGCAGTTTGCGCCACCAGGCTAGCAGCCCGCTCTCCACGCCCGCAAATGGCCCTTGCCAGCCCACCAGGGCGAAGCCTGCCACTTGCAGGTCGCCCACAAGCTGCTCACGCACGAGATAGCCGGGGTGGTAGTCGAGGGCAGGCAGCTTAAACTGCTCGTAGTAAGAACGTAGCTGAGACAGCGCGGTTTCGCCCTCTGTCTGGTCGGGGTAGCAGGGGCTATCCAGGATCAGCAGTACGCCACCCGGCTTCAGCACGCGCCCTGCTTCGCGCAGGCTGGCAGTCAGGTCACTCAGGTAGTGCAGGCTGTCGTTGGCGATCACCGCGTCGAACTGGGCAGTGACGAGCGGTAGCTGCTGGGCATCAGCCTGTACGCGGGCGAACCGCTGGCTCTCACGGGCGAAGTAGACGCGGCCTACGGCCAGCCCGTCCTGCGCGTCCAGGCTGAGGTCGAGGGCGCAGAGTTGGTGGCCGCGCTTCGCCAGCCGATTGCTCATCCAGCCGTTGCCCGCGCCAAGATCGAGCAGGCGCAGGCTGCCCACTTGCTGCTCAAGCACAGCCGACATCGCGTAGTAGTTGAGCCTGCGCCGCCGCCAGGTGGCCGGGTAGTAGCCACTCACATCCCAGTCAGGCAAGGCCAGATAGTAGGCGGCGTTGGGGCCGAGGTCAGAGTCGGGTTCGGGCCGCGCCCAGCCTTCGCTAGCCCGCACCACCGCATAGTCACGCAGGAAGGGGGCATGGGCTGTTGCTTGCTCAGTGGTCAGCAGCGGCCAGATACCCCCTTGCTGGACGAACTCGCGCCCCTCGTTTGCACAACATAGCCGCCCCGCCTGCTCGTCCAGTGGGCTGGTGCAGGCGGGGCAGCGATAGGCGAAGGTTGGTACCACCGTGGTCGGGCTTGGCATGAAGCCAGTATAGAGGCTGGCGGCGGCCTGCGTCAAGCGGTGGCTACGCTGCTACATCCCCTCATAATCCAGTTCGTCATCGTTCACATCTACCACACCCGGCACGTCACCGGCGACCGCCATTACCTGCTCGGCATCATCCATGCTGCCCACCTGCCCGCGCAGGTAGACCACGCCGTTGCGCGCTCGCACCTCCACCGGGATATCAGTGGTGTAGCTGGCCGTTCGCAGGGCTTCGACCACTGCCTCGGCCAGGTCGTCATCGCTGAGGACCCGATTTGGTTCGAGCGGTGCGTCCAGCAGGTCGGTGGGGGCAGTCAGTTCGTCGCGGCTGCCGCTGGCAAAGCCGCCCGCTACCACAGCCCCTTGGCGGTCGCTGGTGCGGCTGCTGATCACTGGGTCAACTGGCGCGAAGTAGGTGAGTCCGTCTTCAATAGCCGCTATCGCGTCGGTGGTGCCGAGGTCTTCGTCGGGGTCGCCGAAGCCCATGTTGTAGCCCGATTGCTCGTCGTTCAGCAGGTACTCGCTGCTGAGGTTCAGCACGTCGGCGTTGCTACTGATCGGGTCTACGGCATCGCGCGTAATCTCGTGGTCTAGACCATCGGGGTCGCCCGCGAACAGTTCGTCATCCTCATCTTGCTGGTCGAGGAAAGCCTCGTCCAGGCCAGGGTCTGGTTGGGCGCGAGCAGGGTCAGCCTCGGCGGTGCTGCCGGTGCCAGCGGGGATACCCCTGTCGCCATCAAGGTTGTTGCGGTATTCGCGCATCTCATCATTACGGCGGTTGCTGTCGTTCTCCAGGTTCATACCTTCACGGTTCTGCTGATCCTCCATCACATCCTCCTTAGGCTATTCTTCTATCCTATGCAAATTATGTGCCTCGCTCTGGGTTGGCCCGCAGCCGCCAATTATGGACTCTGATAGAACATATATGCTATAACAGTTGACAAGAACGGATGTTCCAGGTTATAATGTGAACAGTAAGAGAGCGCAAGCCTCACCTTCGGGAGACACCAGCCGGTGTCACCTGGCAATTGCATTGCTCCGCTTGTTCTAATTTTGTTCTATAACCGTTCTAGTCTGGGTCAGAGGAAGGAGCAGAGTCATGGTCGCCCGTGTCAACTACGATCAGCCAGAGCCGCAGTCAGAGGTGGCGCGCAGCCGCTCCAAGAGTTGGAGCGTACCACTGGATCAGCTTGATTTCGACAACGAACCCGCCCCCCTGCGCCACCGTCCCCGTGCTGCTAGCCGCAGCTACAATGCGCTCCCGCCGCAGCCGTTGCGGGCCAGCCGCCCCACCAACATCTTCGCCAGCATCCACCCTGTTGTGCTTGCAGCAGGGGTGGCGGTGGCTGCTCTACTCGCCTACCTGCTGCTCAGCGTACTGGTTAGCTGGGTGGCAGTGCGCCTCGACGACCTCCAGTACGGTAGCCCGCGCACGATGCAGCTTGATGCGTTGGTGGGCCATAACGAGGAGGGTGGCAGCCCCACCCACCTGATCGCCATCAACCTCAACCGCCAGATCAGCGTGATCGAAATCCCTGGTGGCGACATCGGCAAGGCGCGCGTGATCACTGGCCCCTACCTCTTTGGCGCAGAGGAGAACCTCACCCCGGCAAAGCTGGCCGTCCGTGACCTGAACGGCGATAGCAAGCCAGACCTGCTGCTCACCGTCAAGAACGAGCAGGTCGTCTACCTCAATGACGGGCAGAACTTCCGGGCGATCACCGCCTCCGAGCGGAGCAGCCTGCAAGGGGGTAGCAGCCAATGAGCCAGGCGATCAACTTTGAGGTCAACGAACTGGGTAGTGGCCGCTGGACGCGCAACGCCAGCGGCCCTGCCCATGCTCTCCCATCCGCTTCCCCACCCTACTTCCACCCACTCGCTGCTACTGCTGCGCCCCCGCGACCGCCCGCGCTCAAGTGGCTGGCGGTGACGCTGCTGGGGCTGGGGCTGGTTGGTGCCTTGCTCGTTCTCAGCAGCCGGGGGGTAGCTGGCGGCTACGTTAGCTACGCAGGGGCGGTGCGCGACCTCGGCAGCAGCTTCGCCCCTGTGGCCGCGCCACTCCCAGCCCCCGCCACTCCGCCCAGCCCCCTGCCAGCCGCCCCAGCAGCAGTGCCGCAGGAGGGGGGGCTTGCTCTGCGCCAGACAAGAGACTACGACGTGCGGGGTCTGCCCAGCATCAGCGTTGCTATGATAGAGCGCGTGCTGGCCGCCTACCACAGCCCTGCGCTTGGCACGGGGCAAGGCTTCTATGACCTGGGGCTGCAATATGGGATCGACCCAGCCTTCCTGCTAGCCTTCTTCGTCCACGAATCGAGTGCCGGGACGCAAGGAGCAGCGGTGGCTAACCTCTCGGTCGGCAACATCCGCTGCGTGGCAGACTATCGCTGTGGGGGCGGCTATGCAGCCTACGACTCGTGGCGGCAGGGGGCAGAGCATTGGTACAAGCTGATCACCCAGTCTGGCCTCTATTGTGGGGCAGGCAGTGACCGTTGCACGCCAGAGACGATCATCCCGCGCTACGCACCGAGTGCGGACGATAATGATGAGGCCGCCTATATCACCGCCGTCGAGTCGCTGGTCAGCCAGTGGTGGTCGCCAGTGCGATAGAAAAGGTTATCTTCGGCCACAAAACGCGCCCGCTTCCAACAGAGGAAGCGGGCGCGTCTTCGCTAGTTGCAGGCTGGTTAGCGTAGGAAGACAGCGTGGGGGGGGACGATCTCGGCGATATAGAGAACCTGCTCGGTGAAGGGCGCGTCCTCGGTGCGGGTCGCTCCCTGGGTCAGGCGGGTGGCGCAGGCGAAGAAAGGACGACCGGGCAGGTAGCCGTCGCCATCGGGTTTGTACATATATTGGCTCATCAGCTTGCCGCTGCTAGTGCCTGCGGCCACCATGTAGTTCGCCAGATTGATGCGCCCGCCTTTATCCTCCTCGACGCGGCGCATATTGCGGCAGACAAAGCCGTACATCCCGGCGACCCGAATACCCTCTGGCACTGGCTGCCAGTGCAGGTTGTTGCTAGACATCTGGGTTGCCAGCGGCCCGGTCTCGTAGTGGCGTGGGGTGGGGGTGGCAACGATCACCAGGGCGAGCGAACCCCGCGCCCGCAGCACAAACTTCTGCACCACACTAAGCGGGTGGCAGGCAGCACTCTTGTAGCCGTAGAAGAACAGACCGCCCGCGCTAACTTGCTCGTCCTCAAACTTACGCTCCATGATCTGGTGGATCACCTTCGGAGCCGCTTTAACATAAATGATGCTGCTCAGTTCGGACTGCACCGTAGAGAACTCCACGGTGGGGATGCTGGCAGTAGGTATGGTCATGGAGGGAACCGCCTTTTTAGCTGGTGCTGATACGCGATATTAGAATTATACACCATCTGGCAAGGGTACACCAACTTTAGCCTCCCCACCAGCAGTGGCAGCCCCAGAGCCAGCCAGTGGTTGGCCCACTAGCGGGCGCGGATTAGTTGGTGGCTGCAAGTAGCTGGTGGCTAGCGGCGATAGCCTGGTCGAGGAACTCCTGCGCCCTTGCTTGCTGGTCGGCGTGCCTGTCGCTCAAGAGGTCGCTGGCGGTCAGGATTGCGCCCACCCAGGCGGCAGTGTGCCAGCGACCGACCCTGAGGGCAGGTAGCGCAGCGGTGGGAGGGTAGGGCCAGGGGGTGACGTAGAAGTATGGCTGGGCGTAGGTAGCGTCGCCAGGCGAGAAACCAACCCCGACGCTGCGCCCTTGCTCACCGTCCGCTGGGTCGAGGCTGACCAGGGTTGCCATATCGAAATGGTGCGGCCAGACGCGCACGGGTGACGCTTGCGCCTCTTGCACGCTGACCGCTTGCAGCAGCAGGGCGGCGTTGCCATAGTAGCGGCCTAGCTCCGCCGCCTGATCCTCCTTGATGGCGAAGGCGGCTCCCTCTGCAATGGGGTGGGCGGGGAACTCGCCTGGCTGGTAGCTGGGTGGCTGCACTTGCGCCCCTGCATAGCCCAGTTCGCTGATCAGTGCCTGCAATGCCGCTAGTCGGTCGGCGAAGCTATGCCCGTTGAGTGGCAGGTGGTAGTTCTGGCTGACGTGACCGCTAGCTGTCTCCTGGGTGTGGCTGATCACGATCAGCCCGACCTTCGCCATGTCCAGCCCGACGCGGAAGGGGGTTGCCCCCTCCACCTGCCCGCTGAACAGGCCACCCGCGAACCAGTTGAGGGCTGTGTGGCTGTAGTCGGCCACTGCTGGCACCAGCGTATTGCCGACTGCCGCTGCCAGTTGCGCTGCGTAATGTAGCTGCAAGCGGCTGTCTACCAACCCTTGCTCCTCAACCTTGCCTACTGTTTGCCATTCGTCTGTCATGTCGCTGCCCTCCTGTCTAATCTTGCGCTGATTATAGCAGTTTTGCAGCCAACCCAACGCAGGGTGGTCTGCCTTCACCCCTGTAAGCCCCGCTTAGCCTTTGACACGATCCTGCCTTCGCCCTTATAATGAGCGCGCCAGCAAAGGGATGGGGGCAAGCAGATGAGCAAGCTACAAGCTACAAGCGATCAGCAGTGGGCAGCACGATGAGAGTGGCGATCATTGGCCTCGGTGGGGTAAGTGAGACCTTCTACAACTGGCCGGAGCGCACTCTTGGTCGCGCCCTCGTGCGCCGCGGCCATCAAGTGACGGCCTACGGCTACCGCTATCCCGACAATCCCGACCTGCGCGACGACGAGCAGATCGACGGCATCACCGTGCTGCGCGTCCCCCCACGCATCTGGCGCAACGGTGCCTACCTGCGCCACCTGGTCAGCCAGCCGCAGCCCCATGTGGTGCATATCATGCACCCGCGCAACGCCCTGGCCTACGCCGCCGCCGCCCACTTCCGACGAGTAGGAGTGCCATTGGTCTACA